>ERZ773180.1211-NODE-1211-length-13342-cov-47.416196_pt1 | contig 13342 bp, 8 predicted proteins | sample MGYA00511080_ERZ773180 | MGnify/ENA primary metagenome ERZ773180 (study PRJEB29015, sample SAMEA2738175) | human oral metagenome | biome: human oral; feature: human-associated habitat; material: saliva | place: China | collected 2178 ...
GCGAGGGCGAGATCTACTTCGATGTCGCCTACGCGGGCATTTGCCACTCTGACATCCACTCCGCCCGCGGCGAGTGGGGGCCCGTGGCCTACCCGCTCGTGCCCGGCCACGAGTTCGTAGGCATCGTCGCCAAGGTCGGCCCCGGTGTCACTAAGTTCAAGGTGGGGGACCGCGTGGGCGTGGGTTGCTTGGTCGGATCCTGCGGCTCCTGCGAGATGTGCGAGTCCGGCTACGAGCAGTGGTGCACCTCGACGCCGGGTACCCTGTGGACCTACCGCGCCGACGCCGAGGGCAACCCGACGACCGGCGGCTACTCGCGGGGCTTCACGGTGCGCGAGGACTTCGCCCTGCACATCCCGGAGGAGCTGGACTTCGCTGCCTGCGCACCCCTCCTGTGCGCCGGCATCACCACCTACTCCCCGCTCAAGCATTACAACGTGGGCCCCGGCTCGCGCGTGGCTATCCTCGGCATGGGCGGCCTCGGACACGTGGGCGTGCAGATCGCCAAGGCCATGGGCGCGGACGTCTCCGTCATCTCTCACGGCCGCTCCAAGGAAGCCGACGCCCGCCGCTTCGGCGCCGACCACTTCTACGCCACCAGCGAGGGGGGGACCCTCGAATCCCTGCGCGGCTCCTTCGACCTGATCCTGTGCACCGTGTCCGCCGACGGCCTCGACTACGCCGGCTACATGGCCGCCCTGCGCCCCTACGGCGTCTTCGTCGACGTGGGCCTGCCCACCGAGCCTGTCTCCCTGCCGCTGCGCGCCTTCGTCAACGGCGGCAAGTCCTTCGCGGGCTCCCAGATCGGCGGTATCGCCGAAACTCAGGAAATGCTGGACTTCTGCGCCGCACATGGCGTCATCCCGCAGGTCGAGATGATCGCCGGCGAGGAGATTACGCAGGCCTACGACAATGTCGTCGCCTCGCGCGTGCGCTACCGCTACGTCATCGACACCTCCACGTTCCCCCAGACCGCGTGAGCGTGAGCAGGTGATAGGAAAGCCCCAGGCCGAGCGGCCCGGGGCTTTCCGATTGTCTGGCGATGCCACGCTCGGAGATTCCTGCATCCGTGGGTATCAGCTACCTGTGTTTTGCTGTTGATTGGTGCTGTGCTACGGCTAACACGAGATCATGCTGTACCTACTTGTTCATCGTGGGGGAGTGCTGTAGTATTCCAGTAACAGATCCCCGGTCAGGCCTCTTGCATCAGCAATGCACAAATGACCGGGGCCATTTTTTCGGCGAGGATGCTGTTGATGCAGAAAGATTGGCTGAGCTTCGATGAACAGCTAGAGCTGCTCGCGCGGCGTGGTATGCGTATCGAGGATGAGTGCACCGCTGTTCAGGTTCTGTCTCGTGTCAGCTACTACAGGTTCTCGGGGTATTTCCGTTACTGGCAGAAGGACCCGGAGTATGGTGACAACAACTTCATTCCGGGAACCAGCTTTAATACAATTTATCAACTGTATGTGGCGGAGCGGACACTCGCCACTGCCTGTCAAGATCTATTGGCCACGTGTGAAATCGTCCTACGAACGCGGTTCGCTTACTACTACGGAACCCATGTCGGTCCCGTTGAAACCTTTGCTCGGGGCGTTGGCTTCACCCGTCCGCCATCCGAGGAAATCGCTCATGTCGATGAACGGATCCTATCCGACCTAGACCGCAGTACGGATGCCTTCATTACGCACTACCGCGACGAAATCAAGGAAGGTGCCCTCTACCTGCCTGCAGCCTATGACAGGATGCCGATATGGGTCGCAGTTGAGGTTCTGAGCTTCGGGTGCCTTTCTCGTATGATCACAGCCTCCGGAGAGTCAGGAGTTCTTGATGACATGGCAGAGTCACTGAATACCTCACGCGCTGTTCTTCCTTCACAAGTCCGTTCTTTCGTGTACTTGCGCAATCGGTGTTCGCACTATGGCAGACTCTGGAACACAGCTGTGACGGATGAGCCGGCTATGCAGAAGAACACTAAGCGCAGAATACAGCGCACGTATCGCTCCTTCGACAAACACTCGGCCTATCAGATTCTCGCCGCTCTCCATGACCTAGCGACTCGTGCCGGACTCTGTGAAGACTGGCTTGGAACCGTCATCGAACCGTTGCTGCGTGCAAATCCGTTGCTTGCGTACGGCATTGCGACGCCTAAAAAATATGGCGAAATGCCGCGTGAAGTTCTGATTGGTGCAAACTCGCGATCATCGTGATTGGCCGGTGACTGCGTTACCGCTCGTCATCGACACCTCGACGTTCCCCGAGACCGCGTGAGTGTGACGGAGTGACAGGAAAGCCTCGGTCAAAGGTCATGTTGGTCGCGGCTCGGTCCCTGACAACGTCAAGGGCCGTGTCGCTGGGCTAGTGCGCTCGCGCCACAACTCCTCGGACAGGATGCGCCCCATCGGGAGGATTCCACCTGATCGGGAGCATTTAACCCGTTAGGGAAGATTCCACCTGATTAGAAGGGGTTGACTCTTCCCGATCGGGTGTAACACCTCATCGGTCACAAGCGTCCCCTGGGAGCTGATCGACCGTGCCACTGCCCCGTTTCTGTTGGCGAGGCCTCACCGACGTCAAACTGCGCCTGGTCGGGCAGCCCTGCACCAGTTAGGGAGCATGACACCAGCTCCGAACTGGTGTAAGCCCTCTCCAAGTGGTGTTTCACCGCTTAGCAACAAGCCGCGTCTCGGAGCCGTGAGTCGACGCAGCATCGAAGAGACACTTCGCCCCAAGTGCCAGACCCCGCATCGAGTGCAGGCGGTGCGCCGCGGCCCCGGCAAGGTGCCGCGGCGCACGTACATTAGCCCCTGAGATGCGCACGTTAACCCGCTAATTGGTGTGTTAACCCGCTAATGCGAGCGTGGGCGGGGCTGCCCAGGCTCGCATTAGCGGGCCCACGTGCGCATTAGCGGGCCCACGTGTGCGGCGAGGAACGCAGGACGCGAGCATGCCTCAGCGAACTACCCCCCTGAACCTGGGTGCCCACACCAGGCCACGCGTTCACCCACACGCCGGGAATTTGGGGGTATTCACACCCCCACGATGAAACAACCACTTTCAATGTTGATTTTCCCGCACCAGAAAGCCAAAAAGTTACCCTTCCAGCAACACGCAGTGTCCTATAACCCCTGAACGAGGCTGTGTGGCCGGGTCGCGCGAGGGCGTGGCCCGGTCGCCTGCTTGTGAGGAGCACTGCAGGGCGGTCTGCGGTGCTGACGTGCAGGATACTCTTGGAATACCAAGGGACCCTGACCGTTGCAGTCAGGGTCCCCGTGGTAGACTGCGCCGGTCCAAGCCCGACGCGATTAATTGAATGTTAGCATTGAGACGTGGAAGAGCAAAATGTGATTTTGGACCTAGCTGGATCAGCTAGGTTCGCGCCTTACCTCCGTGAAGCTCATGGGGATATTGATCGTGCTCGTGAGCTCTATTTGTGGGCTGCGGATCTTGCGGGAGCATTGTTTTCAACGATTGCGTTTGTTGAGGTGGGTCTACGTAATGCAATGGACCGGAAGCTTCGGGCCTGGAATGATCAGCAAGGGATAGATTATGGGGAAGATTGGGCGCTCCGTAAGGGCGCAGCCCCCTTGCTCTACGATCTTGTCACTCACAAGAGCCTTGCGGTCGCCCAGAATTTTGCACGTGAGCAATCGCGCTTGCGTCCAAAGACTCATCCGCGTCGTCTGGCTGCCGTCACGCACGATGATGTTGTGTCGCATTTTATGTTCGGAACCTGGGTCTATCTCATTAAGCCGAGGGTTTGGAATCAGCCTCAACAGTGTCAACAGTTGTGGCACGAATGTTTGTCGGATGCGTTTCCCCATGCGGACCCTTCGGACTCGGGTCGTGAGAGGCTGGGTGATCAGCTTGATCGAGTGAGGAAGCTGAGGAATCGTGTGGCTCATCATGAGAACTTGCTGTCCGTCGACATCCGTAGGCGGCTGCGGGATATGCTCGGCATTCTCGCGTTGATAGATCCGAAGCTGCCTGATCTTGCGATGCGGAGCAATCGTGTGCGCTCGCTTGTTCGGGCAGACCCTCGCCGCTCGTGGTGAGCGCGTCCGTGAAGGGTGGCGGCCTGGGCGATGCTGGTCCAGAAGGGGTTGAGATCGTTGACTACCACTAAGATTGCTCCGATTCACCCGGGCGAAGTCCTTATGGAAGACTTCATCGAGGGCTTCGGAATTACGCAGCACAAGCTCGCCGTCGCTATCGGTGTTCCGCCCCGCCGTATCAATGAAATTGTTCATGGGAAGCGGGGAATCACGGCGGACACCGCAATGCGTCTCTCCCGCTACTTTGGTACGACCCCGGGATTCTGGATGAACCTGCAGGTGCGCTACGAGCTTGATCGCGCCGAAGACGCGATGGGGGATGCATTGAGCGGAATTGTCCCTCTTGCGACGGTGGAAGTCGCCTGACTCCACTCAGTCTGGCGAGGCCGTGGCCGGGGCGCGCGAGCGTGGCCCGGCTTTGCTGTTGGGTGAGTGCGAGTATGAATCGTGTTGTCGATCACTTGGGTGGTAGGGTGTGATCATGACGATGGATAGTCAGTACTCATGGCCGCGCTTTTTCATGGAACTCGCGGACAAACTGCTCGCCTTCAAGGACGATCGGCAGGCTCTCATTGCGACGTTGCAGCATATCTACGCTGAACTTGGTATGGACCTGCCGACGCTTGACTCCGGCGGTATTCCGAGGGATATTGACCCATTCACGGTCTTCGGCCTCTTCAATCGCGGCCTCGCTACGGCCAAACGCTGGACGGTTGCCCGGGGAATCGGTGGAGCCCTCGGCGTGCACGCCCCACTGCACGATGATTTCGTCGGTGTCTCTACGCTGGTCAATATCAACGCGACTCTCTATGACCAGGCGCGTCGGGGCGATGGCGATATTGAGAGGCTCTGGGACCTGTTCGCGGTCGCTCTGGCCTACGCGGACCGACCGACAGAGCAGACACGAGCGGCATTTTGTCACGCGTACGATGCTGTTCTCAAACAACGCAATGCCAGCTGGAACGTCACGATGGGCCTATTCTGGGTGCGTCCGTATGCCTACGTTAACCTGAGCTCGCGGGACCGTTGGTTCCTCAGCCTTCCCGATCGTATGCCCCCGGACGTGAACGCCGAGGTCTCCCAGCTTGCATCGCCTCCCGGGGCCTCCGCCTATCTGGCGCTGCGCGACCGTGTTCTCGATGCCATGTCCTCCGGCGCCTACGACTACACGACGTTCCCGGAGTTGTCCGCGTGCGCGTGGCGAGTCTCCGAGCAGGTCAATCGAGAGGCGAAGGAAGCCGACAAGGAGAAGGAGGAAGTCGTTCAAGCAGCTGCCCTCGGTGACGCTGACGTGCAGACCGTGCGCTACTGGCTCTACGCCCCCGGTCGGGGAGCCTGCATGTGGGACGAGTTCTACTCGCGCGGAATCATGGGGTTGGCATGGGGCGAGATTGGGGACCTGACTGCCTATGCGCATAAGGAAGATCTGAAAGCGCAGATGCTCCAGACCTATCCCGAAAACGGTACCCAGAAGAACGACATTCACGCCCTGTGGCAGTTTGCGAACGAGATGAAGCCGGGCGATGTCGTTTTCGTGAAGAAGGGACGTTCAGAGATTCTCGGGCGAGGAATTGTTGCGGGTGACTACGTCTACGATCCGGAGGGCGGCCACTACCCGAATTGTCGGGAGGTCCGCTGGACGTCCGCAGGAAACTGGCCAATCGACGAACGACTGGCAATGAAGACCCTCACCGAGATCACTGACTACCCCGATCTACTTGCGCGTATTGAGGCCTATTTTGAGAATGATGAGGACGCGCTCGACGGTGAGGAAATGCCGGTGCCCTTGACCGAGTATTCCGTCGAGAAGTTTCTCGAAGAGGTCTACATGGACCGCGAGCAATACGACGCGATCGTTGGCCTGCTGAGAACAAAGAAAAACATCATCATGCAGGGAGCACCTGGCGTAGGAAAGACCTACGCCGCCAAGCGTCTGGCCTACTCGATGATGGGGGTCAAGGACGCCTCACGCGTCATGCTGATCCAGTTTCATCAGAGCTACTCCTACGAGGACTTCATCGAGGGGTACCGGCCTTCCGGCGCGGGATTTGAGCTGGTCAAGGGTGCCTTCTACTCCTTCTGCAAGAAGGCCGCCGACGACGAGGAGAACGCATACTTCTTCATCATCGACGAGATCAACCGTGGCAACCTCTCCACGATCTTCGGCGAGCTGTTCATGCTCATCGAGAGCGATAAACGCGGACCGAAGAACAAACTTCAGCTCCTCTACTCGCGCGAGCTCTTCCATGTGCCTCGCAATGTCCACATCATCGGCATGATGAACACGGCTGACCGCAGCCTCGCCATGCTCGACTACGCGCTGCGCCGTAGATTCGCCTTCGTGGAGCTGTGCCCCGCCTTCGACTCCGACGGCTTCCGTCACTACTGCGCCGGCCTCGGCAATCCAAGATTCGAGGCCCTGGTGCGCGAGGTGGTGGCGCTGAACAAAGCGATCGCAGCCGACGAATCTCTGGGCGACGGCTTCTGCATCGGCCACAGCTACTTCTGCAACATGAAACCCGAAAACTGTACGGATGCGGCTCTGGCCTCGATCGTGGAGTACGAGCTCATCCCGATGCTCAAGGAGTACTGGTTCGACGAACCCGGCAAGGTCCGCGAGTGGGCCGACAGGCTGCGTAGGCCGCTGCGGTGATCCGCGTCCGCAACCTCTTCCACATGCTCGCCTACGCTTTCTCGGCGCTCACCGAGCAGGGCTACCGGGCCGTGGCCACGGAGGACTTCGACAACGCCGCCGAGCTGTGCGCCGCCATCCTCGAACGAGGCGTGTCCCTCCAACTCAAACGAGGCCTCGGACAGGAGTACGTGAGCCGAACCGAGGCGCGCTCCTCCCTGCGCGGCGCAATCAAGGTCACCGAGTCCGTGAAATCGCAGGCGATTTGGCGCCGTCAGCTGGTGTGCTCCTACGACGAGTTCAGCGTCGACACGACAATGAACCGCGTGATCAAGGCGACGGTCGCGCTGCTCGTGCGCTCGGACATCTCACGGGCACGCAAGAAGAGCCTGAAGAAGCTCATGGTGTATTTCGCGAACGTGCGCGAGATCGACCTGCACACGGTCAACTGGAACATGCGCTACGACCGCAACAACCGCACCTACCGCATGCTGATGGCGGTGTGCTGGCTCGTCGTCAAAGGACTGCTCCAGACCCAGAGCGACGGCAGCGTGCGCATGATGGATTTCTTCGACGAGCAGTGCATGAGCCGCCTGTATGAGAAATTCATCCTCGAGTACTACCGCAGGGAACACCCACGGCTGCGTGCCAGTGCCTCGTTCGTCGAGTGGGCGCTCGACGATGGCATGTCGGAGGGCCTGCCCGCCATGCGCAGTGACATTACGTTGAGTGCTGGTGGCCGCGTGCTCATCATCGACGCGAAGTACTACAAGTCCACGATGCAGAGCAACTTCGACAAGAGGACCGTGCACTCGGGGAACCTGTACCAGATTTTCGCCTACGTGAAGAACAAGCAGGCGGTGCTGGAGCGCGAGGGGGAGAGCGTCGAGGTGTCGGGCATGCTCCTGTACGCCGCGACCGACGAGGAGGTGCAGCCCGACGTCACGTATCGCATGAGCGGTAACCAGATCGGCGTGAGGACGCTCGACCTGGACCGGCCTTTTGAGGAGATCCGCGCGCAGTTGGACGGCATCGCCGAAACGCTCTCCTCCCCGTCAGCTTCGGCGTCGTGAGGTAAACTTCAATGGGCGCTCTCTTGCTGGCATGCCAGCGGGCGGGACGTCCTCATTTTTCGTTGTAATAGCAGTAGTCGCAGGCGCGGGGGAGCAAGACGGTCATGGCAAACGAGGCATCGCGAGCGGCGGCATCCACCACCGCCCGGATCGTGTGGGACACGGCTGACAAGTACCTGCGTAACGTCGTCGAACCCCAGGAGTACGGCGACTACATCCTGCCGTTCACGGTCCTGCGCCGCCTTGAGTGCCTGTTGGAGGACACGAAGGACGATGTTATCGAGTTCGTGAAGGCTCAGACTCCGAATGGACCTGATCACCGCTTCTCAACACGTCTCACCCCATACCCGACTATGAAGAACAGGTAATATCACCGTTGAATGTATATCCTGAGAGCGGGCATGGCCAGCTGAAAACGAAAGGTAAACCATGGCAAATAAGACACCTCAGTCGGTGGAACCAAATGTAGCAGACAAAGTGAACGGCTGGTTAAAGTCTTACGGCGTAGATTATAAACTTGAGCAAGAACCTTTAAATCACGAAATTGATGCAGCACTGGATGAGTATTATTCGAAACGAGGGGGAGCAGGCGGGAATCGGCCGGACGCGAAGGCCTTAATTCAAGACGCGCGTAATGAGTACTGGCCGATCCTAATTGAGTATAAAGGATACAAAAACAAACTTGAAAAGCTAGACCCAAAAGGTCACATTGAAAATCGCAAGAAAGACAATACTCCACACTTTGCAAACATTAATGGATACGCAGCAAATGGGGCTGTCCACTATGCGAACGCATTATTGCACTATACCGCATATTCAAACATCATTGCAATCGGTGTTACCGGATACAAAGATAATGATAACTTAAAGTTGGAGATCGCTGTATACCTGGTCTCGAAAAGCAATTTTGGCGTTGGGCAAAGATTGGGAACATACAGCGATCTATCTTTCCTAAAGCAGACTCGATTTGATGAGTTTACTGAATATGTTCACAATCAGCAGCTAAGCCCTTCCGAAATCGATAACATTAGGGCTCAAAGGGAACGTGAAATCGATGAGAGTCTAATCAAATTGAATAACGATATATATCAAAACGAAAAAGGACTTTCCGAAAATGATCGAGTATACCTAGTCGCAGCCTCTATAATTGCAACTCTGGGCGTGCCAGGCAAGGTGGCACCACTTGAAAAGGCGGACCTAAAGTCCATCAACGAACCAGGGGGTACCGACGGCGAAATAGTCTTGCGCAAGGTTAACAGCTTTCTCATGCAAAAGGCGTTACCAACCGAAAAGCGTAAAATGATCGTGCGCACCTTGAAAAACACTCTGACCGCTGAAAATCTCAACATGGTGAATAATGGCGAAACTCAGCTCAAGCGAGTCTTTTCCAAGATCATCGACGATTTGGGCATCTACTACAAAATCGGCTTAACAACAGACTTCACTGGCAAGCTATTTAATGAGATGTACAGCTGGCTGGGATTCACTCAGGATAAGTTGAATGACGTTGTCCTAACTCCTTCGTATGTGGCAAAATTGCTGGTTAGGCTAGCTCGAGTTGATCGGAATTCATACGTCTGGGACTTTGCGACCGGTTCGGCGGGGCTACTTGTGGCGGCGATGAACGAAATGATGAACGATGCCAAGCATCGTATCGAATCACCTGATGAACTCGAGATTAAGTATGCGGAGATAAAATCGTCTCAGCTATTGGGCCTTGAGTTACTACCTAGCGTGTACATGCTGGCGGTCCTAAACATGATCATGATGGGTGACGGATCAGCGAATGTCCTCAATTCGGACTCTCTAACAAATTTTCGGGGGGACTACGAGTATGGCAACAAAGGAAAACCATTTCCAGCCACCGCTTTTGTGCTCAATCCTCCCTATTCTGCCGAAGGCAACGGAATGATCTTTGTCGAGCGCGCCCTTTCTATGATGAACAAGGGTTATGCGGCAGTTATCATTCAGAATTCAGCTGGCTCTGGGAAAGCGGCCGAGTATAATAAGAGAATTCTTAAGCAATCGAAACTTCTTGCAAGCATCAAAATGCCCGCCGACCTCTTCGTTGGCAAGTCCAGTGTTCATACGCAAATTTATGTATTTCGCGTCGGCGAAGCACATGAACCTGATGATGTAGTAAAGTTTATCGATTTCTCGAACGATGGATATAAACGAACCAACCGACGTAAAGCTCGGAGTGCCGTGAATTTGCGTAACGTGGATCATGCTCCTGAAAGGTACGAAGAATTAGTAAATCTTGTGAAATTCGGTTCGAAGAAGTTATGTTATCTTACTGCACAAGACTACTTCGAAGGTGTTATCGATCCCCTCAGCGGTTCCGATTGGAACCAGGCCGCGCCCGCGGATATTCGGCTTACCTATAGCATGCTGGAGTCGTCCGTTGCCGATCATCTTTCATGGGAGCTATCCAGCGTACTTAAGCAAGGAGCAGGGCGCTATCCTGAATTGTGCCGACGATCAGCATTGTTGACAGAAGAATTAAGCGATTTGTCGTGGGCCTCCTTCAAGCTCGGTGATTTGTTCGATCATATAGAGCAAGGTCAGCGTCTCAAAAAAGATGATCAGATCCCCGGCGACATTCCGTTCGTCATGTCTGGCACAACGAACACGGGCGTAGTCGGCTATATTTCAAATCCACTTGTTGTTTTTCCTTCTAATTCTATAACCATTGATATTTTCGGTAATGCCTTTGTGCGAGAATACGAGTTTGGTGCCGGTGACGACACCGGAGTTTATTGGAGTGAAAGAGTTGCCTACACTCGCCGAGCTTTGATCTTCATTGCTGCATCCATTAACAGAGCTTTGCGCGGTAGGTTTTCTTTTGGAAACAAGTTGCGCAGTTCCCGGAGCTTCGACCTGTCGATCATGCTGCCCTGCAAAGAAGGCTCGCCTGATTTGGCTTCCATTGAGCGATTCATTTCCGCCATAGAATATGAGCAGACGGGATATATCGAACAATATATTTCAGAACTCGACTCAAATTGAGGGTTATAAGGCATAGCCATCGTGTTTAGTCAACTTCGCGTTGCGATGATGCTGGCTCTTCATAATTGGGGGTGTTGTTGGGGTCTGAATCCGGCTCTTCAGAGTTGAGTGTGGTTCGAGGCAATGAACTCCTACATCGACACGCAGGGCTACACAGACATTCGTCCCCTCGTCGCCTTCTCTGGCTCCCTGGAATCCGACGACGGCGAAACCGTCACCGAGGCCTCGCTCAACGGGCGCGGCGACACGGCCCGAGCGTTCCGCGAGGAGGACTACAAGGTCCTCATCGTCGCCAACAAGTTCCAGACCGGCTTCGACGAGCCGCGCCTCGTCGCCATGTACGTGGACAAGAAACTATCCGGCATCGCCGCCGTGCAGACCCTCTCGCGCCTCAACCGCACCTACCCCGGCAAGACCGCGCCCATGGTCGTGGACTTCCAGAACACGCCGGCCAGCATTGAGGACGACTTCAGGATGTACTATTCGGACGCGCACCTGGCCGGGGAAGTCGACCCGAACTCGCTCATCACGATCGCCGAACGCCTGGACACTGCCGGCATCTATACGATGGTGGAGATGGAAGCGGTCGCCGACGCGTACCTGAGCGATGCCGGCGGCGAAGCCATCGCGCGGGTCCTGGGGCCCATCAAGGAGCGGTGGCAGGACGCGTGGAAGCGCGCGCGTCTGAGCAAGGACAACGAACTCAAGGATTCCCTGCGTAGCTTCCGCGCGGACACGATCAGCTACCGCAACGCCTGGCAGTTCCTCAGCCAAATCGTCGACTACCAGGACCCGGACCTGCACATGCGCGCCATCGTGGCCACCCTCCTGTCGCGCAACCTGCACATGGACGGCAACCAGTACGACGACTCCTACCTTGAGGGCGTGCAGCTCTCCGGCGTGCAGCTCGTCCCCTCCGCCATCAACGAGGACCACTCCCTGAGCGAGGGCAGCGTCGAGTCGATGGTACTTCCCGGCTTCGATGGCGAGTTCCGCGGTGGGCAGACTCCGACGAAGGGCCCCCTCGCGGAGGTCATCGATCGCGTCAACGACATGTTCCGGGCCCGGAACGTCGACGTGACCGAGGGAAGCGTCGCCGGGTTCATCACCACCTTCTGGGGTTTCCTGGATGAGAACGAGGCCGCGCAGGCCATGGCGAAGAAGAACAGCCCGAGCCAGCTCAAAGCATCCGCTGACTTCAAGAACGCCGTCGGCGTCGCCATGGTTCGCACCTGCCAGGAAAACCAGGAGATTCAGTCGTACATGACGGATCAGTCCTTCCTGGATAGCATCGTCGAGATCACGGCGGATGCGCTCCAGGCCCACTACAGCCGCAGTGGCGAGAGCGCCGAGGCGTAGCCGGATGCCCGGTGTCCCCTCGCCCCGCGGGTGTTGAAGCGCCGCGGGGCCGGTGTCGCCGTCTCACCTTCCCGCAAGCTCCGGCTTCGTGAAGGCGCGGACCTGGGCGGCGTCCGGGTCGATGTCGGTGGCCGTCATGGGTTTCTTCGAGGCAGACTCGAGGGCGGTGACGGAACGCGCGCGGGACAGGAGGCGAGTCTCCATCGAGGAGACCGCCTTGTTGTAGTAGTCGACGCTCTTGGCCAGGCTCTTGCCAAGGTTGTCCATGTGGCCGGCGACGACGCCGAGCCGCTCGTACAGGTCGCGGCCCAAGGCGATGACCTGGTCAGCCTGCTCGTTAATCGTCGTGCGTGCCCACGCCGTGGCGCACGTGCGAGCCACCGCCAGCAGGGTGACGGGGGAACACAGGGCCACCCCGCGTGCCATCGCGTCGTCCAAAAGCGCCGCATCCGCGCGCAGCGCGGCGCTCAGCGCCGCCTCCGACGGGACGAAGAGGATCACCAGCTCGGGCGAGGAACCGAGAGCGCGCGCGTAGTCGCGCGACGCGAGCGCCTCCACGTGAGAACGCAAGGCCTTCGCGTGCGCGGCGAGCTCAGCGCGGCGCCGAGCCTCCGCATCCTCCCCGCTGTCCTCAATGCCGCAGGCCCGCAGGTACGCGTCCATCGGGGCCTTCGCGTCGAGGGCGAGGAACCCCTGACCCGGCAGGTGAATCGTCACGTCGGGGCGCCCGCGGTCAGTCGATGCGCCGCCCGCGCCCAGGCCTCGTCCCTGAGTGAGAGAAGCGATCGAACGCTGCTCCGAGAAGTCGACGTGCGGCATCATCCCCGAGGCCTCCAAGATGCGGGCGAGCTCGACCTCGCCCCACGTGCCGCGCGCGCTACGCGAGCGCAGGGCGCCCTCCAGTGAGGCGGTCGTGCGGGCCAGGTCCGCCTCACGCTGCGCGGCGTCGCGCAGCTGTTCGGCGAGGGCCCCGTGCTGGCGTGCCCGCGTCTGTTCCATCTGGTCGACGCGCGCCGTCATCTGCTCCAGCTGCGCGCGAACCGGGGCGAGGGCGTGCAACACGGACGCATCACCGGCCGAGCGGGCCTCGGCGGATTCGACGCGCCGGGATAGCTCCTCCGCGCGCGCCTGCCACCGGGCGGCCTCCGCACGCAACGCGCCCACGTCCTCGCCCGGCTGCGAGGCGCGGCGCGCCACCGCCCCCACGTACCCGA
>ERZ773180.1220-NODE-1220-length-13279-cov-59.950696_pt1 | contig 13279 bp, 9 predicted proteins | sample MGYA00511080_ERZ773180 | MGnify/ENA primary metagenome ERZ773180 (study PRJEB29015, sample SAMEA2738175) | human oral metagenome | biome: human oral; feature: human-associated habitat; material: saliva | place: China | collected 2178 ...
GGCGTTTGTGACCTACCTGCTGGGTCTGGCGTTCGGCACGACGGTCGGCTAGTCGTAACGCCCCCAATAAGCTCTCCCAAGTGTATATAGCCGCTCATGCATGTGTTGCATTCCCTGTAAGCACCACAGCCTGAGCGCAAAGAAACCCCCGGCGGGTGAATCATCCGCCGGGGGTTTTCTATACGCTCTTACCCTATAGGAGGGGCGCCCTATTACGGGTTAATCTGTGCGGTGGTGGTCTGACCGGAAACGCTCTCGGAGCCGGTCGCGCCGTTACCGGAGTAGGTCAGGTTAGCGACCTGCACGGTGGAGGTCTGCTTGTACGAGATCCAGCCGTTATCTGCCGGGAAGTTCAGCTGTGCCGGCATGAAGTTGGTCTGGCTGTAGTACTTGGTGCCGGTCTGCTTCATGGTGTACGCCTTGCTGGTGGTGTAGACGATACGACCCTTGAAGGTGTAGGTGCCGTCGGAGTTTTTGGTGACGGTCGGTACTTCTGCGGTCCAGGTGCCGGCGGTCTGTGCGACGGACAGGTACTTTGCCTGGCCTGCGGAGGCGACCAGCTCGGTGGTCTTACCGGTCAGCTTGCGGCCGGTGGGGCTCCAGGACTGGCCGTTGATCTTGCCGAATTTGGTGAGCGACTGTGCGCTGGCGGAGACGGTGTACTCGACCTCGGTCACGAAGGTTGCGCCAGCTGCGAGGGTTACGCTGCTGCCGGGGATGTAGCCGGTGCCGCTTGCGGTGTCCTTGGTCGGTACGGACCACCAGAAGCCGCTGGAGGACATGTATGCGCCGTTTGCGCCGGTCTGGGAGTTGGTGACGGGGGTGAACTTACCTTCGCCATTGACGTAGGTTGCGCTCTTGGGCTTGGAGGTTGCGTCGTCCCAGTTGATGTCGGAGTCGGGGTTGGTGGAGGCGGTGAAGTGCGCCTCGGGGCTTGCCGGGTTGATGGTGCCGGTGTTGTTGGAGGACGCGTAGCCGACGTAGCCGCCGTTGTTCTGCACGCTGACGTACACGCCGTACTGTACGCCGGGGGTTTCCTTGGATGCGGCGTAGGCGGGTACTGCTGCGGAGGCAGCGACGACGGGTGCGGACCAGACGCCTGCCTTGGCGATGGTGCGACGAGAAATAGGCTGGGTCATGAGTGTGGTGATCTCCTGTGAGTGTTTGGTGTTTCTTGGAGCCGCTGAAAATAATTCTGACTAGGCTCAATGCAATCCAGTATACAAAGGTTAAGGTTATATCTGCATGTTAGTAGGGCAAATGTGCATAATCTTACTTTCTACTGCAAGTTCTATTATCCGGGTGCAAACACCTCAAAAGCACCCTCACAATGCTCTGCTATTCAACAGGTGGAGCGGCTCTAACTGCGCTCTTTTCCCCGGCGCATCCCCCCCCCCCGGCGCGTTCCCCGGTACGTTCTCCCGGCGCCTCCATATTTTCCGGCATGCTGTCTCTGTTTAGTTCATTGTTAAAGCACAGATGCCGGTAGCCTCATGGACTACCGGCATCTGCCGCATTATTTATGCTGTTTACTTCGCTGCGAAGATTTCGCGCATCAGGTTTGCAGCCTCGGAGGGGGTCTTACCGACCTTCACGCCTGCTGCTTCCAGAGCTTCCTTCTTCGCCTGAGCTATTTAAAATAACTGGTATTACCCACTTAAAAAGTACATTTACATATAAAAAATATAATTAATGCAGTAAAATTTATCACACTAATAGCGGCCAAACACTCCAAAACGATGAGTATAAAGTAGAACAATCACTAGTTACATGAACTGGAATTAAAGAACCTTTTTTACGATTTAAACTATCAATAATTTCTTTATGGGGATGGCCATGTGATTTAAATTCAGAATGGATAATACATACAATATTTGCGCGATTATTTAGCATATCAAAAAAAATATCACCTGAACTTGAAGCTGAACCATGATGCGGCACTACAACCTCTCCAACTTGAGACAGTCTTTCAATTCCGATTTTTCTTTTCAACTCATAACAGTTGTCTCGGTCTTCCAAATTTGCATCCCCAGTCCCAAGCCAGCCCATGCAACAATCTACACTGATTACAGCTTCAGAAGTATTCACAATACGTCTGCAATCATAAAAAATAAAATCTTGCCCTCCGTTCTGCGAGCAATTAAAAAGGCACCCTTTTCTATTTTTAATACAATTTAAACTACCCCCATTACACCCCGAATGGCACATGCACTTCTTGCCCTCGACATGTCTACAAACATTCAAAAATTTTGCACCTGAATAAATACCGAGAGGCCCACTATATAAGATTACCGAAGATGAGTTAACATCTAATTTTTTTTGCTCATGTTCATCTCTTAAATATTTCGAAACATTTACATAAGAGCTCCTTATATCAGCATGCCTCTCTGATATAAATCTATCCCCCAAAATACACGTCGGCAAATCGTGTTTCTCAATTTCTCTATCTCGGAAACCTACTCGAACCATATCACCATCTTGAACAAAAGTAATTAACTTATTTAAATCAGAATTTTTTCCTTTTTCCTGCTCTAAATTTTCTATCAACCCATTGATAATCGAACTATTACTGGATTTAAACTCAACATAATTGCACCCAACCATAACTTGCACCACATCTTTGCCCGCATAATTTTTAGATTGTAGGTGCATTTTAATAAAGTATTCGCCAGATAAGTTCTCCCTACTGCATAATTTTGATTTACAATCTAGAGATTTACCCTTAATGAAAACCCTAAGAATTTCATCCTTCTCAAAAATTTTTTTCAATTCTTTAGCTGCTGTTTCTGATCCCCTACAATTTAAACATTTAGCGATTATATCTTTATCCAGGAGGCTAGGTAATGATTCTTCCACAAATGGCTCAATTTGAACATTTTGAGGCAAAGAACCATATAACAAGTCACCAACAAAAAGTTTCAGCAGTCTATATTTAAATTCATTAACGTAAATATTTTTAGGGTTATTCTCCATATCAGAGTAAATAGAAAAATGAATGAACTCCCATACTCCCCCATGGAGATTTCCAGCCCCCATAATTTCTGTAGAGGTATCTGGGGTAGAGAATTCTACGGAGGTTTCACTATCCAATTCAATGCTGCCCGGAATATCCCACTCACGAAATAGGCTATCAAATGCGTACGTGAGAAATTCTTTAGGATTCGCGGCTTTTTTTAAATTATTTTTTTGTGACCTTTGAAGGAGGAAGAGAATTCGCTCTGAAATGGTTACATATGGGATAATAATTTTCTTAATCTTAAATTTTTTTTCATAAAGTTTTTTAACTCCATTTACATGATCCTGATCAAAATGAGATATAACTAGCAGGTTAATGATACCCTCGGTTTTACACAGTAATTCATCAGCATATTTAGGAATATTCCAACTCCCGTTAGTTGATCCACAGTCATAAACACATACATATTTTTCTTCATCCGCACCGATTATTTGGGCACTAAAAATTCCTTGACCAACCGGATAATGATAACGCTCTACACTAATTTCCATTCTTGTACCCCTTATAACTAGAACTAATAGAGAATAAAACAACCCCGGCAAACAAACACTAAATGTTTATCTACCGGGGTTATTTATATAGCTAGGCTATAACTACTTCGCTGCGAAGATTTCGCGCATCAGGTTTGCAGCCTCGGAGGGGGTCTTACCGACCTTCACGCCTGCTGCTTCCAGAGCTTCCTTCTTCGCCTGAGCGGTACCGGAGGAACCGGAGACAATAGCGCCTGCGTGGCCCATGGTCTTACCCTCAGGAGCGGTGAAGCCTGCAATGTAACCAACGACGGGCTTGGTCACGTTTGCCTTGATGTACTCTGCAGCACGCTCCTCAGCGTCACCACCGATCTCACCAATCATGACGATTGCTTCGGTCTCGGGGTCAGCTTCGAAAGCTTCCAGAGCGTCGATGTGGGTGGTGCCGATGATGGGGTCGCCACCAATACCGATAGCGGTGGTGAAACCAATGTCGGACAGTTCGTACATCAGCTGGTAGGTCAGGGTACCGGACTTGGAGACCAGACCGATCTTGCCCTTGCCGGTGATGTTCGCCGGGATAATACCGACCAGGCACTCCTCGGGGGAGATGATACCGGGGCAGTTGGGGCCGATGATGCGGGTGATCTGCTTGCCGTTCTCGTCCACGGATGCCTTAGCAGCTGCCCAGAACTCTGCGGAGTCCTGAACCGGAACGCCCTCGGTGATGACGACGACGAGGCCAATCTTAGCCTCGATAGCCTCGAGAACTGCTGCCTTGGTGAAGGCCGGGGGAACGAAGACGATGGAGACGTTCGCGCCGGTCTTCTCCATAGCCTCAGCTACAGAACCGAAGACGTCCAGCTCGATGTCGGAGCTGTCCTTTGCCTTGTGGGTGACGGTGGTGCCAGCCTTGCGAGCGTTCACGCCGCCCACAATGTTGGTGCCTGCTGCGAGCATGCGTGCGGTGTGCTTGGTACCCTCGCCACCGGTGATGCCCTGAACGATGACCTTGGAGTCCTTGTTCACAAAGATAGACATATTACTTCCTTGAAATCCTTTGCTGGCGATTACGCCTTGTGAGCGAGCTCTGCTGCCTTGTCAGCGCCGGAGTCCATGGTCTCAGCCAGAACAACCAGCGGGTGGTTCGCCTCGGAGAGGATGCGGCGACCCTCAGCAACGTTGTTGCCGTCCAGGCGCACAACCAGGGGCTTGGTTGCTGCGTCGCCCAGAATCTCCAGAGCCTTCACAATGCCGTCTGCCACTGCGTCACATGCGGTGATGCCGCCGAAGACGTTCACGAAAACGCTCTTGACCTGCTCGTCGCCCAGAATGATTTCCAGGCCAGCAGCCATAACCTCAGCGGATGCGCCGCCACCAATATCAAGGAAGTTTGCGGGCTTGACGTTGCCGTGGTTCTCACCAGCGTATGCAACGACGTCCAGGGTGGACATAACCAGACCTGCACCGTTACCAACGATGCCGACCTCGCCGTCCAGCTTCACGTAGTTCAGGTCGAACTGCTTTGCCTTAGCTTCCAGCGGGTTCTCAGCGGACTTGTCCACGAGAGCCTCGTGCTCGGGCTGGCGGAATTCTGCGTTGTCGTCCAGGGAGACCTTGCCGTCCAGGGCGAGGATGGTGCCCTCGGGGGTCAGAACGAGGGGGTTAACCTCAACCAGGGTTGCGTCTTCCTTGGTGTAGACTTCGCCCAGCTTGACGAGAACGGGAACAACCTTCTCCTGCAGTTCTGCGGAGAAACCTGCTGCCTTAGCAATTTCCTCAGCCTTAGCCTGGTCCAGGCCGACCAGCGGGTCAACCTCGATCTTTGCCAGTGCCTCGGGGCGCTCAGCAGCGAGCTGCTCAATTTCCATACCGCCTTCTACCGAGCACATTGCCAGGTAGGAGCGGTTTGCGCGGTCCAGCAGGAGGGAGAAGTAGTATTCTTCGGCGATGTCTGCGCCGTCAGCGACCAGCACGCGGTGAACGGTGTGGCCCTTGATGTCCATGCCGAGGATTGCCTTAGCGTGCTCGTAAGCTTCTTCGGGGGACTTTGCGAGCTTAACGCCGCCAGCCTTACCGCGGCCGCCGGTCTTAACCTGAGCCTTAATGACGGTCAGGCCGCCAATTTCCTCAGCTGCTGCCTTTGCTTCTTCAGGGGTGGTCGCAACAATGCCCTTGAGCACGGGTACACCGTGCTTTGCGAAGAGCTCGCGCGCCTGGTATTCGAAAAGGTCCACAGGTGTCCTTCTTCTTCGAAGTGGTGCCGAGTACTGGTGCACTCGGCCTGGTCATTAGAGGTGTCTTCCCCTGTGTGTCCGGTACGTGCGATAGGTATCTCTCGCACCCGGCGCACACGCATCATTGACGCGGGGAATTTCTCTCGTCTCTACTCTATCGGATTCGGCGTGAGCTCGCACTCACAGAGCCCCAAATCTGAGATTTTAGCGACTCAGCTCACAAATATTTTGGGTATGTTCCACCCAAAGGGTGTGCACCGGGTAACTAACTGGAGCTGTCGCTCCCCCATCCGCCGCGAAATACCGGCGAAAAGCGGCATTTACCGCCGTGCTATACAAAGCCCCGAAGCCTTTCTCAGCAGGCGGACAACACGCCCGGCACAGCCCACGAAAGCGGGGCGGGCACCCCATGTACCCGCCCCTCCATCGGCATTGTCAGGTTCTCGCCCCTGACGCGTTAGCTCACCTTCTCCAGCGGCGCGTAACGCAGCAGCAGGCGCTTCTCTTCCGAGCCGAAGCGAACCTTCGCCACGGTCTTATCGCCGCTACCCTCAACAGCGAGCACGCGACCCTCACCGAACTTGGTATGGCGCACGGTATCGCCGACCGCCAGGGTCGGGATTTCCTTGCTCTGGTGCACGCGGGAACGGTTCGTCACCTTCGAGGTGGCCGCAGCCAGCCCGTAGCTTGCCGAGCCGTTAATATCCGCGGTGGACGGCTCAGAACGGCGTGCGGGGCGAGACTCATAGGGGTCGTAGGAGCCACGCGAACCGCCGGAGCTGTAACCACCCGAGCCATAGCCGCCCGAGTAGCCACTGGAGCTATAACCACCGGAGTAGCCACCGGAGCCGTAGCCGGAACGAGAACCGCCCGAATAGCCGCCGCCGTAAGAACCACCGCCGCGAGCGCCATACGCGCCCATACCGGAGGCGCCAAAGCCCGAGAAACCGGCGGTGCGCTTCCACTCGATAAGTTCCTCCGGAATCTCTTCCAGGAAGGGTGAGGGCGGGTTGAACTGGCTCTTACCCCACATGGTGCGGGTCTCCGAGCGGGTCAGGTACAGGCGCTCCATGGCGCGGGTCAGACCCACGTACGCCAGGCGGCGTTCCTCGCTCATTTCCTTCTCGTCGGTCAGGGCACGCTGATGCGGGAACAGGCCGTGCTCCATGCCGGTCAGGAACACCACGGGGAACTCCAGGCCCTTGGCGGTGTGCAGGGTCATGAGGGTGACCATGCCCTGCGCCTTCGCCTCAGCTGCCTCGGCGGCAATCTGTGCGGCGGAGGCGTTCTCACCCTCCGCGCTGGCGGGGCGGTTCGGGATCGAGTCGGCGTCAGCGACCAGAGCCACGTGTTCGAGGAACTGCTCCAGGTCGGCGCCGGGGTTCTCGGTCTCGAACTCGACCATGGCGTCGAGCAGCTCGGAGAGGTTCTCTACGCGCGATTCGTCCTGAATATCCTTGGAGGCGCGCAGAGCCGCCAGGTACCCGGTCTGCTCCAGGACCGCCTCCAGGCAGGTTGCGGCGGGTTCGGTGCGGGCAATCTGCGCCAGGTCGTCCATGAGGCGCACGAACTCGGCGTACTTCTTGACCGCGGCGGCACCCAGGCCGGGGATGTCAGCTGCCTGGCGTGCGGCGGCGTAGAAGGAGATGTGGTGTGCGGTCGCGTACTCCGCCACCACGGACTCAGACTTGGCACCGATACCGCGCTTGGGTTCGTTGAGGATGCGGCGCACGTTCACGTCGTCATCGGGGTTGCTCAGGGCACGCAGGTACGCCAGGGCGTCCTTGATTTCCTTACGCTCGTAGAAGCGGGTACCACCGACCACACGGTAGGGCAGGCCGGCACGCATGAGCATGTCCTCGAGGGTTCGGGACTGCGCGTTGGTGCGGTAGAAGATGGCGACGTCACCGGGCTGCACGCCGTGCTCATCGGCAAGGCGATCAATTTCGCGGGTGATGTAGCGCGCCTCAGCGTGCTCGGACTCGGCGACGTAACCAATGATCTTCGCGCCCGCACCGGAGGCGGTCCACAGCTTCTTGGGGCGACGGTCGGGGTTGCGTTCAATGACCGCGTTCGCCGCGGAGAGGATGTTCTGCGTGGAACGGTAGTTCTGTTCCAGCAGAATCGTGTGGGCGTTCGGGTAGTCCTTCTCGAAGTCCGTGATATTGCGAATATCCGCCCCGCGGAAGGCGTAGATGGACTGGTCAGAGTCACCCACCACGGTCAGCTCGGCGGGGGGCACGGCATCCGGGTAGGGGCCGCGGTCTGCCGGTGCCTTCGCGTGGGCGCCGACCAGTTCACGCACCAGCTGGTACTGGGCGTGGTTGGTGTCCTGGTACTCGTCCACGAGGATGTGGCGGAACTTGCGGCGGTAGTAGTTCGCGATTTCGGGAAACTTCTTGAGCAAAAAGACGGTGCGGCCAATCAGGTCGTCAAAGTCGAGGGAGTTGGCGGCGCGCAGACGCTGCGTGTAGACAGCGTAGATCTGCGCGATGGTCTTCTCGTACGGGTTATCGCTCGCCACGCGGGATGCGTACGCCTCGGCGCTGACCAGCTCGTTTTTCAGCGCGGAGATGCGGTTGCCCACGGCCTTGGCGGTGAACTTCTTGGTGTCCAGGTTGAGCTCTTTAATGATGAGGCTCAGCAGGCGCTGCGAGTCGGTCGAATCGTAGATAGTGAAGGTGGACTTCAGACCCAGGACGGCGGCCTCACGGCGCAACACGCGCACGCAGAAGCTGTGGAAAGTAGAAATCCACATGTGCTTGGCGCGCGGGCCGACCAGCGCCTCAATACGTTCACGCATTTCGGCGGCAGCCTTGTTGGTGAAGGTGATGGCGAGAATCTGGCCGGGGGTCGCGCGGTGGGTTGCGAGCAGGTACGCGATGCGGTGGGTGAGCACGCGGGTCTTGCCAGAGCCGGCGCCCGCGACGATGAGCAGGGGCGAGCCGGAGTGCAGCACGGCCTCTTCCTGGCGTTCGTTGAGCCCGGCGGTGAGGGATGCGGGGTCCACGGCGTTGAGGCTGTGGGTGCGTTCGCCGTAGGGGTCGGCGGGGTCGAAGTCCTCGCCGTAGCCGCCGACGCGGTAGGCGGGCGGCATGAAGTCCCCGAGCGGGTCTGCGGCGGTGAAGGCTGCGGGTGCGCCGGGTTCAGGAACGGGTACGCTGGTAGCAGGGGAACTGGTGGCAGGGGCACTGTAGGCGGGCATGCCGGTGGGCAGGGCGGCGGGTGCCTCCATCATCGCCGCCTCCATCATCGGAGCGTTCATGGGAGGGGCGTAGTAGTCATCCTCGGCAGGGGGTACGTCGTAGTAGGGATCGAAGGGCGGCTCGTCCACCGGTGCTGCGGGGGTGACGAGTTCGGCGGCGAACAGGCCGTCCTGTTCGGTGAAGGGCTGCTTCTGCTGTTCGGGCTTGTCGCTCATCATCTACCTCGCTGCCTAGAATACACGTTCGATATTCCATGCTACCGCATTTGCTGCGCGGCTCCCACCCGTTCGGTCATCCGCCGCACGTCCTAAATCGGCAACGGCACACCGGTGGTACAGAATAGTCATGTTAGGATGACCGCATGACCCAGACCTTACCTCCGAGCCTCTCAATAGCCCTATGGTGCAATGGCTCAGCCGACGAAGCCGCGCAGTTCTATACCAGGGTTTTTCGCGATGCTTCCATCATGGAACAGGTGCCCGGACTCACGACGACTCTAAGCATCCACGGCTTCCAGCTCTCACTCATTAACGGTGATGACCAATACGTCCCGAACCAGTCCATCAGTTGCATCCTAAACTTTGACCCGCTCCTCTTCGGCGGTGAGGCGCAGGCGCGAGCATACCTCGATGAACTCTACAACGAGCTAAGTACCGGCGGTGTGCTGATGGAACTGGGTGAGTATCCTTTCTCCCCGCGCTACGCCTGGGTGCGTGATCGTTTCGGTATGACCTGGCAGCTGATGCTTACCAACCCCGCAGGCGACCCGCGGCCCTTCGTCGTGCCCTCTTTCATGTTTGGCGGTACAAACCACGGCAATGCAGAGGAAGCCACCAACCGCTGGATTTCCCTTTTTGATGACGCTCGCCGCGGCACCCTGTACTACTATCCAGAAAATAGCCCCTTTGAGGCAGATGCAGTGATGTTCACCGACTTCAACCTGCACGGCACCTGGATGGCGGCAGCAGATTCCGGCGCTTTTCACGATTTCACGTTCACACCCGGAGTTTCAGTAGTTCTTTCGTGCCGCACTCAGGAGGAGATTGATTACTATTGGGAGCAACTCTCGGCTATACCTGAGGCAGAGCGTTGCGGCTGGTGTGTAGATTGCTGGGGTGTTTCTTGGCAGGTTGTTCCGCACAATATTGCTGAGCTTATGGCTGATGAGGCAACTCGCCAAAAAATTCTGCAGCTGGGCAAGATAGACCTTGCCAAACTTTAATTGTGTTCCCCATACGATTGCTAGATAGCATATTCACGCTACGCTAGGACAGCGAAACCGCCCGCGCCTGCTAATGCAAGCGACGGGCGGTTTCTCGTACCGGCGTGAATGCCGGTTCTGTGTGCCCCCGAGACGATTCGAACGTCCGACACCTTCTTTAGGAGAGAAGTGCTCTATCCCCTGAGCTACGAGGGCGTACCTATCCAGTATAAAGCACCCCGCACCTCCGGTCGGCACAGCCCACCCAAGCCGTCGGTATCCACCGATAGTCGCCCCACGCTCATACCGCGTCCAAGCCCTGTTCACCACCCCGTGTTCACCGCCTGAGGACACCCCGCGCCCAGCGGCAGAACCGCTCCTACAATGTACGAATGAGCATCTACATTGACCCGCCCACCTGGCCCGCACACGGCACCGTCTTCTCACACCTCATCTCCGATGTGTCCCTGGCGGAACTGCACGAGTTCGCCGCAGCGGCGGGCATCAGTGAGCGCGCCTTCGATCGCGACCACTACGATGTTCCGGCGCACCTCTACGAGGACCTGGTACGGGCGGGCGCGAAGGAGCTCAGCGGCGCACAGCTGACTCGCACGCTCATTGCGAGCGGTCTACGGATTCCGCTCAAGGAGCGCCCCGAGAAGATTCGCCCGCGTCTGCTTCGCGCCTGGGAGGCGGCGTTTACGCCCCGCCTCAAGCACGTGGATGCTCCTGCCGAGCTGCGGGCTCAACTCACGGCGCAGGTGGCGGAGCTGGGTGAGAGCCTGCTGCAGGCGTGGGAGCAGCCGCACCGCGCCTACCACCACAGCGGGCACCTTTCGCAGATGCTCTCCGACCTGGACCGTCTCTACGCGCATCGCACGCAGGGTTCTACTCCCCTGGCGTTGATTCTGGCGGCGTGGTTCCACGACGCGGTCTATGAGGGCGCACCGGGTGAGGATGAGTGCCGCAGCGAGCAGCTGGCGAGCGCCTCCCTGGAGCCGCTGGTTGCCGCGGGCCTGCTCACCGAGCAGGAGCTGCAGATGGTGAGCCTTCTGGTGCGCGCCACGGCAACCCACGAGCTTCCCGAGTCTGCCGACCTACCGGCGGGCTATGAACCGGCGGATATTCAACTGTTCCTCGACGCCGATATGGCTATCCTGGCGGCTGATTCGGCGCGCTATCGCCGCTACCTGCGCGGGGTGCGCAGTGAATACTCCCACTTTGACAATGAGGCTTTCCGTACCGGTCGTACGACCTTTTTACGTTCCATCCTGGGTCGTGAGCGTATCTTCCTTTCCGAAGAGGCTTTCAAGCTCTGGGAGGAGCCCGCGCGGGCTAATCTGCGTGCTGAGCTCAGCGAGTGGGGGCGTAACCCGCAGAGGCTTCTGCAGGCTCTGGCATCCTAACCGCATACACCTCAAACACATACCGCCGAGAATGCACCCACGCTAAGGTGCACTCTCGGCGGTATTTTTATGGATGCTCTCGGATACGCACATCTCGGGCACGCAAAAGGCGCCCACCCCGTGCGGGGTAGGCGCCTTTTTGAAGTATGTTGGGCTAGACCCAGCTTCTATGCGCTAAGGCTTAGAGAGCGGTGTAGTAGCCGTCAACGGACATCCAGGAGGTGGGGTGCACCAGGGTACCGTTGGTGGGGTTCAGAGCGGAGATCATCTTGCCGTCGCCCAGGTAGATACCAACGTGGCTGTAGCCGTTCTGGAAGACGATGTCGCCGGGCTGGGGGTTAGAGGTCGGGCGCAGCTCGTTCTTCATTGCGTAGGTGAAAGCGGTCAGCTTGATGCCGTGCTGAGCGAAAACCCAAGAGGTGAAGCCGGAGCAGTCCCATGCACCGAAGGTCTTGCCGCCCCAAACGTATGCGCCACCCAGGCCGCTCATTGCGGTTGCAACGATTGCGTCGCGGGATGCGTTACCGGAGGAAGCTGCGGGTGCAGCGGGTGCCGGAGCTGCAACGGGTGCAACGTAAGCCTGCTGGGTCTCAGCCTGGGGTGCTACGTAGGTGGTCTCAACTGCGGGTGCAGCGGGAGCCTCGGCTGCTGCGGGAGCAACGTAGGTCTGCTGTGCCTGAGCCTGGGGTGCAACGTAGGTGGTTGCGGGGGTGTTGTAGCTGGTGTAGTCGAACTCGTAGTTGGTGTAGTCGTAGGACAGATCAGCAGCAGCGGGGATCTGTGCAAATGCGTTCGCGGGAACGGTCGAGCCGAGCAGGATTGCGCCTGCTGCGAGGGTTGCACCTGCGGTACGTACGATCTTGTTAGCCATTGGTAATTCCTCCATTGCCTGACGAGGTGAGCTGTCGGGCTCGAGCATGGATTCGCTCGGCCACCGAAGTGACTTAGCCCCGAGGCTTCTCGATTGAGAAGCCGTATCCCAGCTTGGGGATTGGGTCCCCCGCTTCTGCCATATTGGGTAGACGTTCATCGAAGCGTTGGCAGAACTCAGCGGAACCGCTTCGACGGTGCCCTCTTACGATTAGGATTTGGGCACAAATCGAGAATACACAGAAAACTCCCAGTTGTCACTTCATTCGGGCTTAAATTTTGAACTTTCACCCCCGGCGGAACGGAGCGAGCTTGAACAGCTAGAGCCCCGTTTATTGGCGGGAGCTTAATCAATTTAAGGCGTTTGACTAGGTATTTCACAAGGATGCACATTCGCTTTTAATGCGCCATCACCCCTTAAGGACATGGTTCAAAACTCTTAAGAATGAGCCTCGTCTCTTAAGGTTTTGCTCCCATAATTCACTCAGAATCCGGCGTTTCTCTCAGTTTCAACTTCAGATTTAAGCGAAAAACACGAAAAATGCACTCTAGCGCAGTTGCCAAAAAGTTGAGAGAGGAGTATATGCTCGCTCACGTGAGGACAGCCTGCACCACTGATACACACCGCGCACTCCACCTTGTGCAACCCAAATACGCCTTATTCCTCCGCTCTCCCACGATTCTTCCCTTATATACGGCGTTTCACGCCGATTATTGATCAAAATCGTCCACTATCTAAGACAGCGCCGGTTCCTGGGGAGTCCACGGCACAAAAAACGGTGGCACCGCCTCCTCAAGTAAGAAGGCGATGCCACCGTTTAAAGCGTGAAGCGGGTTAGTAGACTCTCAAAACTGGAGCTTAGAGGCTGCCAC
>ERZ773180.1221-NODE-1221-length-13273-cov-43.492964_pt1 | contig 13273 bp, 9 predicted proteins | sample MGYA00511080_ERZ773180 | MGnify/ENA primary metagenome ERZ773180 (study PRJEB29015, sample SAMEA2738175) | human oral metagenome | biome: human oral; feature: human-associated habitat; material: saliva | place: China | collected 2178 ...
TGTCCCACCTCGTCATCAACAACACCGACACCTGGGAAGAAAAACAAGGCCACTAACCAACGCGAGAGAGACCCAGGTATCACCACCGAAACGTCCAGCGGCGCCTCATCCCACAGCCCATCGACGACAGCCCACAGACAGGACAGGCAGCTACCCGCGAGCTACGTCAGCTCATCAAGGAACTGAGGGCGAGCCTTCATGGCGTGAATGAGGAGTTCTCCCCCGTCATCGAAAACCAATACGACCATCCCAAGAACGCGCCCAGACTGGTCGACGCCCACCACAAGCCACCGCCTAGGATCATCCTCATCATCAAGAGGGCGGGAATTCAAGGCATACTCATACGCATACAGGATTGCTTCGTCACAGAGACGATCACGCCCGAAGTGCTTGCGCGCACTGGCATGCACCTTAGGCGACATGAGTCCACTCGCGCACAGCCGCGCGAATCGCTTCGGAACGGCTACCAATCCCCTCCAAGGCAGCACGTTCCATCAGCGCCGCCAATGTCTGCGCGTCCAGACGCACCGTCACAGCGACGCCAGGCCCCGTCCCCACCGGAGGACGCCCCGGGCGTGGAGCCGGCAACTCAGCCAGGTCGTACCCACACTCGGCCTCATCAGCCCACGCCTGGATCTGCTCATCAGTCACGGGGACCCCACGAAGAAGACGCTCACTCATATGAATATCGTATACGAAATTCACCTGCCACACCACGACTTCGGCGCCGCCGAAGACACCAGCGAAGCAGCACCGACAACAAGCCTCTCCCCGCGCACACGCCGGGGCCACCATCGCCGCCCTCGCAGAGAAGGACGCCTCCCCTCCGAGCCACTCGGGCTTGGACGTGAACACGTTCTCGCAGGGAGCAGCAAAGGACGCGACGGATTCAAGGGGTGGTTGCAACACGTGTTATGCCCTGAACAGCAGTTCGAGGCGCTGCTTGGGCGTGTCCCAGTTCATCGTTTTGCGGGGCGGTCGTTGCGTTCGTCTGCGATGGCGTCGAGCCCTCCCCGACACACCCGGGGAGGCCTCGTCAATGATGAACGCGAACGCTACCTACGAGCGCAAACCCGAGTCACTCTTCGACGGGTGCCGCCTGTCCTCTCCCTTCCACCAGGGCATCCACGCACGGTAGCCGTCGGCGGGCGGGGTGGGTGAGTCGGGTTCGAAGCCGAGGTCCTCGGGTGTCTCGGGGATGCGGTCGACGAGGAAGTACTTGTCCTTGTCATCGCAGTGCTCGCGCACGATGGTGCGGAACTCGGCCAGCTCGCAGTACAGGACGCCCGTGATCGGGTTCCTCTTGAAAGCGACGATCTTGTACAGCCAGTAGGCAAACAGCGCGACGTTGGCCGCGAGCGCCAGGGCCGCGCACGCGATGTTCGCGCGCGGGTCCATGGTCGCGAAGTTGAAGATGTCCGAGGGAGGGACCAAGACCTCGGGCAGGAGGGTGTTCATGGAGATCCAGAAGACCAGCGTGAAGCAGCGGAACCAGATCCACTGCCCCTTCGCCCAGGTGCGCACGAGTCTCCAAGCAGCGCAACCCGCTCACGCAGGAGGTCCACGCCGACGAGGCCACCTACACCTCGTGGGTCCGTGACGTCGCGCCAGACCACAACAAGGAGCTCATCGCCGCGCGCCTGGGCACGACGCCCGAGGATGCGGGCTTCACGTCCGCGAGCACTACCTCGCACGAACAAGTCACACGGGCAAGGACATCGGCCTAAGACCGCACTCTCCTACTCAAGCGAATCAATCAGATCGCGCACGAGCTGTGACGGCGTCGTACCGCGCTCCTGAGCCACCTCAGCAAGCTTGGCACGGCGAGAACGATCAAGACGGAGGGTGAACGGCTTAGCACCAACACCGACGCTAATCGGGCGTCCGGCCACAGACGAACCGAGATGCTTCCCGTCGTAAGGAACACCGCTCTCGGCCTCGTTCCCCCAGCGCTCCAGGTCCTCATCAGTGAACGTCGCACCATCAGCTGACGTATACGTCGCCATCATTACCTCCTTAAACCAACCTCTGCGAGCACCGCTCGCGTTACCAGCATCGCATGGAAGACAAGCCATCCATCAGGCTCATCCTCAACCGCGATATATTCCAGAAGCCGCCCCTTTCGGTCGAGGCCAACTCCGACCCACTGAATCGGATGGGTATCGCGCGCACGCGAACGCAACGTCCCCTCAAAGGCCGCGATAACATCGTCATCCTCAACATCACTATGACGTTGATGGACGCGAGGATGAACCCGGACTCGCACGCGATCACCTCCATAGTTTCGTATAGACATTAGTGTAGTACGAAATAGGTCCCGAGGGAACGGGACTCCCACGACGTCTCTCCCTGCCCATGCGAGACACACGCGAGGGGCCGCGCACGACGCATCGTGCGCGGCCCCTCACCTCTCAACCGGAGAAGGATCCCCAGCCTCGTGGCGTCTACTCCTGGAGGCGGCCCTGGGCGTCAAACACATAGCGCGTGCCGTCAATCCAGCGCGCCCCGGTCACCATGGCCCCCGAGCGCGTCAGGTAGTACCAGTGGTCGCCGTCTTTGAGCCAGCCCGTGTGCACCACGCCCGTGGAAGGATCCAGGTAGTACCAGGCACCCCGGATGCGCGTCCAGCCAAAGGCTTGCGCACAGGCCCACCCCTTCTGTTCGGGTGCACCGCGACATAACGGGTGCAGCGCCAGTGGCTTGTCCCCTGCACACCAGTCCACACACAACAGTAACGAGGGTCAGCTGCGCCTTCGCGAGGTCGATCATGTCCACCAATCCACACGCAAAGGCGACGAGGCAGTCCTCCACTCCGTGCGACACAGTCACCTCCGCACACACCGACCACACTTTCACTTGTTCTAAGGGGCAGTGCACCCGAACCGTAGGCATTACACCCCTTCTGTTCGGGTGCAGCGCCACATAACGGGTGCAGCGCCACATAACGGGTGCAGCGCCACATAACGGGTGCAGCGCCAGTGGCTCGTCCCCTGCACACCAGTCCACACGCAACGGCGACGAGGGTCAGCTGCGTCTTCGCGAGGTCGATCATATCCACCAATCCACACGCAACGGTGACGAGGCGAGGCCGGAGAGGCAACAACGATCCCGATAGGGTCTCTTCGCATGTGAGGGTGTAGGAGGTGTTGGGCGGGGTTCGGCGTATCGTGATTGTGTAGGGGTCGAGGTCTTTCGATGATGGAGATTCCTACACCGTCCATCTGAAAGACCTCGACACGCCCACTACTACCTTTGATCGTCCTGATTTGAGCGCGTCCACGCGCCTGGATGGCCTTGGACTGGAGGTGACGGGCCAGCGCATTGAGCCAGCGCCTGGCCGGGCAGTCCTGCAGCAGTTGGGGAGCATGACACCAGGGGCAATGATGGGCGTTTTGCACCATTAGGAGCCTTGCTTCGGCGTGACGCCGGCGTGTCGCACCTCTAATGCTGCAATTCCCCCCGTTTGCTGGCTGTGAGGTCACGGTTCGGGGCGGTGAGGTCACGGTTCGGGGCAGTATGGTGCCCACATCGCAGACCCCGCCCCGAAGCGGCGCGAGCAACGAGCGGGCAGGAAGGCACCGACACCCCGCCGCAGCACATCCGCAACACAAACGGGGGCCGCGCACCATCGGTGCGCGGCCCCCGCCTTCGAGCTCGACCACAGTCCGCTGGGAGGTCGGACTTGGCCAGGCACTTCCATGGTAGCTCGAAAACCTCTTGCTAGTCTGAGGAGGTCATTCAGCCCACAGGAAACACCCCGTCAGCTACGGGAGGAGCCTTCCCTCGGCGTCGAACGAGTAGCGCGTGCCGTCGATCCACCGGCTGCCCGTCACCATCGCCCCAGAAGACGACAGGTAGAACCAGGAACCGCCATCACGCACCCAGCCGGTCACCATCGCCCCAGAAGACGACAGGTAGAACCAGGAGCCGCCATCACGCACCCAGCCGGTGGCCATCGCCCCAGAAGACGACAGATAGTACCAGGAGCCGCCATCACGCACCCAGCCGGTACGCATCGCGCCGGACGACGACAGGTAGTACCAGGTGTCGCGCACCTTCGTCCAGCCGCTCGCCATCGCACCGCTCAAAGGATCCAGGTAGTACCACGAGCCGGCCACGTGAACCCACCCGGAGGCCTGACCGCCAGACGGCCCATAGTAGAACCAGCGGCCACCCTCGTACACCCATCCGGTCACCATGTACCCGTGAGCATCAAAACGGTAGATCGCCCCGTCAATGCGCAGCAGCGTGGACGTCGGATACGTCCCGTTGTCGTAGCGCCACCACCAGCCGAGCACGCCGGACACCCAGCGCCCAGCCCCGGCCTCGTCGGGCCCCACGTGATCGGGGCTCACCGTGACAGGCACCTGCACGGTCGCGTCGTCGTCGGCCCGCGGGTCAAAGTTGCGGCCGAACGCCTCGACCGTGACCGTCGTGGCGCCCGCGAAACGCCCCACACCCTGCGGGTGCGACACGTCCACGCCGTCAGCCTGCAGCGTCAGCCCGTGACTGGAGAAGTCCCCGCTCCCCTGCCCCGCCGCGATCTCACGATCGCCCAGCAGCAGGCGCGCGCTCGTCACGGGACCGGAAACACTGACCCGCACCGAGACGCGACCCGCGACGGATTCACCCGCCAAGGGCATCCACGTAGACCCATCCGTCGAGTACTCGACCGTGCCGATCACCGGCGTCGCCTGATCCTTCAGCACCGCGTCCAACGCGTTCGGCAAGCCGGCGCCCCGGTACTCGCGCCCCTCAACGGGCGCGGCCAGGCGCGACCAGTTTTCGGGCGCGGACGCCTGCTTCTTCGCCAAGGCAACAATTTCCGAAGCGTTCATCTCCGGATGCACCTGACGCAGCGTCGCAATTACGGCCGCCGCCAGAGGCGCCGCCTGCGACGTGCCATACAGGTTCCCGTAGGCCTTGCCGTACCAGCTCGTCAGCGGCGCGTAGATCTTCGCGCCGGGAGCCGCGAAATCAATCGTCGAGGCACCCCAGTTCGACCAGGACGTCGGCTCCAACACGCCGGTGGCCGGGTCCGCGCCGTCGGGCAGCTGCAACGCCGACACCGCTAGGGTACCGCGCATCATCGACGGCAGGTACACGCCGCCCTTCACGTCCCGCTCGTAAGCGCCCCACGTGTCGCCCGGTGACGAATCGTCGGTCGCGGGCGGGTTGTCCAGGTCCGTCGTCCAGTTGCCGGCGGCCACCACGTTAATGACGTCCTTCGACGTCGAATAGTCGACCGCACGCTGGACAGCCTCCAGGCCCGCTGCCTGCTCCGGGTCGCCCGGCATCCAGTACTTCCACGGATTGACGTAGTACGAGCCATTCGTCACCGAGATACCGTGCTCCGCGGCCCACACGAAGCCGCACACGATGTACTCGGGGTAGAAGTAGCCGCCGTTGCGCGAGGCCACGTTGATCGCGGCGATTGTCAGTGTCGGATTCACACCATCAACGCCCACGCCGTCATGCTTCGCAGCAATCGACCCGGCCACGTGCGTCCCGTGGGTCGCGTCGTCCCAGCGCCACGCCGCCGGATCCTGGTTCGGGATGCCGTTCACGTTACAAGCCACCGACTTCGAATGGTCCACCTGGCCCGCCAAGTCCGGAACAGTGTCGTCAATGGACTGGTCCATGACGCCCACGGTCACGGGGGCACGCATGACGTCCACGCCCTGGGCTTCGAGCGCGCGCAGCGCCTGGAGGTGCCACCCGTTGGAGGTCTGCGGGTCGGGCGTCACCCCGGCCTCGTCGCCTCCCTGCGCGCCGCCATCCTGCGCGCCGCCGGCCTGCGCGCCGTCAGCCTTCGGGGAGGCCGCGAGCGCCGCGTTCGCGCGCGCGAGGGTCGTGTAGTCGACGGGGACCACGGCCTCGTTACCGCCGACGGGGGCCTGGCGGGTCGGGCCGATCGAGTCGTAGCTGATGCCCTCCTTGATGAGCGCCGCGCCCAGGTCGGGTGAGAACGAGGGCGAGGCGGACTGCACGAAGAACGTCCCGAACTGCGGGTAGCGTGCCAGGACCAGGCCTCCCAGGAACGAGGCCTGGGCTGCGGCCCGCTCGAAGGTGGCCTTATCAGCGCTCTTGGGCAGGTTCACCGCGTAGTTGGCGGGCAGCTGCTCGGTGGCTCGCGCGGGGGCGGTGATTCCGGCGGTCGGTGTTGCGGGGGCGGGCACCGTGTTGTCTGCGGGATCGGGCGCGGGCTGGGGTACCACGGCGGGGTCGCGCGACACCGTGAAGGTGGCCTCGCGGCCCGTGTCGTCGTCGGCCTGGCGGTCGAAGTTAATGCCTGTGGCGCTGACCTGCACGCGCGCGGTGACCGAGTCGGTGCCCTCGGGGAGGAGGGAGCTCAGGTCCACGTTCTCCGCGGACACGCCCAGCTCGTCGTCCCCGTACTTGCCTGACCCGTCGCGGTCGACGCCGGTCAGGCCGGCGACGTCCATGTGCAGGTGGCTGATCGGCGAGGCCGCGGACGCGTAGAAGGTGACGGGGCCGGCGGGCAGGACGGCGCCGTCAAGGTTCTTCCACTCCCCCTTGCCGACGCGGTATTCGAGGGTCGTCACGGTCGGGCGCAGCTGGTCGCGGCGCATCGTGGTCAGCGCGTTGATGAAGCCGTGGCCGCGGTACTCCTTGCCGTCGGTGGGAGCGTCCAGGCGCGTGTAGTCGATGGCGGCCTGCTTGCGCATGAGGTCGACGATCTGGGCGCCCGTGAACGCCGGGTGCGTGGCCTTGATGAGCGCGGCGATGCCCGTGATGTGCGGGGCGGCCATCGAGGTTCCGCTCGTCTTGGCGTAGCCGCTCGCATACTGGCTGGTGGGCACGGTGGAGTAGATGCCCTCGCCGGGGGCGGCGAAGTCAATGGTCGTGCCGTAGTTGGAGAAGTCCGCGCGCGCGAGCGTCGTCCACTCGGGCTTCGTCTCCTCGTTGACGCGCTTGAGGGCGCTCACCTGGCTGACCCCCGCGACCTGTCCGGGAACGCGGATGGAGCCCGCGACGGGCCGGTCCTTGATGGGCGTGTCCAGGTCCGTCGGCGAGGCCGAATCGGTCGTCGGGTTGTCGTTGTCGGCACCCTCGTTACCGGCCGAGGCGATGACGGCCAGGCCGCTGCCCTGCGCGTAGGCGATGGAACGCGACGCCGCCTCCAGGCCCGCCGCCTGCTCCGGGTCGGTCGGGCTCCAGTACATCCACGGGTCCATCGAGTAGGAGTTGTTGACAATGTCGACCCCGTGGCCGGCCGCCCACATGAACCCACAGGTCACGTATTCCGGGTACATGAGTTGCTCGGAGTTGGCGGCCTTGATCGACACGAGGGTCGCCTGGGGCGCGATGCCGTCGATGCCAATGCTGTTGTGGTTGGCGGCGATAATGCCCGCGACGTGCGTGCCGTGGAAGTAGTCGTCGCGCCACGAACCATAACCCTGGGAGGCGATGCCGTTGACCGCGCAGGACACGGAGCGCGTCTGGTCGACGCGCCCGGCCAGGTCGGGGTGCATGTCGTCGATGCCCGTGTCGATGACGCCAACCGTGACGGGGGCGTGCGCGACGGGCACGGCGCCCGCCTCGCGCGCGCTCATCGCGGCGGCGCCCCAGTTCGAGATGTCCTCCGCACCCTCAGCCTCGGTGGCGTCATGGTCGCGAACGCTGTTCGTGCCGCCCGCAGGGGCCCCCGACTGCGGCCCGCTCTGCGCGCCTCCCTGCCCCGACTGCGGGGAGGTCGGCTCCGGCGCCGGCTTGTCACCGGGGGTATTCGCCGCGGCTCGCTCGCCCTCGGGCACGGGCGCAACGCGGGTCGGTCCGACCGAGTGCACCTTGATCCCGGCGCCGGCCAGGGCCTCGGCGAGGTCGGGCGCGAACGAGGCCGACTCGCTCTGGGCGAAGAAGGTACCGATCTGCGGGTAGGAGGCCAGGGCGACGCCGTGGGCGCTCGGGACGAGGGCGAGGGCCCGCTCCAGCTCGGCGGGGCTGGCCCCCGGGCTCAGGTTAATCGCGTAGTTCATCAAGCCCGCGCCACTTCGGGCGGGGGCTATCAGCGACGCGGGGTCATCAGCTCTGGCGGGTGGAGCGGTCGCGGTTACCACGCCCATCGAGAGGGCGAGGACTCCGACGAGCCCGATGCGTGCAGCGTTGCGGCGCATGGTTCCTCAACTTTCGGTTGTCACGATCGCGAGCACAGCAACGTACACGCGTAGGACTATCTTCCTCAAGTTTGTCACCATCGACAATTCAGAGCGGCTAAAACCCGTCAACACCTGCGCCCACGCACAGACAATGGGAGGGGCCGCGCGACGCGCGACCCCTCCACCATCAGCCTCGACTCCTGTCCACCCCGGGTCGGGCGGACAGACGGCGAGCCGCGCCTAGAGCATGCGACCCGACGGGTCGAAAACGTAGGACACTCCGTCGATCACGCGCGCACCGGTGACCATCGCCCCCGACGCATCCACGTAGTACCAGGAGCCCCCGTCCAACACCCAGCCGGTAGCCATCGCCCCGGAGGCACGCAGGTAGTACCAGACGGAGCCATCACGCAACCAGCCGGTGCGCATCGCACCCGACGCGTCCAGGTAGTACCACGTGCCCTCCAGGTTGACCCAGCCCGAGGCCATGGCGCCGGAGTCCGGATCCAGGTAATACCAGGTGCCGCCCACGCTCAGCCAGCCCGACGCCTGCGCACCGGAGACACCGTGGTAGTACCACCGGCCGCCCTCGCTCACCCAGCCGGTCACCATGTAGCCGCGCGCATCGAAACGGTACAGCTCGCCTCCAATACGCATCGACGTCGACGCCGGGTAAGTGCCGTCGGCATTGCGCCACCACCAGCCCAGCGAATCCGAGATCCACTGACCGGCCACGGCCTCGTGCGTATCCTCGCCGCCCGAGGTGACCGTGAAGGCCGCGGAGGAGGCCGCGTCGTCGTCGGCGCGTGGATCCGGGTTGCGGCCCGAGGCCTCGACCCGAACGACCTGCTCCCCCGACAGAGCCGAGACATCCACGCCGTCCGCCCGCAGCGTCACGACGTTGCCCATCAGCTCTCCCGCGCCCGTGGCAGCGGCGACCTCGCCGCCGCCCACCAGCACTCGCGCCGAGGTCATGGGCCCGCTGACCGTCGCGCGCACCGAGACGGAACCGGAGAGCTCCTGGCCGTCCAGCGGCGCCCACGCCGTCCCATCCCTCGAGTACTCGATCTGGCCGATCACGGGCCTGGGCTGGTCTTTGAGGACGGCGTCGAGAGCATCCAGCAAGCCGTTGCCGCGGTATTCCTTGCCGTCCCAGGGCGCGTTCAGCTCCCCGTAGTTACGCGCCGCCTGCTTCTTCATGAGGTCGATGACCTGCGCGCCCGTGTACTCGGGGTGCACCGACTTGATGAGAGCCGCGACGCCCGACACGTGCGGCGTCGCCATGGACGTGCCATCGGCGACCGCGTAGCCGCTCAGGTAGAACAGCAGCGGCGCTGTCGAGTAGATCTGGTCACCGGGGGCCGCGAAGTCGATCGTCGTGCCGTAGTTGGAAAAATCGGCGCGCGCCAAGGACAAGCCGGGGGCCACGTTGTAGGCCTGGGCGAGGGCGCTCACCTGAGCGACGCCGTCGATCATGGAGGGCACGCGGATACCTCCCTCGACGGCGCGCCCCTTGGTCGGCGTGGCGGCATCTGTAGGAGAACCGTTATCGATCGTGGGATTGTCGATGCTCACCCCCTCGTTACCGGCGGCGGCGATGACCGCCAGGCCCCTGCCCTGCGCGTAGTGAATCGAACGCGTCGCCGCCTCCAGGCCCGCCGCCTGCTCCGGGTCCGTCGGGCTCCAGTAGACCCACGGGTCCATCGAGTAGGAGTTGTTGACGATGTCCACCCCGTGATCGGCCGCCCACATGAACGCGCAGGTCACGTACTCGGGGTAGATGAGGCGGTTATCGTTCGTGGCCTGAATCGCCACGATGGTCGCCTGGGGTGCGATGCCGTCGATGCCAATGTCGTTGTGGTTGGCTGCGATGATGCCCGCGACGTGCGTGCCGTGGTAGAACTCGTCGCGCCAGCCGTAGAAGTCCTGCGTGGCGACGCCGTTCACCGAGCACTTCACGGAGCGCTGCGTGTCCACGCGACCTTCCAGGTCGGGGTGCGTGTCCTCGACGCCCGAGTCCACGACGGCGACGGTCACGGGGGCGCGTTCCACAGACACGGCCCCGGCCTCGCGCGCATGCATGGTCTCGGCACCCCAGTTGAAGATTCGCTCCTCGGCGCCGGCCTGGGCCTCGGTCGCGGCCTCGTCGCCCGCGAAGGCCAAGCCGCCGGGGGCAGCAGCGTTGTCGCCCGCAGCGTTGTCGTTCGCAGCGTTGTCGCCCGCGGGGGTGTCCTCGCCGGTGGGTAGGGTGACGCGCTCGTAGTAGAGGACGCCCTGGGTGCGGGTCGGGCCGATCGAGTGAATGGGGATGTCCGCGTCCTTGAGCGCGGCGGCCATGTCGGGCGCGAACGAGGGCGTGGCACTCTGTGCGAAGAAGGTGCCGATCTGCGGGTAGGAGGCCAGGGCGGCGCCCTTGACCGACGGGACCAGCGCGAGGGCGCGCTGGAAGTCCTCGGCACTGACTCCCGGCGCCAGGTTGATGGCGTAGTTCATCTCGTCGTCATTGGCGCGGGTGGCGGAAATGAGGCCCGCGGCGGGTTCGTCGGCGCGGGCTGGCGGGGTCTGTGCCGTCACGACGCCCACGGACAGGGCGAGCGCGGCGACGACGCCGATGCGTGCGACAGTGCGGCGCATAATTCCTCGACTTTCGATTGTCACTGTCAGGATTTCGGCTGCATGTACAGCTGCGCCCATCATCCTAGAGTTTGTCAGTAACAACAAAACCTAGGCTTACCTTATTTGCTATGTGCGCAGCGCGTCCGGCAAACCCCCACCGATTGCAAGCTCCCACCTCCACCACAAAAGTCGCACGTAATTTAACTTGGTCAGTATTCAATTGCCCCCACAAACGTTGCAATTCCAACGAGCCAATTTCAAACTCTGAAATAGTCGGGGAGGAATTACGTGCGACATTACTGGGGAAGGATCACGGCGGTACCAGGACTGCTCAGAACGACCCTCTCACAACAAAGGGATCGAGCAACCCCCTCACAACAAAGGGTCCGAACGACCTCCCATTCCTCGGACGTTAATGTCGACGTCCAAGAAACGGGGGCCGCTCACAAGGCAAGCGAAACGGAGAGCGGGCTCCCCGTCTGCTCTGCTTACTCCAGGCCCGCGTCGAGGGCCAGCAGATGATCGATCGTCTGCGGGCGGATGAACCAGCGGGCGCTTCCCCCCTCGACGCCCAGCACGCCGGGCTTCGTCAACATGTTGTAGTTCGACGCCATCGAGTATCCATACGCCCCGACGGCGGGCACGGCCAGCAGGTCGCCGCCCGCAATGTCGGCGGGCAGGTCGATGTCGCGGATGATGATGTCGCCGCTCTCGCAGTGCTTGCCGACGACGCGGCAGCGCGCCACGGACGAGGCCTGGGCCGGGTCGCGGTTCGCGAGCGTCGCCGTGTAGACAGCGTCGTAGAGGACGGGACGGATGTTATCCGACATGCCGCCGTCGATGGCCACGTAGCGGCGCACTCCCCCGTCGTCCAGGGACACGTCCTTGACGACGCCGACGCGGTAGAGCATGACCATCGAGGGGCCGGCGATCGAGCGGCCGGGTTCGACGGACACGTGCGGGATGGGCAGGCCGTGGTGGGCGCAGCGCTCGCGCACGACGCCAGCCAGGGCTCGGGCGACCTCGACCGGGGAGGTGGGGACCGGATCCTGGCCGGTGTAGGCGATGCCGACGCCGCCGCCCAGGTCGATGGCGGGCACGTCCAGGCTCAGCTCGTCGCGCACAACCGCCGCGAAGTCGATGACGATGCGGGCGGCCTCGGCGAAGGCCTCGGTCCCAAAAATCTGAGAGCCGATGTGGCTGTGCAGCCCGCGGAAGTCCAGGTGCGGCGCGTCCTTGATGGCGGCCACGGCCTCGTAGGCCTGGCCGGTGGCCAGGGACAGGCCGAACTTCTGGTCCTCGTGGGCGGTCGCGATGTATTCGTTGCCACCCGCGTGAATGCCAGACTTCAGGCGCACCATGACGGGGGCGGTGACACCGAGCGAGGCGGCGATGCGCTCAATCTGGCGGACCTCGTCCATCGAGTCGATGAAGATGCGGTGAATGCCGGCCTCGAGGGCGAGGCGGATTTCCGCGTCGGACTTGTTGTTGCCGTGCAGACCAATCCGCGAAGGATCCACGCCGGCGCGCAGGGCGAGGCTCAGTTCGCCGAGCGAGGCGGTGTCGATACCCAGGCCCTCAGCCGCGACAAGGCGCGCGACGTCGGCGCTCAGGAAGGCCTTGCCGGCGTAGAAGGCGTCGCCGCCGCTCATGCCGTAGCCGTCCCAGAACTCCTCGGCCATCGCGCTGGCCCACACGCGGGCGCGGCCGCGCATGGCCTCGACGTCGAGCACGAAGGTGGGCGTGCCGAACTCGTCGGCGACGCTGGTCAGGTCGACGCCGCCCACGCGCAGCACGCCTCCCTCCCGCGCCGCGCTCCACGGCCACAGGTCGGGGCGCTCGTCGGGGGTCGGGCAGGTCAGGAACTCCGCCTCGCTCACCGGGTCACATCCTCTCGGGGGCGCTCACGCCGAGGAGGCCGAGGCCGGTGCGCAGCACCTGGGTGACCGCGTCGTTGAGCCAGAGGCGAGCGACGTGGCCAGGCTCGACCGGGTCGTCACCGCGCGGCGTCACGCGGCACTGGCCGTACCAGGTGTGGTAGGTGGCGGCCAGGGACTCCAGGTAACGGGCGATGCGGTGCGGCTCGCGCAGCTCGGTGGCCTGGGCGACCTGGGCCGGGAACTGAGCGAGGGCCGCCAGCAGGGCCTCGTCCGCGTCGGTGTCGAGGGCAGCAGGGTCGAAGCCGGCGTCGCGGGTGACGCCGTGCGTGGCCGCGTTACGCGCAACGTTGCAGGTGCGCACGTGCGCGTACTGCACGTAGTACACCGGGTTGTCGTTGGAGTGCTGAGAGAGCAGGTTCAGGTCGATGTCGACCTGGGTATCCATCGAGACGCGCACGAGCGCGTAGCGCGCGGCGTCCACGCCCACGGCGTCGACCAGGTCATCCAGAGTGACGATCGTGCCAGCGCGCTTAGACATACGCACGGGCTCGCCGTCCTTGACCAGGTTGACAAGCTGGCCGATGAGGATCTGCAGATTCTCACCCGGCTTGTCGCCGAAGGCGGCGCACATGGCCATCATGCGGCCGATGTAGCCGT
>ERZ773180.1222-NODE-1222-length-13272-cov-12.298479_pt1 | contig 13272 bp, 8 predicted proteins | sample MGYA00511080_ERZ773180 | MGnify/ENA primary metagenome ERZ773180 (study PRJEB29015, sample SAMEA2738175) | human oral metagenome | biome: human oral; feature: human-associated habitat; material: saliva | place: China | collected 2178 ...
CTATTCTCAGGCATTCCTGTATTCGTCCAATCATCAGGGAAACTTTGCAACCTTTTTGTTTCAATAGGTGTTAATAATCTAAGCTTTCCTGTTTCTTTATCTGGAATAATATGTGTGGATCGATTTACAGAACCTTCACTTTTTAACATTATTCTTTAGGACAAATTCAAAGCGTTTTTCGTATACTCTTCCTACTAATTATGCTTATTATTTATTACCCTGATTGATATTTTAATTTCGCCCAAACTCTATTATTCTGAAAATACTTATATCATCTCACTTCCCATCCTCCGGTGAATGTTTTATGCATAATCAGTCTCTTTGAGATACTCTTCTAGTTCAACCTTTCTCCTGTACTCCTCAAGATTTCTTCGATATTCTTCTATATATACTCTATGTTCAATGTATGCGTATCCCTTCAATTTTTCTTTGAGACTTTGCAAGAATTCAATCTTATCAATTATCAAAGGAACTTGGCTTCCTGTCCACGATTCTGACATTGGAAACAAGTGAATTTTTTTGAAATCCTCTATATTTTTATTACTCTTCAAATATTCAAGAATATAATCCAGTTTCCAATGAGGTATAACATTAACAACTACTTCAATCAACTTTATACATTTTGATATATTCTTACAATTCTGATGCAAACTATCAAGAAGCCATTGTTTTTTTCTGTTTTTTACAACATCCGATTCTTGCTCTATTTGCCCAAAGAGCAATTGTGCCAGATGATCCATGAAAAAAATCATAGCATCATCCATAATAACTGAATACGCGTAATTGATACATTCTTGCCACTCCTCAGAAGTCCAAATAAAATCAAATATTTTTTGCTTATTTCCATCACTACGCAAACATTTCTTTACCCAATTCACGTACTCTTCCCAAATATTCGGCCTTTGTTCAAATATTTTAATAAACAGTTTCCCGTCATAATCTACGTAATTCTTAAATTTAAGAGCATTCATGTAAATTTGAGATAGTTTATTATAATCATCCTTGAAAAGATCCAAAATATCTTTTATTTTATCATCTTGATATGCATATCCCAAAAAATCTGCTGACAGATGCTCTCTTTCCGCAATTCGTTTAAGAATACTATTTTTTAGCCAGGTATTTCTTTCCCCAAAATTCGCCAACAATTCAACTGATGGCACTATAGGATTACTACTTTCTAGATTTTTTTCTGAAAAGTTATTGTAATCACTAACTACCGTATCTGTGACATTGATTTTATCAATGCACTCCCAAATCAGTGACAACCATCTATCTTTCCCACGATACTCAGTTTTATTCAGCAAATTATAAGTTTTTGTGTAGCCGATACTCGAAAGCAAAAATCTAACTTGTCTATAACCATTTAATGTAAACGGAGCATTACTTTTAAAATACTTATCAATTACATTTACGTAAAATTCCTGATTTGTTTCTAATAATTCAAAAACTATATCCAACCCTTTGCTTACTAACCAGTGATTTCTCTCATCAATAGTATCTTGTAAGAAATTACATGTTTTAAACATATTTATATAGTCTTGAAGACTATATGAATCAAACTCCTTTGCAATATTGTCCTTTCGAATTTTCTCATCATCTTCAATGGTCATACCAAGTATATGTTCTTTTGAAAGAATCTTGTACAATCTAAAATCACGATTATTCTCATAAACCAAATATCTCTCATCTATTTTAGCATTTATCTCATCAGCAATTTCTTTATATCTATTAACTATTTTTGCATCAAAAAAATCAATCCTATCCTTTTTGATAATCTCAGCAAAAATCGTGTTAAAATCTGATTGTAAATAGGCTATTGAATTCTTATTATCCAAACCATTAAAATTAACCTCAAAAAGAATATCATTTACTGCATCTTTGTATTCCTTTTTTTCACGCAGAACTCCCAGTGTTCTCCAAATCTTATTGCGTAATAATGCTATTTCTTCATCAAAACTAATTCTTATTCTAACAAAATTGTAATCTCGATGGTTCCTTCCTTCTTGCATATATGAAAACTCTGTCTTTAATGCATATTGGGCTACATGGATGTAAAGTATGCTAAAATTATAGTTTTCACCTTCATCGGTTGCTTCCCAAAGCCTATCTATTAACACTTTTTCATTCTTATATTTATTATTCCTAGAATATTTGTCATAAAGAAGTTGGTCGCAAATCACAAAATAGAAATCCATTACTAAATCTGGACGCTTTCCAAAATATAACATAAGAAGCTCTATCGATTCATTAAATAATTCCGTATACTTGAATCCTCCAAGAATCCCAATTTCTCTTGTAGAAATATTATGGTAATTCTTTTTTGAATATACATCGAAGTTGCGCATATCAAAATCAGTATACTTTTCTTTCTCAACCTTCCTTTTTATAATACTCAATGCTTTATCTGGATTTACCTGGTGAAAAGCTTCTAAGTACTCCACATCTTGTCCTTCAGGAGCATTATTCCATGCATAAATAACGGAGTTTTCCACATATTTGGCAACATCCTCTGAATTAAAAATATCTATTATAGTTTTTAATGCATAGACCACTTTATTCTTGTACTGTGGAAAGGCTATAGCTATTAGACCTTCGATACTTATCCATCTTTTTTCATACAAAACATAATATAAAATATAATTCCCAAGGCTTTGATCCGAAACCTTAGTTATTTCGTTTTTAAACCAATCAACAAATTCAAGAGAATAAAGTTTTTCTATTGTTTCATCCTCTCGAATCTTGGACCCATACTGCTTTTTCAGGTCAATAAATAGATTGTTTTCTCTCCCTTTAACAGGACCAGCAATCGTTATCAAGAAAAGCATTATCACATCATCTTTAGTTAGATCAGCTTCACTTAAGATACGGCCGTAATAATTCCTAAATATATCTTCAGCATTGTGAATAGCCTGATATCCCTTATCAACAGATCTGATACCAGCCAAAAAAGCTAGCCTTGCATTGCCATTAGCTATCTCTGATATTCTCTCCAAATAATTAGGATTTAGAATCCCTAAATCTGTTTTCAGAATGTCGTTAATTTCTTCGTCAGTAAATTTTCCGATTTCTATAATTTCAGGTCTAAAATACTTTGATACTGTAGTAATTACTCTTTCTCTTGCATAATCACGTACGGTAATTAAAATTTTAATTTTATATTTTTGCGGAAGAGACAAAAGAGTTTGTAGCACATTATCCAAACTGACCACCATATTAGCATCATCAAGGAACAGCATATACTGTCCAGGATTATCAATATAAAACTTTATATCATCATATAAAAAATTACCGTTACTTCGAACGCAATATACTTTATATTTTTTACCACTCCATGCTCTGCATGCTTCTATAGCCAATCTTGTTTTTCCTATTCCCGATGGGCCAGTCAAAACAGTAATTGTATTTTCACTAATACTCTTACATGTAGCACCTATTTCTTTTTTTCGATGCAAGAAATTGCAATTAATTGGTGCGTTAAGACAATTTGCATCATAAGCCTTGACAAAATCCTCAATATCAAAAAACTGATTTGTATCAATCTCAACCCCAAGCTGATTTTTGGCAATGTGTGGATAGATTAAAGCCAAATCATGAGAAAGTGTGTCAACCCCAATAAGTTCTATCTCAATCCCTTCCAACAACTCCATAATACTATCAAATTGCTCTATATGTATATTTGTAGAGCAATATCCGCAGATAATTTTCTTGATTTTTTCCTTTTTCAAGGATAATTTTGCAATATTAAAACATGATAAAATATCAGCTTTTATCTTATTTGCAGCCTGAGAACTTACACTCCCGTAGTTTATAAGTATATACTTCCCATCTTCTGTCAATACATACGCATCCGGTGTTCCTTTTGTCGGTTTATTTGTCGCAGTCTGCACCCCTAACGATTGAATATTTGTAAACTTATATTTTTTATAAAGATACTCATCAAACAGCGACTGAAAGGCTCCTCCTTCTAAATGCATGATTTTACTTTGTATAAGATTCACATTGCTCAATTACATTCACCTTCTTATGACGCTATAGCGTTATCATTTTATTCTTTCTATAACCTTTCGGTTCCCGCTTCAGATATTATAATCCATAATTTTTTCAACCTCACTGCCTTAATCTGTAAACGGAGATTCTTGAACCACGGACAGATTCTTCATTATATCATTATGATCTCCATACTACACAATCTAGTTCACAAAGTATATCTACCTGCTATTCAGATTAGTAATTTCCAAATTCTTTAAAACCTTTTTTTGGCCACATTTGCATTTATACTACCAGTCTCGCTTTAAGACATAGAACCATATTCTTGCTCGTATTCTTCCTTAGTGCCAAGTTTTCTAATCAAAGAATCTTTTCTAGAACTTCTATATTATCATGAGACAACAGAATATTGAACTTAAGCTTTTTGATTGTCTTTTTATCCCGATTCTCTAAAGTCAATTTATGCACAGTCATTAATATAACCTATATGAAGAATCCTATCAATAAGTTCTGAGGTGACCCCCTTAAAGTTAGACCAAGAATCTAACGAATGGAGGTTGGTACAGTAAGTCCATATAATATGATTACTTATTATTCTCACCTAACTTTTCTTTTATATATTTAAATAAGGATTCAAGTTTATCCTTCGAAGAGAGTATTTCATCTACTGATTTGAACTTCTTATTTTTTTCTTTGAAAATGGTTTCTTTTGTCTTTGGATTATATATTGAAAACCCATCATTAAAGAATTCACCCTTATAGTCCCCTGACATATATGCATGAAGTCCCTCGATATCCCAGTTATCATTATAGAATAGTCTAAGCCCTTGTCCTTTCCCTCTGGTGATTTCTATTGTTTTAACACCTGTATCATTTGCTATAACTTCAAGTATTTTACCTCTTCTTTCTTCAGGCTTTAAATCAGCATTAGTAGATTTTGTGATTTCAATTCCTGTAAATTTCTCAAATAATCTCCTAATCAACTTTTGAACATTTCCATTTTCTGTATGATTTTGTGATTTTTTTTCTATTTTAGTACATATCATTTCCAATAAAATTTTAATTTCATCCCAATGTAAACCTTTTCTATTTAATTTAATAAATAAATCATAAAACTGTTTTTCTTCTTGCAATTTACTAGATTCACCTGTTAAATATATATTTAAACTCTTTAATGTTTTTTCTTCCGAACTACTAAAATCTGGGAAAAAATCACTAAAATCTGATAATTCATTATTTACAATAAATTTCATATCATTTATAAAATCTTTAATGATTTTTATAATATCCCAATCATCAGAATATTTAATTAACTCTGTCAAAATTTCGATTATATCAGAATAACTCTTTACAACCCATTTATCTATTGATTTACAATTCATTTTTGGTTTAGAGCCATCAATTGTTATATAGTAAAAATAATTATTGTATTTTTCGTACTTCTTGTTGACTGCAGTATGATATTTATCTAATTGATGCAACTCATTAGGTGATAAATGATCCTCTGATTTCATCTTTAATTCTATAGTAATCGTTTCTTTATCATCTTCATTAAAATATAAAACATCTATATTAGCTAACGCCTCTGTAATAGCACCTGTAACATTTTTTTGGTTGTTATTTATAGTTTCTTTATCGATAAAAATCTCTTCATCTTTTTCTACTGAACTTTGCTGAGAGATATTTATTTCCTTTTTAATTAGTGCTTTTGCAAATTTATTTCCAAAATGATGATTCTCATTAGGATCTAAAAGCCATCTAAGCATTCTCGAGTATCTCGTCTCATAGGATTTTTTTCCATACTCAATAATTCTCCAAATATTAGCTTTATTCTTATATTTGATAATTTCATTAACTTTTTCATTACATGAAAATTCATAAATTTTATTGGCCAATTCTCCCATAAACTCTCCCTTAAAATATTTTTACTCTTTATTAGTAAACTTCTATAACATTTTTCCGAATTAAAATTTAAAGTTTGTGTGAAATGATTCTTTAATAGTCAATAAATTAATTTAAGAAAAACCTTAATTTACTTAATAGTAATAAAAGTGTTGAAATCTATATCTAAATTCTCAACACTTTTACTGCTTTCTTCTCTACGAATAATTATAATTAACTCTATTCCCACTCAATTGTTCCCGGTGGCTTGGATGTGATATCCATGGCTACACGGTTAACGTGTTTTACTTCGTTTACGATACGTGTTGAGATCTTGTCTAGTACATCGTATGGGATTCTTGCCCAGTCTGCTGTCATACCATCGATAGATGTAACTGCACGGATAACGACTGTGTAGTCGTATGTACGTTGGTCTCCCATAACACCTACAGAGCGGATATTTGGTAAGCATGTAAAGTATTGCCAGATATCTCTTTCAAGTCCTGCATTGCGGATTTCTTCACGTAGGATTAAGTCTGAATCACGAACGATTTCTAACTTCTCTTCTGTGATTTCTCCAAGTACACGGATACCAAGTCCTGGTCCTGGGAATGGCTGACGCCATACCATTTCTTCTGGTAGGCCAAGCTCTGTACCTAATACACGCACTTCATCCTTAAACAACTTACTTAATGGTTCAATGAGCTTGAAGTTCATATCTTCAGGTAAGCCACCTACGTTGTGGTGTGACTTGATTGTCTGTGCTGTCTTTGTGCCTGATTCAATAATGTCTGTATAGAGTGTTCCTTGTGCTAACCACTTAATATCTGTTCCTTGTAAGAGTTTGGCTACTTCATCACGGAATGTGTAGATGAATTCTCCACCGATAATCTTACGCTTCTGTTCTGGATCTGATACACCAGCTAGTTTATTCAAGAAGCGTTCTCTTGCGTCAATCTTGATAAGGTTAAGTGACATGTTGCGTGTGAATGTTTCCATAACGCCTTCTGCTTCACCCTTACGTAATAGACCGTGATCAATAAACATGCAGTATAGGTTCTTACCAATTGCCTTATCTAATAAAGCAGCTACTACAGATGAGTCTACACCACCGGATAATGCTAGTAATACCTTATCATCGCCAACTTGTGCTCTGATTTCTTCAATCTGTTGGTTTACAAAATCTTTCATTGTCCAGTTGTTTTCAGCCTTAGCAATATTGAATACGAAGTTTCTTAACATATCTAGTCCATACTCAGAGTTACGTACTTCTGGGTGGAATTGTAATGTATAAATCTTCTTTTCATCATTTGCACTAGCAGCGTATGGACATGTATCACTGCTTGCTACGGAATGGAATCCTTCTGCGAGTGTGGATACTTGGTCACCATGACTCATCCATACAATTTGCTTTTCAGGTAAACCTGCAAATAATGGAGATGTTGTATCTACTGTAATCTCTGTACGACCATATTCCTTCTTGTCAGATGGTGTAACATTTCCACCATTCATGAAGTGTGTCATCTGCATACCATAACAGATACCTAAAATAGGTAAGCCTGATGTGAAGATAGCTGGATCACACTTAGGTGCATCCTTTTCATAAACACTGTTTGGTCCACCAGAGAAAATAATTCCCTTTACATCTTGCATTGCAACGATTTCTGCAAGTGTCATATCTCCTGGATGAAGTTCACTATAAACTCCAAATTCACGAATACGTCGTGCGATTAACTGGTTGTACTGACTTCCAAAATCTAAGACGATAATTTTATCTGCCATTCTAATCTCCTACTCTCTTATTACATTACAAATATCATACATGATAATTGTATTTGTTGCGCTGTGTTTTTGCAATTATTTGAAAATCACAAACAAAAAACCATGCGAAGTATTCACATGGTAATGTTTTTACTTATTCAGCTGGGATAACGGAACCATCAGACCAGTTCTTCTTGATGAATTCACGGATTTCTTCAGACTGTAATACCTTCACTAAAGCTTGGATCTTTTCATCCTTTTCATGGCCTTCTTGGCAAGCGATAATATTTACGTATGGGTTCTTTGCGTCAGCCTTTTCAAGGATTAATGCATCAGATCCTGGCTTTAAACCAGCGTTGATTGCGAAGTTACCATTGATAGCTACTAAATCACCTTCACCATTTTCATAAGCTGTTGCGAGTAATTCTGGTTTTACTTCCTGGAACTTTAAGTGCTTAGGATTGTTTGTGTCGTTATCAATATCTGCAATTGTTAAATTTAATACATCTGCGTTTTCTGGTAACTTCACTAAGTTTTCCTGTGCAAGAATTGCTAAGATACGACCGTTATCTGCTACAGAGTTAGAAATAACAACTGTTGAACCATCCTTGATGTCAGAAACGTTCTTGATTTTCTTAGAGTAGATTCCAAATGGTTCGATATGAACTCCACCTACATTAGAAATCTTGTAATTCTTTTCTTTCTTTTCTTTATCAAAGAATGGAACGTGCTGGAAGAAGTTTGCGTCTGCTTCTCCATTAGATACTGCTTCATTTGGAATGAAGTAGTCATCTGTAACTGTTACTTCTAGGTCGATGTTGTACTTGTCTTTTAAGATGGACTTTGCTTCTTCTAGAATCACTGCGTGTGGGTTAGCAGTTGCGATTACTGTTAACTTTGTGCTGTCTGAAGAAGTTGTTGATGCACTTTCTTTTTTGGATGTTCCGCAAGCTGTTAAGCCTAATGCGAATGTTGCTGCTGCAATAATCTTTGTAATCTTGTTCATGAGTTTTCTCCCTTTTCTTTTTATATATATTTATCGTTTGTCGATTCGTTTTACGATTGCATCACCCATCCACTGTATTGCAAATACAATGACGATAATGATGATGGTTGAAGTATAAAGTATTAAATCATTTCTTCTTGCAAAACCATATAAGTATGCGAGGTTTCCAAGTCCTCCAGCACCGATGGCACCTGCCATTGCTGTATAGGAGATTAAGGAAATACCTGTTACTGTGATTCCTGAGATCAAAGATGGTAATGCTTCAGGAAGTAATACTTTCAAAATAATTTGCCAATTGCTGGCACCCATTGCTTTACTTGCTTCAATGGTACCTTTGTTTACATCTTGGAATGCGATGATGCACATTCGTGCATAGAACGGCGCTGCCGCAAATACCAGTGAAGGTAAGGCTGCTGTAGCTCCTAACATCGAACCTACTATCAGCTTTGTAAATGGAATTAAGATAATCAATAAGATGATAAATGGAATTGCACGTAATACGTTAATAATTACATCAATCACTCGATTGATAATCTTGTTTTGGAATAATCCACCCGTTTGCGTACAGTACAGTAGAATACCAATCAGTAAGCCTAAGACTGTCGCAAGTACAAGTGATACGGCTGTCATGTAGAGTGTTTCATTGATAGCTTTGAATAGCTGATCTAAATTCAGTACGCCACCTATCATTAGAGCACCTCCACTATGACATTGTTGTCAGTTAAGTATGTCACAAACTTGTTGTAGTCACTATCAACTCCACCACTAATATGAATGTATGTTACACCCATTGGTCCAACAGAGGATTGTGAGATGTTTGACTCTACAATTGATATCTCAAATGGTACAAGTCTTGCCGCATTGATAATCGTTGGCTGCTCTGCGTTATTTCCTGTAAAGGATAAACGAAGTAACTTGCCACTTGGATATTTCTCTTTTAAGCTTTCCGCCAATTCTTCGATTGTTTGGTTGGCTTCAATATTCTGTACGAACCTTCTTGTGACTGCGTGTTTTGGATGTTCGAACAATTGCTTCACTGTTCCTTCTTCCACAATATTTCCATCACTCATCACTGCCATTCGTGTACATATCTTTTGTACAACTTCCATCTGGTGGGTGATCATCACGATGGTGATTCCCAAACGACTATTGATTTCTCTTAATAGTTCAAGAATCTGTTCTGTTGTATCAGGGTCTAGTGCAGAGGTTGCTTCATCACATAGTAGAATTCTTGGTGAATTAGCGAGTGCTCTTGCAATACCAACTCTTTGTTTCTGACCACCTGATAACTCACTTGGATAGGCGTCCTCTCTACCAGTTAAGCCTACCATTTCAATCAGTTCTGCTGCTCGTTGTTTTCTCTCTGCTTTAGGCACATGAGCAAACTCTAGAGGAAGTTCGATGTTTTCAGCGACTGTTCTACTCCATAGGAGGTTGAAATGTTGGAAAATCATACCGATTTGTTGACGTTGTAAACGTAGTTCTTTAGGACTCAGTTCTTTGAAGTTGACACCATTGATAATAACATCACCAGCTGTTTGTACTTCTAGTTGATTGATCAAACGAATTAACGTACTCTTACCAGCACCTGAATATCCGATGATGCCGTAGATTTCACCATCATTGATGGTGAGTGAAACGTTGTTTACCGCATGGATGTTTTCCTTGTTTGCTTTGAATGTTTTCACTATGTTGTATAACTCAATCATCGCTACCTCCTATCTATATAAACAAAAATCCCGCACTTACACTTACATGTAAGGACGGGATATATAATCTCGTGTTACCACCTTAGTTTATATGTACTTCACAATACATACCTCATCGAGTACCAACATACTCTATGTCTATAACGGGACATCCCGGTACCCCCTACATTTCGGAAGTACAACTCCAAGACCATCTTCACTAAACCTTCGTATATCCTCTTCTCAGCGCTCGAGGACTCTCTGTGATACTATCTTTCAGCTACTCTTCTTATCATCGCCTATGGTTATAGTTTATTTAGAATTTAATAAATGTCAATAACTTTTTTGAAATTTATTTGCAAATTAGGTTTTCAACACAACTAAACTTTTTAGTAATAGCAAAAATAGCTACTAATAAAATGATTGTTGTAATTATACTGCCTTCTAAACCAAAACTGCCACCATTAATAATCGTAGATATATCACTTAGTTTTGAAAAAAAGACAACTTGCTGATTAGCATTGCCTGATACAGCAACTCCTAACAGCGGTCCTTGTACAAAATTCCAGGCAGAATGTAAAGCACCTACGAACCATAAACTATTTGAATGATAGCGAACTAGCGCAGCAAAAACGCCAAATATAATAAGATTAATAAATGCTAGTACTGACATTCCAGGATTCCCCAGATGCATTACAGCGAATAATAAACTCGATAAAGCAATTACCATCGGAATCGGAAGGAATGTATTTAGTCTTTTGTAAAGGTATCCTCTAAATAGTACCTCTTCGTTCATCCCCTGAAACAGATAACCAACAAAGAATAGGAATAATATAAACATATTTCCCTGTTTAAATATCAGTTCAACCTGGAAACCGCCAAGCCCAAGAGAAATAAGCCAAATAGTTGTAAATAAGATAAAACCAGAAGTATACCCTTTGATATATTTTGAAATGCAATTCTTCCGTTCAAACGGCAACATATCTGGTTCTTTACGATGATAGATTACATATAAAACTAATATTAAGATAAAATTGAGTATAAGAAAGCAACCGATTAATACCGGATCATTTTCTAAATCACGAAAAAAATAACTAGTAATATCACGTGAACTTATGTTTTTTCCATATAATTGCAACATTTTAATTGTAAATAGAACGCTTAAAATAATAATACTAATCAGCCCAGTTAACAATTCCCATAAAACTGTCTTAAAAAAGTTCCAACATACACGTAATCCATTATTTATATACTGCATAAAATTATCCTTTTTGTAGTACTACAAACGAACTAGCTCCGATTGTAAGAGTTATTTCATCAATTGATGCTTTTCCAATCGTATAGATTGGCTTATAACCTTGTAGCTCATCTAATGAGATTGTTTTTTCTAAACTACTTGGGTTTATTGCTAGTATCAACTTTCCACGTTTGTATACAAATGGCATCTTCTCCTTCTCTGCATAAATCACGTTGAAGTCTGCGTCAGCCTGTAAATCTGCATGCATATGACGTAATGCCACAAGAGATTTTGTTGTAGCGTAGAGAGAGTTTTCATCATTCATTTGATCTGCTACGTTTGGCGCATCTTTAGATGGATCAACCGCTAGATACAATTGTTGTGTTTCTGCTGTTGAGAAACCCTTATTTGCGCTATTATCCCACTGCATTGGTGTACGTGATCCTGTACGGTGGAAGCCACCTTCTTTAGAGCGAATATTCTTTATATAGTGCATACCAATCTCATCCCCATAGTAAATAAATGGAACACCTGGCATTGTTAAGATAAATGCATACGCAATCTTTAACTCTTCTGGAGTTAATGTATTTGCAGGACGTGGTGTATCATGGTTGCATGTAAACATGGAGATATAACCATTCTGCTTTGTTGCCTTGTATTTTGGCATGTAGTCATTTAAGAAACGACAGATATCGCCCTTACCACTCTTTAAGAAGAAACTATGATCTTCCCCACCTGTTTCATAATCACGTAATAGAGTGTTATAGCCATTGTGCCAATGATCTAAGTAGAAATCCATATGGAATCCACCACCATTGATTGCTTGTTCTGGATTGGACCATTCACTAACTAGTGCTGCCTCTGGATATTCATGATCTAGCATATTACGAACATCTCGCCAGATTTTTGCAGTCGCCGATTTCTTGTTATCATCATTTTTTACAAGCGAATCTGCCATATCTACACGGAAGCCATCTGCACCATGATCTAGCCAGAAGCGCATGACATCCTTCATTGCTTCTTTGGTAGCGATAGCTTCTGGACTATCCACTGCAGACATCCAACTCTCTGTACGATCTAACCAGCCATAGTTAAGTGCTGGTTGAGATGCAAAGAAGTTTAACATATATGCCCCGTTACGATCAGACATACCTGCCATGTATGGATGATCTTTAACCCCAACAAAGGCACCATTTGTCCATACATAACGACTAGAGTATTCATTTTCCTCTGGTTGCTTACTTGCATTAAACCAAACATGTTCATCAGAAGTATGACCAGGTACTAAATCTAGTAATACTTTGATACCACGCTTATGTGCTTCTTCAAATAAGCGATATGCATCTTCATTTGTACCATAACGGGCTGCGACCTTCTTATAATCCCTAACGTCATATCCTGCATCCATAAATGGTGAATCATACATTGGATTAATCCATAATGCATTACAGCCAAGTTCTTTAATGTAATCTAACTTCTGGATGATACCTTCTAAATCCCCGATACCATCTCCATTTGTATCATAGAATGACTGTGGATAAATTTCATAAAATACTGCATCTTTTAACCATGTTGGCATAACTTATTCTCCTATAATTTCTAAAATATCCCCTGAAGTAACAATTTGATACTGAAAGTTTGGATATTCTTGTTGTAACAATTCTATTTCTTTTTGAATTACTTTTTCTTTGCGATGTGCTGTATTTAATAAT
>ERZ773180.1225-NODE-1225-length-13245-cov-125.730629_pt1 | contig 13245 bp, 10 predicted proteins | sample MGYA00511080_ERZ773180 | MGnify/ENA primary metagenome ERZ773180 (study PRJEB29015, sample SAMEA2738175) | human oral metagenome | biome: human oral; feature: human-associated habitat; material: saliva | place: China | collected 2178 ...
TGGTTGCGCCATTACCGCCTTTGCCTGCGGCGACTTCGATTTTTGCTTCGTCGATAAATTTCATGATGTTCTCTTATGGGTATTCGGTTGTTTCAGACGACCTTTGTTGATAGAGGAGTTTGGTGTCTGAACGGATAAAATGTTGCTTATTATAAAGGATATTTCGGTTTTAGGCCGTCTGAAATATGGTTTCAGACGGCCTTGGATTTATTGTGCGAGGGCTTGGTCGATTTCTTGATAGAGTTGGGTGAAATTGGGTTCGCCAACGTAGGTTTTGAGGATGTTGCCGTTTTTGTCGATCAGGACGGAAGTCGGGTAAACCTGTGTGCCAAAGGCTTTTGCGGCCGTTTTGTCGGCATCGTACATGACGGTGAAAGGAAGGCCGTATTCTTTGACGTACTGATGGACGCTCTCAATAGGGTCGATGGGCTGGGCAATGCCGAGGACTTGGAAATTTTTGCCTTGATAATCTTGGGCGGTTTTGATGATTTTAGGCATCTCGCTCACGCAGCCGGGGCAGGAGGGAAACCAGAAGTTAATGAGGGTAACTTTGTCTTTTAAATCGGCGTTGGTAATGGTTTTGCCTTGCAGGTCGGGCAGGGCGAAATCAGGGACGGCTTTGTTGCTGGGGATAAGGACGAAGGCAAGAAGCGCGCCAATCGTGGCAACGACAAGGAGTGTGAGTATTTTTTTCATGATTCGAGGTTTTGGATTGCGTGTGCTAAGGTTTGGGGAACGCTGATGCTGCGGCCGCTTTCGCTGCTGACGGGCATAAGGGTAACTTCGGCTTCGATGGCGGCTTTGCCGTTGGGCAGGGTCGCGGTTTGGCTGAGGATGATGTGGCGTGTGCCGATGTCTTTCAGACGGCCTGTAAAGGTCAAGACATCGCCTTCAAGCGACGGGCGGCGATAGCGGATGTCAACGCGTGCAACAACGAGCATGATGTCTTTAAGTTCGGACAGAAGGTCATGCTCTTGAAAAAACGTCCAGCGCGCTTCTTCGAGAAATTCGAGATAGCGCGCATTGTTGACGTGGCCGTAGCCGTCGAGGTGGTAGTTGCGGACGGTCAGTTTCATCAGTTGAGATTGATGGGTTGGAACTCTTCGCGTGCGATGGGTTCGTGTTCGAGGTCGGTAATCACGGTGGAGAGTTGGATGTCGAACCATTCGTTGAAAATGTCGGCGTCCAAATCCGGCCATTCGCTTTCGTCTTCGCACCAGTCGGCCAATTCGGCAGCAAAAATATCTTCAAACCGCGCCTCGATCTCGTCCCATACTTCGTCGGCAGTTTCACATGGGCGAACGAGGTAGGAGTTGGCATCAGCTTGGATATCTTCAAGCGTCAGGCCGTCAAGGTGATTGCCGGGTAGGGATTTCAGCCAGTTCCAAAAAGGATCGAGGGGGATAAGCAGGAAGACGCTGCGGTTGACTTCGTACATGGTGTTTTCCTTGGTTTCTGTATAGTTGAATGATATAGCAAAGGTGGTGGACTGGCTATCTTTTGGGGGATAAAGGCCGTCTGAAAAAATACGATATAAGGTATAGCCGGATAGGGTTTGTTTCCTGAATCTGTTGTGTAAACAACACGGTTAGTTTCTGTATCTATATGGTATGAGGAGAAGATATCAAGTTTTGAATATAACTTTGATAGTTTCGGAGGATGTTGTCGGTTTGGTTGATTGTATGTGCGAATAGCGAATAGTTTTTATGAGTCAGAGGCTGAAGCAATATTGAAAGGTGAAGATAAATATTGGGTCAAATGAATATTTATTCAAATAAGATTTATATGTAATAATGACGGAGAGGAAATATCCTATTATAATCTATCCCTTATCTTTTTCGAGAAAACTCTACTATGAAGCCTATTACAACAGGGGTAATCATCTTTATTGGAAGTGCCATCAGCGCAATCCTATTATACTTTTTTGGCCAAAATCTTGGCATTACGTCGACTATTGCAAAAATTGTGGTCTGGGCATGTGTATCAATTGTGATCTCATTGATACTCCTTACCCCTTTGATTACGAGATTTTTTTGGGCTAGGAGCTCCGATAAATACTCCGGTTTGAAACATTTAAATCCTGAAGATTTAAGTGGGGATAATGGAGAGTCTTCAACTCTGATTGGTATAGCGGAACGTTGGGAGCAGCTACGCCATATTTACTTATTGACTAGACAATATAAAAAACATCGTAAGCCTTGGATTTTTGTTGTAACCCAAGAACCAATGCTCTTGGATAGAGTTTTGCCTAATATTCGCCCGCAACTTTGGGTAGAAACGGCTTCTGCGATTTGGATAGATGCTCAGGCAATGGAACCTGCGAATGGTTGGCAGTATCTGAGAGGTGTGGGAAAACGTCCTGCAGAAGGTATTGTTGAGCTTCAAGGGGAGTTTTCAGTTCAGGAAAATACCGCTCAACTGCTTGAGTTAATGAAAAAACTTGGCTGGAAACTTCCAATTAATCAAGTTCATTTTGTAAATGATGCCAATGAAATGCCATCAGCAGTCAGCCATGCTTTGAAATATGGTTCAACAGTATCTTCAGCAGAGTTGATGAAAGAGTTGGATCAATTTGCTAATCGGTTGGCAGCTGTGGGCACACGATTGATTGAAGCCGATTTAGAACAAACACCTATTGCAAAATTGTCTGCCAAACTGCCGTCACAAACTCAGGCTTTGGCTGATTATATTGCTGCAGAAAAGCGGGGACTGGGAAAACTGGATACTGTTGCAGGTATTTCTTTTATTCAATCAAATCAACCTGAACAATCAGGAGATTTGATTTTCCGTGCATTCAACGATTTATCTGTTTTGGGTTCCGGAAAGAAACTGCGTTTTTCTAAAACAGAAAAAATTTATTTGGGCTTAAGTGCAGTTGCCCTGCTTGTCGGCGGTGCGTTTGCAGTCAGTGCGTATAGCAGCTATCAAGAAATCAGCCGTTTGAAGACCGATTTTGAAAGCGTACAGAAAGTAAAATCTCGTGCTGAGAAAGTAGCTACACTTATTCGATTGCAACAAGATATTACAGATTTGGAGTCTCGTCGAAGCTTCTCACAATATGCGGTTAAGTTTTTGGGGTATGAGCATCGACAAGAGCTTTTAGCCGTTGCTTACCGTAAATATAATAATTTGGCAAAAGATGTTATCAGCCGTCCTGCTACTGCATTCTTTGAGAACAAGTTAGATGAATTGGTAATGTTGGAAGGCAGAATTCCTGATGACTTTGAACTTCAGGATAGTGCTTATCAAGATTTGAAAGCATATTTGATGCTGACATCTCATGTTGAGAAAACAAAAGACGCAAAAGATGCGGAATTCTTAGTAACCAAGTTGACGCAGATGTTGACGACACAAAATGTGGCGGCAAAAGATGCGCAAACGTTGGCACAGTTTTTTGTGTCGCGTATGTCACAGAAAAATAATTTGGCAGAGCCTGAACAAACTGAATTGGTATCAAGAAGCCGTCAGGTCTTGGTGGATTGGATCAATCGCGACCAAGGCAGTGAGCAATTGTATAAACGCATTATTCAGGGTACGAATGCCAAATTGCAAACCATTACCTTAGACAAATTGCTTAATAAGGATTTGAAAGGTATTTGGAATGTTGGAAAACCTTTGCCGCGTATATATACGGTTGAGGGTTGGGAAAAATATATTAAGCCAGGATTAGAGCAGGCAATTAAAGACAGCAAGAGCAATGATTGGGTATTGGGCGGTAATGTGTACCAAGCTTCGGTAACAGAAGCGGCAATCAATAGCCTGAAAGAACGTTACTTTAAGGAATATGCTACCGCTTGGTACAACATGATGAACAGCATTACATGGCAACCGAGAACAACCAGCTTGGATGCAGTCAATCAGCTTCACGTCTATGCGGATCCTCAACGTTCTCCATTGGTGGCATTATTTAATGCAGTGAAAGAAAGCAGTCAGCTGGATAGCAAGAAAGTTGATGTCAATCCTGCTGTTACAGATGCAGCAAAACGTGTAGCTGCAAGACAACTGTCTACTCGTTCGCGTAAGGTTGCAGATGCGGTATTGAATTCTCAATCTGAAAATATTAATGCTTTGGAAGATAAGGTAAATGATTATCTAGCAGGGCCGTTGGAAGCAGAATTTGAAACTCTGTTGCAATTGATTGATGCACAGATTAATCCAAAGAGTGATTTGAGTCTGCAGCGCTACCTTGAACGTGTAACTACTGTGAAGCAGCGTTTGATTCAAATGACGGCATCCTCTGATACTGGAGGTGCGGCAAGAACAGCTGTGCAAGGTGTTTTAAACGGGGGTGATAATGAGTTCCTCGACGGTATACAGTATGCACGTTTGATTGAGGCCGGTGTGGGTGACAGATTGTTGCCGTTTGCACGAAATGTTTTTGTATTGCCGTTTAATTCCGTATGGGATTCAATTGCCGGCGTTGCTCAAAAAGACATCAATAATTTGTGGGCAAGCAATTTTGTCAATCCTATGCAGTCTGAACTGGGCGGCCGATATCCATTTGCTCGATCAGAAATCGAAGTTTCGATTCCGGTATTAGCAAAATATTTGGATGTTAACAAAGGTGCACTTAATCAGTTTGTCACAACCCAATTGGCAGGTGTTTTAACCAAACAGGGTAACCAATGGATTGTTGCGCCCGGAAGTGAATTGAAGGTTAACCCGGGGTTCCTACAACAATTGAATAAATTGAGTGCTATTTCCGAAGACTTCTTTGTTAACGGAGAGGGTGGCTATAGCTTTGAGCTGAAACCGACATCTACTCAAGGTATTGTTCAGTATGATTTAATTATCGACGGTCAGTCTTTAGATTATTTCAACCAACAAACAGAGTGGAAGACATTCAAATGGCCTGGAGATGTCAGCAATGCCGGTCTTCGTATTTCTTGGGAAACTGAGGCAGAAGGTATGCGTAAGACTCAAGAAATTAGTGGTCGCTTCGGTTTTATCCGTATGCTTGAAAAATCTAGGGTTACACCGATTGACAGTGGCACTTATTTAGTCGAATTCCCATTGGAGAAAGACAAATTGATGAGGTTCTATATGAGAACTAATTCCGGTAAAGGACCTTTGGGATTGTTGGAACTGAAGAATATCCATCTGCCGAATAAGATTTTTGAGGTTAAATAATCATGACATTACCCCAATGGGTAAAGCCGATACTTGGTGATGAGGGTACATCAATCACCGATAACAATATTCATCGCTGGCAAGAGTGGCTGGAACCTGTTTCAGACGGCCACCCTTGTGGCGAGGATGTTGCATATGCCGATGATTTTGAGGCTATTAAAATTGAATTGGCCAAACTTTCAGGTATTGATTGCCGATTGATTTTGGATGCTTCTGAACGCTTGTTAAAACGTCAATCTAAAGACTTGAGAGTAGCAACTTATTATATTTTTGCCGCTTTGCGAGACCGGGGTTTGGCAGGTTTTTCAGATGGTTTGGAAATTTTATGCGGATTGCTGCAAAAATTTGATCAATCACTATGGCCGAAAAAGCCGGTACAAAAACGCAATGCATTAAATTGGCTGTCTGGGGAAAGAGTGTTGGATACGCTCAAAGGGACTGAATTATCTAATTCGGTAGACCTCAAGCGGACATTATCGGCGTTAATGTCGTTGCAGCATTATCTTGAGGGATGGGAAGAATCAGTACGCCCCAGCCTGTTTCCGTTATTGCAATATTTTGAAGAGTCATCTGTTCGGTTTTCATTACCTCAGACAAGTACAGGTCAAAATCAGGAAGTTAGTACGCCTATTGAACAGGAGGTTGTACCACAGATTCGTCAAGAGAGTCAGAGGCCGTCTGAAAGTTTATCTGTCACTCAAGTTAACTCTTCTAAAGCCTTACTCGATCAAGTTAGGATTAATGCCACCTATTTAAGAGAGCAGGATGATGGATATTGGCCTGCATATAAGATGATTCGCGCTGTACGTTGGGGTGGGTTAAATGGTATCCCTCCTCATCAAAATGGTCAGACTCGTTTGAAGGCTCCAAGGACAGATGTATTGGCAACTTTAAATCGTTTGGTTAATGAGCAGCAATGGCGGGATTTGCTTGATAGAGTAGAAGCAGCTTTTTTAGAAGGCGCTAATCAGTATTGGCTCGATTTGCAATATTATGCGTGGCAAGGGCAGCAGGCGTTGGGTGGTTTATATCTTTCTCAAGTTGACTCATCATTATTTGAGCTGAAATCTTTACTGACCAGATGTGATGGCTTGACCGGATTAAGTTTTGATAACGGATTTCCGTTTGTCTCAGCCGATACGCTTACGTGGTTGGAGCAAAAGGTTATGCCATCCACGCGTAAGCAGACTAGTAGCCGAACAGTTCAAAAAGCAGTAATAGAATCATCATCTCATGTAGAAAACCAAGAAAGTCAATGGCAACAGGCTTTGTTAAAAACACAAGAACAAGGCTTGGATGCTGCTTTTGCTTGGTTGGAAACATTACCAGAGTTGCAGTCAGGTGCAGGGCAGGTTAAAAAGTGGTTGATGATGGCCCGTTTGGCTGCAAACAATCAAAAAGCAGATTGGGCATTGAAACTGTTGGAACAGGCTTCACGGCAGATGCAGGTTTTGACAGTAAAAGAGTGGGATAAACATTTTGCATTTGATGTATATGCTTTGTGGTATCAACTGTTAAATGAAAATCTTGATAAGAAAGATACTGAAGCTACCGGGCAGCTTGAATTTTTACGAACTGAATTAATGCAGGCTGATATTGTCCGTGCATTAGAATTAATCGATTAAACATAATATTATGTCAGATCCCACATTACGTTATTATGAAGAAGAGATGCGGTATCTCAAGGAAGCAGGGTTAGAGTTCTCAAAAGCTCACCCTGATCGTGCCGCAATGCTGAATTTAGACAGAGTAGGTACACGCGATCCTTATGTGGAGCGATTGTTTGAAGGCTTTGCTTTCTTAACAGGAAGAATCAGACAAAAACTTGATGATGACTTTCCAGAATTGACTGAGGGTTTGGTCAATATGCTATGGCCTCATTATCTGAGGATGATTCCTTCTTTGACTGTTTTAGAGTTAATTCCAGATGATAAAAAGTTGCAGGGCGGGCAACTTGTTAAAAAAGGACTATCCGTACAATCTGAGCCCATTAATATTAATGACAGGTTGACGAGATGCCTGTACCGAACTACAGGTGATGTTAAACTCCAGCCCTTGAGTATCTTGCATACGTTATTGGATTATGATGCAAATGGTCAAAGTGTCATCAAATTGACTTTTGGTATTCACAGGCAGACACAGAAAGACAATTTGGATTTTTCTAAAATCAGAATTTATATTTCTGCTGATGAACCAGTTGCTTTCGCATTACGTCATGCCTTGTTAAATCAGGCTGCTCAAATCAGTATCCATCATGCCGAACTGCCATCTGGAGGTAATATACGGTTTAAGGCCGTCGGATTTGCCGAAGATGAGAGATTTTGGGAAAAAGTAAATAACAGTTTCAGTGGATATCAATTATTATTGGAATACTTTTGTTTCAAACAGAAGTTTTTCTTTATTGATTTGATTGGTATTGATGCCGAAGAATGGTCGGAACGCATTAATGAGTTTAGTATTAATGTAGTTCTGTCCAAACAATATCCTTCAGAGCTTAGATTTCCTCCAGATTGCCTGAAATTAAACTGTGTTCCTGCCATCAACCTCTTTGACATGGAGGCTGAGCCTATTCGGGTGGATCACAAGGCATTTGAATATCCTGTTAAGCCTTTGTTGCATGAAGGTATGGCAGTTGAGGTGTATTCAGTAAATGAAGTTGAAGCTGTAAATCATGAGACAGGCAAGCGCTACTCATATATTCCTTTCTCGTCATTCCAGCATCGTGGTGGATTGATGAAATATGATGCTCCTGAACGGTATTACCATACCAAGGTAAAACGAGGAGTATCTGGAAAGCATGAAACATTTATTATGCTTGGAGGATTGTTGTGGGATAGAAAAGATATTCTGCCTACTGAAACACTTTCTCTAAAAGTAGTAGGGACCAATGGTGCTTTGCCACGTAAGAGTTTGAGGGAAACCCAGATTCAAGACACGGATATAGCCGAGCCCAATATTAAAATGGTAAGAAACCTTACGACTCCGACGTTGTCATGCTATCCTCCAACGGAAGACAGATTTCAATGGCGTATCTTGTCCCATTTGTCACCAAATTATCTATCATTACTAAACGTTGATAGTTTAAAAGGTGCATTGTCGATTTACGATTGGACCGAAGATGAATTGAATAAGCGCAGATTGAACGGGATTGTTGACGTTAAGCATGAAACAGTACAAAGAATCGAGCGTGGTGCAGTTCATCGTGGAGTTCATATTACAGTAACATTTGATTCAACTGCATTTAATGGGGAAGCAGAAATTTATTTGTTCGGGGAATTATTGAACGAATTTTTTGCAATGTATGCTGATTTGAACCTATTTACCCGGTTCAGCATAGTTTCTCTGCCATCCGGGAAAACATATACATGGAAAGACAGCAAAACAACTATCACACGGTTTTAGAAACAGCGCATAAAAGTGCTAAAGAAAATAACGGCAGACAGACACTGCCTCTATGGGAGATTCCTAGAAATAAATCTCATCGCGAAGGTATAGCATCTGAAATTTTTCAAGAGAAATTGGGAGAGTTTATTGTACGCAATGCAGCAACAATGAATTTTTTCCAATTTTGTCGGGTGTTGGAAACGCTTGCCGATGGTGCTGAAGAAAAAGCTGTAGAGTCAATGGTAAGATTCAGAAGGGTGAAGTCTTTATCTTTTCCTTCTGGGGAAATTGCATCGGTTGAATATGATGCGGAAGCCGAGTTACCAACTGTAAGAACAACATTTTTAGGTTTGTATGGCGTAGATGCGGTCTTGCCGGATTATTTCCTGAACGATATTGCAACGCATAAAGACGGTAGTGAAAGCTTAGCTGCATTTTTGGATATTTTTAACCATAGAATTACAACCCTGTTTTTTCAGGCATGGAAAAAATACCGCTATCCGTTTTTGTTTCAAAATGAAGGGCAAGATGATTTATCTCGCTCTCTTCTGCACCTTATTGGGCAGGGGATGGTAAACGGCAAATTTATACATCCTTTGCTAGATAGCAGAATCTTGGGATTGTTCAGTGTTTTTTATCAGCGCACCCGAACAAAAGAAGGTATTATCAGTATAGTTAGATATTTGTTACCTTTTGCAGATGTAAAAGTAAAAGAATTTCAGCCTCAGTGGGTAATATTGGAAAAAAATCGTGAGTTAGGGAAAGCCGGTTTGAGATTGGATGGAGGAAGTGCATCTTTAGGCAGTAGAATAAAAGATCATAGTCATCTGATACATATTGAGATTACGCCAGATACATTTGAGAATGCACAACTTCTATTACCAAAACAAACATTACACCAAAAATTACTTGAATTATTGAAGCTCTATTTGGGTTGCCGTTTTGATGCAAGCATTTACCTAAACATCAAGAAGCAATGGGTACCTCAAAGTCGTTTGGCAAAAAAACAAATGTTGGGGATTAATACCGGTTTAGGTACGATGCATCAAGACAAACAAATAAAAATAGCAAACTATACATATTCAAACTAATTTAAGAAAACGGAAAATCATGAATAAGAAAACTAAAATTCAGTCAGTCTGTGCATTAGCCTTGTTGTGCGCGGTATTATCAGGTTGCGGGGTTTTGCAAGGCGTAAAAGATGGTACGACCAATGTAACTAAAAGTATCTTTTATACTAAGTTAAAGATATTAAAGATTGACTTGGTTGCTCGTAATGGTTTGAATCAAAATGAACGAGGTCAATCGTTATCGACAGTTGTTCGCATTTATCAGCTTAGAGATAAGCAGAATTATGAAGTTGCATCTTATCGTGATTTGCTTAATCAAGATAAAACCATTTTGGGCAGTGACTTGGTAGAAGGGTATAAGCAATATACCATTCGACCTGGTGAAACTATCAGCTTGGATGAAACCTTGGATAAAGAGACCAAGTATGTTGGTATCGTGGCTTTTTATAATCGGGTAGGAGAGGATCAACCGTGGAAAATGCTTCTATCCAAAAAACAGCTGAAAAATAAAAAGCCATTAGTTGTTGAGTTGGTAGATAATAAAGTTGTAATTCAAGAGACCGAAAAGAAAGTCAAATAATGGATGCAGCCCTCTATGAGAAATTAACGGGGTTTTATTCTGATGGCTTGCCACTAGATGGGCTTCCAGATGGTTTCCAGTTAGTTAGGAGTGTTTTAGATAATATCCAACGCATTCTCAATAGTCGGAGTGGTTCCTTGAAGCATTTGCCTGATTATGGAATCCCTGACCTTAGTATGGTTTATAAGAATTTACCGTCTAGTGCACATGATTTACGGTATTTCATGAGGAAGACCTTATTGAAATATGAACCTAGATTGAGAAATTTGGACATTCGACTGACTGAGTCTAAAGACAATATTATGGTTTTATGCTATCAGCTTGAATGTGAAATTGAAAATGCTGGTGCTGTAGTCATAGACACTTATTTTATGCCTGAAGGAACGGTTTCTGTTAAACGTAGCCGAGCGTAACTTTTTAGGTATCAACAGATTACTTTAAAATTAAGAACTAAATATATGGTTAAACACTTTTTTCTTACTTGCAGTGTATTGCTTTCAGCAGCTGCCCAGACGGCCTTGGCTAAAGAGTATGATTTAGAAGGTACATTAGTTACTCAAAATAATTATGTACGAATTCAGAGTTGTAATCTGAAAAATACTTATGCTTTATTACCCGGTAGTGGAAATGGCTATGAAGCGACAGCAGAGATTGTCAGCTCCAGAAAAAATATGCCTGAAAGCACGCCAATCTATGTTGCTTTAAAAGGAAAATTAGAAAGTCCCAATTTTTTAGTTTCTGGAATTGAACTCATCAAAATAGGGGAAAACTGCCATACGGCCAAAACTAAATCCTCATCTCCTGAAAAAGTTGTTCAGAAATATCCAGGTGAAAACCAGCAGCCAGATTTAGAAGACAAAAATTCTAAGGCTGAGCCATACAATCCTGTATTGAAGCCGGTGGAAGCAGAACCAGTGGTAACAGAACCAGAAAATCTGAAACAAACAGCAGAAGAACCAGGAACAACGATATCAGTTGAGCCGGTTCATCATTCAAAATCTACACAAGCTACTCAACCTGAAGACAGTAAAAAGTCTAAAGATGATCAATATTCTTCTGATAATCTTCTTGATAAGCAGGTTAAAACAGAAGGTGCTAAACAGGCAGATATTGAGAATTTGGAGAGAGACAATGCTACTCCAGTTGATCCTGCAACGTTAAATACATCTAAGCCAAATGTGCAATCTGTAGAGACTCCTGAAAAGGTAGAGCAACCTGCAGTAGATGAATCTAAGGCTGTGGAAAAATCAGTAGTCGAAGAAACTAAGTCCGTAGAGCAGTCATCTATAGTAGAAACACCTGAGGCAGTAGGACAACCAATAGTAAGTGAATCTAAAGCTGTAGAACAGCCAGTGATTGTAGAAACTAAAACTGTAGAACAGCCGTCTGAAGCAGATATGCCTGCAGTAGTGGCGCAACCTATAGTGGATGAGTTTAAAGTTGAGCAGCCAGTGGATGCAGCAACGGCTAAGACTGTAGAACAATCTTCGTCAGTAGAAGCATCCGCGGTAGTGCAACCACCGGTAGTAGATGAGCATAAAGTTGTAGAACAACCTGAGGAAATCAAAGCATTTGAACCGACTGGAGCTTCTGAAACGGTACACAATCCTATAATAGAAGAGACTTTTATAGAGGCCGATCATAAGGTAGAAGAGAAACCGTCTGTACCAGAGGTTGTTATTCCAGCATCGTCCTCTGTGGAAGATCGTGTAACGGTATTTGAAACTCAGCCTAAAACTGATAATCAAGAATCTACACAATTAGAGGGTATTCCGTCTGTAGGGACGCAAGCCGACCAGTTAACAGAAGCAACTCATTCTACACACGAAACTTTATCAGGAATCGAAGCATCAGCACCAATAACTAATTCATCTTCAAATGAAGTTTCTGCGCAGCCAGTTTATGTGAATCACATTATTGTGCATGAAGATGATGTGGCTGAGTAAAAGGTAACCAATATAGTCGATTTAGTTCTCAGTTATGAGAAAAGGCCGTCTGAAGAATCTTAGTTTTAAGTTAAATGGATTTTGATTCTTCAGGTAATTGTAAAAGGTCTTAAAAAATTCGTTCTCGTGAATAAAAAAGCTTACTTAAATCATTAAGTAAGCTTTTTTGTATTTAATGGGCAGTAAGTATATGAATTATTCGTAGCTTTTGTAAAACTTCAAAATCTAGCTTTCCAAAACGCTAAAAAGGCATAACTTTTATACCCAGAAAATCAGAGATTTTCTGATGGTGTTTGATACAGGGTTTGGGGATTGGCTGTATCGGGAATTTCTGCCGGAGCGGATTGGGGTGCCGTTACCGGCTCTGAAGTAGTGTTGCTGTCTACCAAGTCATCGATGTCGATGTTGTCGTCTTCGCTTTGAGGGAGCGTGCCGCCGGTTTGTTGGGAGCGGACTTTCATGTAAAGGTCGCGTGTGTAGCTGTATTTGTCGATGGCTGCACCTTCTAGGCTGTCGGTTAGGTCGAGCAGTTCTTCACGGGTGTTGATGGCCTGCAGGCCGATTGTGCCCCAGCGTCCTGCTCTGGTGTGGAAGACGGCGTTTTTAACTGGGTAGACGGTGGTAACGGCGTTGCCAATGGTATCGCGTACGGTAGATGGGCCGAACAGGGGGACAACGAAGTAGTTGCTGTTTTTCCAGCCCCATGAGGCGAAGGTGTCGCCGAGGGTGTTTTTATTGCTGGGTACGCCGCCTGCACCGGCTACGTCGATTAAACCGCCAAGGCCGAAGGTGGTGTTGATGCCGACGCGGACGAGGTCTTCGCTGGCGCGTTTGACGTCAAGGCGCAGAACATTGCTGCCGAAGCTGACGACATCGCGCAGGTTGTTGAAGAAGTTGATCACGCCGGTACGCACTGGTTTGGGCGTTACTTTGCGATAACCGCGTGCGACAGGGGAAAGGACGTATTTGTCTGCTTTGTCGTTGAACTTGGAAACGGTACGGTTGTAGCCTTCATAAGGGTCGGCCGGATTGCGTTCGGCCAGTGCGGGCGCGGAGGCAAGGCTGATGAGAAGGCAGAGGGAAGCGGTGGTTTTTTTCATGATTGCAACCAGTCTTTGATTTCGTAAAGTTCGGC
>ERZ773180.1226-NODE-1226-length-13242-cov-4.852582_pt1 | contig 13242 bp, 9 predicted proteins | sample MGYA00511080_ERZ773180 | MGnify/ENA primary metagenome ERZ773180 (study PRJEB29015, sample SAMEA2738175) | human oral metagenome | biome: human oral; feature: human-associated habitat; material: saliva | place: China | collected 2178 ...
AAATAGCTCAGTTGATAGAGCACTAGCCTTCCAAGCTGGGGGTCGCGGGTTTGAGTCCCGTTTTCCGCTCACTCTTGCTGTAATAGCTCAGCGGTAGAGCACTTCCTTGGTAAGGAAGAGGTCCCGAGTTCAAATCTCGGTTACAGCTCTGCTCGGCTTGAAAATGTATGGCGCGCAGGGAAAGTCTTTCCTTGGGTTCCTTGCTTACTCAAAATAACGAACATTCATATTTTAAATAAATACAGCTATGGCTAAAGAAAAATTTGAGCGGACCAAACCGCACGTAAACATCGGTACGATTGGTCACGTCGATCACGGTAAGACGACCTTGACGGCAGCCATTACAAAGGTACTCGCTGAGAGGGGTTTTTCTAAATCTGACGAGATCAAATCTTTCGATCAGATTGATAATGCTCCTGAGGAAAAAGAGCGTGGTATTACGATTAATACGTCGCACGTTGAATATGAAACAGAAAAACGTCACTATGCACACGTAGACTGCCCGGGTCACGCCGACTACGTGAAGAACATGGTAACGGGTGCTGCGCAGATGGACGGTGCTATTCTTGTAGTTGCTGCTACGGATGGTCCGATGCCTCAAACGCGTGAGCACATCCTTCTTGCTCGTCAGGTAAACGTTCCTCGTCTTGTTGTCTTCTTGAACAAGTGTGACATGGTTGAGGACGAAGAGTTGATCGAACTCGTTGAAATGGAGGTTCGTGAATTGCTCGAAGAATACGACTATGAAGGCGATACTCCTATCATTCGCGGTTCTGCACTCGGTGCGTTGAACGGTGTTGCTAAGTGGGAGGATAGCGTTATCGAATTGATGAACGCTGTTGATACTTGGATTGAAGAGCCTGTTCGCGACGTTGAGAAGCCTTTCTTGATGCCTGTTGAGGACGTGTTCTCTATCACAGGTCGTGGTACTGTTGCTACCGGCCGTATCGAAACCGGTGTGGTTAAGGTGAGCGACGAAGTTCAGATCCTCGGTCTTGGTGAAGACAAGAAGTCGGTTGTAACTGGCGTTGAGATGTTCCGTAAGATTTTGGATACAGGTGAGGCTGGTGATAACGTAGGTCTTCTTCTCCGTGGTATTGAAAAAGACGAAATCAAACGCGGTATGGTTATCACGCACCCGGGAACTATCAAACCTCACTCTAAGTTTAAGGCTTCTATCTACGTATTGAAGAAGGAAGAAGGTGGCCGTCACACTCCGTTCGGCAACAAATATCGTCCTCAGTTCTATCTCCGTACGATGGACTGCACTGGTGAAATTCACCTCCCTGAAGGCGTAGAAATGGTTATGCCTGGCGATAATGTTGAGATTTCTGTAGAATTGATCTATCCGGTAGCATTGAACGTAGGTCTTCGCTTCGCAATCCGTGAAGGCGGCCGTACGGTAGGTTCTGGTCAGATCACTGAGATCCTTGACGATTAATAGGCTTCTCGTCTTTAAGTAGACGAAACCTATCTCTATAAAGAATCAGTAATGAGCGCTCGCCTTTTATGGCGAGGCTCATTCTTACGGGAATAGCTCAGTTGGTAGAGCACTGGTCTCCAAAACCAGGTGTCGGGAGTTCGAGCCTCTCTTCCCGTGCTTAAAGAATAGCTACTCTATGTTCAAGGGTATAATTACATATTGTAAAGAATCTTACGAAGAACTCGCATATAAAACCACGTGGCCAACGCGTCGGGAGTTAACTCATACCGCAATTGTCGTTCTTGTTGCTTCCATTGTGATTGCGTTAATGGTGTTCGTAATGGACACGGCGTTTGACTACTTGATGAAGTTCATCTACCCCACTGTTTAATTTCTTACGAAAATGGCTGGATTTGAAATGGCGTGGTACGTGTTACGAGCTATCAGCGGTAAAGAGAACAAGGTTAAGGAGTATATTGACGCTGAAATAAAGCTAAATGCTTTTCAGGGCAATGTCTCCCAAGTTCTTGTGCCAACTGAAAAGATCGTGCAAGTCCACAACGGAAAGCGTACTGTAAAAGAGCGCAATTATTTACCCGGCTATGTATTAGTGGAAGCAAAATTGGTGGGCGAGATTACGCACATGCTTCGCAATACGCCCAATGTTTTGGGTTTTTTGCCGGATACGAACGACCCGACACCGTTGCGCGAATCAGAAGTGAATCGTATTCTCGGTAAGGCTGATGAAGAACCGGATGTTAATGAGGCACTTACTGTGCCGTTTGTTATTGGCGACTCGGTGAAGGTTACGGAAGGTCCGTTCAGCGGTTTCTCTGGTACGGTTGAAAAGATCGACGATGAGAAGAAGAAAGTTACTGTTACAGTAAAAGTCTTCGGCCGTAGTACGGGTCTTGATTTAGGTTTTATGCAAGTAGAGAAGGAATAAGGTTTGTTGTTACGCTAGTCTTTTTCCTCCTCACGATAATCAATTAATAATACAAACAATGGCAAAAGAAGTTGCTGGATTAATCAAATTACAGATTAAAGGTGGTGCAGCGAATCCGTCTCCTCCCGTAGGACCTGCTTTGGGTTCTAAGGGTATCAATATTATGGATTTCTGCAAGCAGTTCAACGCCAGAACACAGGATAAGGCCGGTAAGGTACTTCCGGTTGTCATTACTTACTTTAATGACAAATCTTTTACCTTTGAGGTAAAGACTCCTCCTGCTGCCGTTCAATTGTTGGAAGCCGCCAAAAAGAAAAGCGGTTCTGCCCAGCCTAATCGTCAGAAAGTGGCTGCTGTTACTTGGGAACAAGTGCGTGCCATCGCTGAGGATAAAATGCCGGACTTGAATTGTTTTACAATCGAAAGTGCAATGCGCCTGATTGCAGGTACTGCACGCAGTATGGGTATCACTGTTAAAGGTGAATTCCCCGGAAATAACTAACTTCAATTTTAAACAACAATGAGCAAACTGACAAAAAATCAGAAGATTGTAGCTGGTAAAGTTGAAGCGGGGAAGGCTTATACACTCAAGGAAGCAAGTTCTTTGGTGAAAGAGATCACGACGACGAAGTTTGATGCTTCTGTTGATATTGATGTGCGTCTCGGGGTAGATCCTCGTAAGGCAAATCAGATGGTTCGTGGTGTCGTTTCTCTCCCAAACGGAACCGGTAAGACAGTTCGCGTTCTTTGCCTCTGCACTCCTGATAAGGAGGAGGCTGCAAAGGCTGCAGGCGCTGACTATGTAGGTCTCGATGAATATATCGAGAAAATTAAAGGTGGTTGGACTGACATTGACGTCATTATTACAATGCCCGCTATCATGGGTAAAATCGGTGCTCTTGGTCGCGTGCTTGGTCCGCGTGGTTTGATGCCTAACCCCAAAAGTGGAACGGTAACAATGGACGTTGAGAAGGCTATCAAGGAGGTGAAGCAAGGTAAGATTGACTTTAAGGTTGACAAGACGGGTATTGTACACGCTTCAATCGGTAAGGTTTCATTTGCACCTGATCAAATCTTTGGTAATGCTAAAGAGTTTATATCCACGATCATTAAGCTCAAACCTTCTTCTTCTAAAGGTACTTATGTTAAGAGCATTTATCTTTCCTCTACTATGAGTCAGGGGATCAAGATTGATCCTAAATCAATAGAGGAGGCTTAATAGTAAATGATATGAGAAAGGAAGATAAAAGCAGAATCATCGAACAACTCGGTGAATACATCAAGGAATATACACATCTCTATTTAGTAGATGTAACTGGCCTCAATGCTGAAGCAACAAGTAGCTTGCGTAGAAAGTGCTTTGGTTCACAGATCAAAATGGTCGTAGTGAAAAACACTTTGCTCCACAAGGCTTTTGAAGCGTCAGAAAAAGACTACTCTCCTCTCTATGATACACTGAAAGGTACAACTGCATTATTCTTATGCGATACTGCAAATGTTCCAGCCAAATTGATCAAAGAGGTTGGTAAAGAAGGCATTCCCTCACTCAAGGCTGCTTACGTAGAAGAAGAATTCTATGTGGGTGCTGAAAATCTTGAAACGCTGTGCGCAATTAAGAGCAAAGCCGAACTCATCGCCGAGGTGGTTTCTCTATTGCAATCTCCTGCGAAGAATGTTATTGGCTCACTTCAATCAGCTGGCCAAACAATTCACGGTGTACTCAAGACATTAGGAGAGCGTCCTGAATAAGTCTAGATAATCTCTCCACCCTTACAAAGTAGAAACAATAAAATTATATTTGAAATGGCAGATATTAAAGCTATTGCTGAAGAATTGGTAAATTTGACAGTAAAAGAAGTTAATGAGTTAGCAACTGTCCTCAAGGACGAGTATGGTATAGAACCCGCTGCTGCAGCTGTTGCTGTTGCTGCTGGTCCTGCTGCTGGTGCAGCTGCGGCTGAAGAGAAGTCGGCATTCGACGTTATTCTCAAGGCTGCAGGTTCTGCAAAGCTTCAAGTTGTTAAGGCTGTGAAAGAAAATTGTGGCCTTGGCTTGAAGGAAGCTAAAGATCTCGTAGACGGCGTTCCTAGCAAGTTGAAGGAAGGCGTTGCAAAAGAAGAGGCAGAATCTCTCAAGAAGGTTCTTGAAGAAGCTGGCGCTGAAGTAGAGATTGCATAATTTCTCTACGGCTCTATAAAGAGTTACGGTTAAGAATCCTCTGGTAGGGGGTTCTTAACCTTTTTGCATCTATAAATATTCCGATTACTCAGGGTTGCTCTTGATGCATTGTTGCAGCCTTCATTAACACATAACGAATGTCCCAAGTAATTAATAACCGAGTTAATTTTGCATCTGTTCATAATCCGATGCCCTATCCGGATTTCCTCGATGTTCAATTGAAATCATTTAAGGATTTCCTTCAGTTGGATACGCCGGCTGAACAGAGAAAGAATGACGGATTGTACAAGGTGTTTGCAGAAAATTTCCCAATCGCAGACACACGAAACAACTTTGTCCTGGAGTTTCTTGACTACTACATTGACGCTCCTCGCTATTCTGTAGAAGAGTGTTTGGAAAGAGGCTTGACTTATAGTGTTCCCCTCAAGGCAAAGTTGAAACTCTATTGTACTGATCCTGATCATGAAGATTTTGATACTGTCGTACAAGATGTCTTTTTGGGACCTATCCCTTATATGACAGAGAATGGTACATTCGTAATTAATGGAGCTGAGCGCGTTGTAGTATCTCAGTTGCATCGCTCCCCAGGCGTTTTCTTTGGCTCTAGCATTCATGCGAATGGAACAGTTCTTTATAGTGCACGTATTATTCCGTTCAAAGGTTCTTGGATAGAGTTTGCTACTGACATTAACAATGTTATGTATGCTTACATTGATCGTAAGAAGAAACTTCCCGTTACGACTTTGTTGCGTGCTATTGGCTTTGAAAAGGATAAAGACATTCTTCAAATCTTTGGCCTTTCTGAAGAGGTTAAAGTGACCAAAGCTAATTTGAAAAAATACACCGGTCGTAAATTGGCTGCGCGTGTTTTGAAAACGTGGGTAGAAGATTTTGTAGATGAAGAGACGGGCGAAGTCGTTTCTATTGAGCGTACAGAAGTTATCCTTGAGCGAGAAACTGAGATCACAGTCGACAACGTTGAGGAAATTCTTAATAGTGGGTCGAAGACGATAGAAGTGCATTTAGACTCTTCAATGGGTATCGACTACTCGATTATTTTCAATACGTTCCAGAAGGATCCGTGTAACTCAGAGAAGGAGGCCGTCAACTACATTTATCGTTTGTTGCGAAATGCAGACCCTGCAGATGATGCGAGTGCACGTGAGGTTATTAATAACCTGTTCTTCTCTGAAAAGCGTTATGATTTAGGCGAAGTCGGACGTTACCGTATGAATCGCAAGTTGGGCTTATCAACAGATGGAGATACTCGCGTGTTGACGAGAGAAGATATCATCGAAATTATCAAGTATCTTATCGAACTCATCAACTCTAAGGCTTCAGTCGATGATATTGACCACTTGAGCAACCGAAGAGTAAGAACTGTTGGAGAACAATTAGCTAATCAGTTCTCTGTAGGTTTAGCTCGTATGACTCGTACAATTCGTGAGCGAATGAATGTGCGAGACAATGAGGTGTTTACACCTACTGACTTAATTAACGCAAAGACTATTTCTTCAGTTATAAATTCTTTCTTTGGGACAAATGCTTTGTCTCAATTTATGGACCAAACTAACCCGCTGTCAGAGGTTACGCACAAACGTCGTCTTTCGGCCTTAGGTCCCGGCGGTTTGTCGCGTGAGCGTGCAGGTTTCGAGGTTCGTGACGTACACTATACTCACTATGGTCGTCTTTGTCCTATTGAATCTCCTGAAGGTCCGAATATTGGTTTGATCTCTTCTTTGTGTGTATATGCAAAGATTGATAGCCTTGGTTTTATTGAGACTCCCTATCGTAAAGTCGAAAATTCTAAGGTAGATCTAGATAATAATGACGTTGTCTATTTGAGTGCCGAAGAAGAGGAAGATAAGATCATTGGACAAGGTAATGCGCCCTTGAATGCAGATGGTACGTTTATTCTTTCTAAGGTTAAGTGTCGTCAAGATGCTGACTATCCTGTTGTTTCGCCGAAGCAAGTTGAGTTGATGGACGTTGCTCCTCAGCAAATTGCGTCTATTGCTGCCGGCCTGATCCCTTTCTTGGAGCACGACGATGCTCACCGTGCATTGATGGGATCTAACATGATGCGCCAAGCTGTACCATTGATTCGTTCTGAAGCTCCGATTGTAGGTACTGGTATCGAAAGACAAGTTTGTATCGACTCTCGCACGATGATTAGTGCTGAGGGTGATGGCGTTGTCGATTTTGTGGACGCAACGACAATTCGTGTATTATATGATCGTACAGAAGACGAAGAGTTTGTAAGCTTCGAGTCTGCTCTTAAAGAATATCGCATCCCCAAATTCCGCCGCACGAACCAAAACATGGTCTTTGACTTAAGACCGATTTGTGAAAAGGGGCAACGTGTTAAAAAAGGAGATATCCTTACAGAAGGCTATGCTACGGAGGGTGGCGAGTTGGCGCTTGGCCGTAATCTTCTTGTGGCTTATATGCCTTGGAAAGGGTACAACTATGAGGATGCAATCGTGCTTAATGAGCGCATGGTTCGCGATGATATTTTGACGTCTGTTCACGTAGACGAATTCTCTTTAGATGTTCGTGAAACTAAGCGAGGCGTTGAAGAGTTAACCAATGACATCCCCAACGTCAGTGAAGAAGCTACGAAAGACTTGGATGAAAATGGTATTATTCGAATTGGTGCTCGCGTAGTTCCTGGTGATATCTTAATTGGTAAGATTACACCTAAAGGTGAGAGTGATCCTACGCCTGAAGAGAAATTGTTGCGTGCGATCTTTGGCGATAAGGCTGGTGATGTAAAAGATGCATCTCTTAAAGCAAATCCCTCTTTGTCTGGTGTGGTAATTGATCGCCGCTTATATTCTAAGGCGCAAAAGAGTCGTTCTTCTAAGGCTGCAGATAAGTCAACCCTATTAGAACTCGATGAGCAATTTGACAAGGAAACATCAGTGTTGAAGTCTACAATGATTGATAAATTACTGGTGTTGACAAAAGGAAAAACGTCTTTAGGCGTTAAAGATACTATTGGCACGGAGATTATTGCAAAAGGCACAAAATTTTCGAAGTCTCTGCTTGACTCGTTAAGCTACACGTCTTTGCAATTGAATGATTGGACGAATGATGAGCATACCAATCTCTTGATCCGCAGCTTGGTGCTCAACTATTTGAAGAAGTATAATAAGATGGATGCTGTCTTGAAGCGTCGTAAGTTTGCCATTACGATTGGCGACGAACTTCCTTCAGGTATTATTCAGCAAGCCAAAGTCTATATTGCTAAGAAGCGCAAGATCGGTGTCGGAGATAAGATGGCCGGTCGTCACGGTAATAAGGGTATTGTGTCAAAGATTGTTCGTCAGGAAGATATGCCGTTCTTGGCTGATGGTCGTCCTGTAGACATTGTCTTGAACCCGCTAGGTGTGCCTTCTCGTATGAATTTAGGGCAGATCTTTGAGGCTATTCTTGGTGCAGCAGGTAAGCGCTTAGGTGTGAAGTTTGCAACTCCGATCTTCGATGGTGCAAAGTTGGATGAACTTTGCGCATGGACTGACAAAGCCGGCTTGCCTCGCTATTGCGCAGAGCAGCTTTTTGACGGTGGAACCGGTGAACCATTTGACCAAAAGGCTACTGTAGGTGTTACCTATATGCTGAAGCTCGGCCATATGGTTGAAGATAAGATGCACGCCCGTAGCATTGGTCCATATTCTCTGATTACACAGCAACCTCTTGGGGGTAAAGCTCAGTTTGGTGGTCAGCGTTTTGGTGAGATGGAGGTTTGGGCTATTGAGGCCTTTGGCGCATCTCACGTCCTACAAGAGATTTTGACTATTAAGTCAGATGATGTTACCGGCCGCGCAAAAGCTTATGAAGCCGTCGTTAAGGGAGAGACGATGCCTACTCCGGGCATTCCTGAATCGCTTAATGTCTTGCTGCACGAGTTGCGTGGGTTAGGTTTGAGTATTACGCTGGATTAACGACTAAATTCAAAAAAAATGGCTTTTAAAAGAGATAATAAGATAAAGAGCAACTTTACGAAAATCACGATTGGCTTAGCTTCTCCAGAGGAGATTTTAGCTAATTCTTATGGTGAAGTGCTCAAGCCTGAGACGATCAACTACCGCACCTACAAGCCTGAGCGTGACGGACTCTTCTGCGAGCGTATTTTTGGACCGACAAAAGACTACGAGTGTCATTGCGGTAAATACAAGCGTATTCGCTATAAAGGTATTGTTTGCGATCGTTGCGGTGTTGAAGTTACAGAGAAAAAAGTAAGACGTGAGCGTGCCGGCCATATTGCATTGGTCGTTCCTGTCGTACACATTTGGTACTTCCGTTCTTTGCCCAATAAGATCGGTTATCTTTTAGGACTCCCAACGAAGAAGCTCGATACTATTATATATTATGAGCGTTATGTTGTTATCCAGCCGGGCGTTTTGGGTGAAGAAGTAGAGGTTAACCAACTCCTCACTGAAGATGAGTATCTTGAGTTGTTGCGTAAATTGCCTAAAGAGAATCAATATCTTGACGATTCTGACCCCAATAAGTTTATTGCAAAGATGGGTGCAGAAGCTGTTTTGGATATGCTTCAGCGCATTGACCTTGACCAGTTGAGCTATGATCTTCGCGATCGTGCTAATTCTGATCGTTCTGCGCAACGTAAGAACGAGGCCTTGAAGCGCCTTCAGGTTGTAGAGTCCTTCCGGGCAAGCAAGGAGCGCAATAAGCCCGAGTGGATGATTATGAAGATTCTGCCCGTTATTCCGCCAGATCTTCGTCCGCTTGTGCCTCTTGATGGTGGACGCTTTGCCACTTCCGACTTAAACGACCTCTATCGTCGCGTGTTGATCCGTAACAACCGCTTGAAACGCTTATTGGAAATTAAGGCTCCCGAAGTGATCCTTCGCAATGAGAAGCGTATGTTGCAGGAAGCTGTTGACAGCCTCTTTGATAATTCTCGCAAGTCTTCAGCTGTAAAGAGCGATAGTAATCGTCCGTTGAAGTCTTTGTCTGATGCCTTGAAGGGTAAACAAGGACGTTTCCGCCAGAACCTGCTCGGTAAGCGTGTTGACTATTCAGCACGTTCAGTTATTGTCGTAGGTCCGGAGTTGAAGATGGGTGAGTGCGGTCTTCCGAAGTTAATGGCTGCCGAACTCTATAAACCATTTATTATTCGTCGCTTGATTGAGCGCGGTATTGTAAAGACCGTAAAGAGCGCGAAGAAGATCGTAGACCGTCGCGATGCCATTATTTGGGACATTCTCGAATTTGTCATGAAAGGTCACCCCGTTCTGCTTAACCGTGCTCCGACCTTGCACCGTCTCGGTATCCAAGCTTTTCAGCCGAAGTTGATTGAAGGTAAGGCAATTCAGTTGCACCCTTTGGCTTGTACCGCATTTAATGCCGACTTCGACGGCGACCAGATGGCTGTTCACCTTCCGCTGAGCAATGAAGCTATTATTGAAGCACAGATTTTGATGCTTCAGAGCCATAATATCCTCAATCCTGCAAATGGAGCGCCGATTACCGTTCCTTCTCAGGATATGGTGTTGGGCCTCTATTATATTACCAAACTGCGCAAGGGTACTAAGGGCGAGGGTTTAACCTTCTATGGCCCTGAAGAAGCTATTATCGCTTACAATGAGCGCCGCGTAGAAGTTCATGCTCCGATCAAGGTTATTGTAGACGATCTTGATGAGAATGGCACGTTAGTTAAGCGAATGCTTGAGACTTCTGTAGGTCGTGTAATTGTCAATGAGATTATTCCGAAAGAAGTGGGCTATTTCAATGGTATTATCTCCAAGAAGTCTTTGCGCGACATTATTGCTCGCGTCATCAAAACCGTAGGTATGGCACGTGCGTGCGAGTTCTTGGATGGTATCAAAAACTTAGGCTATCGCAAATCCTATGAAGGTGGCCTTTCTTTCAACTTAGATGATATCATTATCCCACAAGAGAAGCAAGACATCGTAGCGAAGGGTAACGAGGAGATAGACCAGATCATGGCCAATTATAATATGGGTTTCATCACCGATAATGAGCGTTACAACCAAGTTATCGACACCTGGACGCATGCCAATACCAATTTGAAGCGTACCCTGATGAAGCAGATGACCGAAGCTGATCAAGGTTTCAACGCCGTATTTATGATGTTGGATTCTGGTGCTCGTGGTTCTGCTGATCAGATTGCGCAGTTGGCCGGTATGCGTGGTTTGATGGCTAAACCGCAGAAAGCCGGTGCAGAAGGTGCACAGATTATTGAAAACCCGATTCTCTCCAACTTCAAGGAAGGTATGAGCGTATTGGAGTACTTCATCTCTACTCACGGTGCACGTAAAGGTTTGGCCGATACAGCTTTGAAAACGGCCGATGCCGGTTATCTGACGCGTCGTTTGGTCGATGTGTCTCACGATGTGATCATTACCGAAGAAGATTGCGGCACTTTGCGTGGACTCGTTTGCGCTGCCCTTAAAGATGGCGATGAAGTGATCTCATCACTGAGTGAGCGTATCTTGGGTCGCGTATCTGTTCACGATATTATTCATCCGATGACGGGTCGCCTCATTGTTGCTGCCGGTGAAGAAATTACCGAGCCGATTGCTGCTGAGATTGAGGCTTCGCCAATAGAGAGTGTAGAAATTCGCTCCGTTCTTACTTGTGAGAGCAAGCACGGCGTTTGCCAGAAGTGTTATGGTCGCAACTTAGCTACCTCTCGTATGGTTCAGAAGGGAGAAGCTGTTGGTGTCATCGCAGCTCAGTCTATTGGTGAGCCGGGTACGCAGTTAACGCTCCGTACTTTCCACGCCGGTGGTATTGCTTCTAATGCTGCAGCTAATGCCTCTATTATTTCTAAGCAAGACTGCCGCGTCGAATTTGAAGAAATGCGTACGGTCGACATTATCAACGACGACGGCGCTGCCGGCAAAGTCGTTGTCGGTCGTTTGGCTGAAGTGCATTTTATCGACATCAATACCGGTATCATCTTATCTTCGCAGAATATCCCCTATGGCGCACAGTTGTTTGTAAACGATAAAGAGAAAATTGAGAAGGGTACGATGGTGGCCAAGTGGGATCCGTTTAATGCCGTTATCGTTACGGAGTTGGCAGGTCGGATCCATTTCAATGATGTGATTGAAGGTGTTACGTATCGCATCGAAGAAGATGAAGCTACAGGTCTTCGTGAGCGCATCATTATAGAAGCTAAGGAGCGAAACCGCATTCCTTCAGCGGATATTTTGGATGAGAAAGGCAACATCATTCGTTCTTACAACTTCCCCATCAATGGTCACTTGGCCGTAGAAGATGGCGAAGAGTTGAAAGCCGGTGCTGTCTTGGTGAAGATTCCGCGTGCCGTAGGTAAGGCCGGTGATATTACCGGTGGTCTGCCGCGTGTTACGGAACTCTTTGAAGCGCGCAATCCGTCTAACCCTGCTGTCGTTTCTGAAATTGATGGCGAGGTGAAGATGGGCACGATTAAGCGTGGTAACCGTGAGATCATCATTACGTCCAAACTCGGAGAGGTTAAAGCCTACCTCGTGCCGCTGTCTAAGCAGATCTTGGTACAGGAAAACGACTACGTTCGTGCAGGTGAAGCACTCAGTGACGGTTCGATCACGCCGGCCGACATTTTGGCTATCAAGGGTCCGACCGCAGTGCAAGAATATATTGTTAACGAGATACAAGACGTCTATCGTCTACAGGGCGTGAAGATCAACGATAAGCATTTTGAAGTCATCGTTCGTCAGATGATGCGCAAGGTGCAGATCAACGACCCGGGAGATACACGCTTCTTGGAGTTGCAAGTGGTCGACAAACTCGATTTTGCTGAGGAAAATGACCGTATTTGGAGTAAGAAAGTCGTAGTAGATGCCGGCGATAGCGAGATGATGAAGAAGGGTATGATCATTACGGCGCGCAAGCTCCGCGATGAAAATTCTCGCCTCAAGCGTCTCGATCTTAAGTTGGTGAAGGTGCGCGATGCCGTGCCGGCTACGTCTACGCAGATCTTGCAAGGTATTACCCGTGCAGCGTTGCAGACCAAGAGCTTTATGTCGGCAGCTTCCTTCCAGGAGACGACAAAAGTCTTAAACGAGGCTGCAATCAGCGGAAAGATAGATTATTTGGAAGGTATGAAGGAAAACGTGATCTGCGGCCACTTAATCCCAGCCGGCACAGGTCTCCGAGAATTCTCCAACCTTGTCGTAGCTGATGCTGAAGAATATGCCCGTGTTCAGGCAGAGAGAGCTGCTGCAATGGCAGCAGATAAGGACTGAGCGCTGATTTAATAGACTAAAGGCGGCCGTCTTATTCTTGCAAACCCTTTGTAAGGGGTAGCGAAAATAAGACGGCCGCCTTTTTTTTGTGCGGATTAGCATTGGTGGCGTGCGAGGGGCGAGTAGGCCATAATAGCACGTGAGCCGGATAGGAGAGAATTCCGCTAAAAGTTGTGAGACCTTTGTGTGGATATTATTCTCGTTTCGTCGTTTGTTGACCGGCAAGAATAGTTCAAATTGTAAAGGTCATAGGTGAGCTTTCATTCGTATTTGTTTTATGTTTAAATAGTCGTCAAAACTATATTTCAGCATAAAGTTTGTACAGACAAGCTCTATACTGATTCTTTTTATAAGGTACAAAAGAACTCTCATAGCTCTTTTGAAGTTATATGCTGCTGCAGCTAATAATACATTGATAGCATCTCCTTTCACACCTTTATAAAAGTTGCGAG
>ERZ773180.1238-NODE-1238-length-13082-cov-9.904736_pt1 | contig 13082 bp, 6 predicted proteins | sample MGYA00511080_ERZ773180 | MGnify/ENA primary metagenome ERZ773180 (study PRJEB29015, sample SAMEA2738175) | human oral metagenome | biome: human oral; feature: human-associated habitat; material: saliva | place: China | collected 2178 ...
TTTTAGAAGAATATTTTCAACATCCTCACCAACGTAACCAGCTTCCGTTAATGTAGTCGCATCTGCAATCGCAAATGGAACATTCAAAATACGCGCTAATGACTGAGCTAAATACGTTTTACCAGAACCAGTTGGTCCAATTAAGCAAATATTACTCTTTTGTAACTCAACATCATCTTCTTCACTAAATAAATGATTAATACGTTTATAGTGATTGTAAACCGCTACTGCTAATGATTTTTTTGCATGATCTTGGCCAACGACGTAATCGTTTAATACCTTTAGGATTTCTTGAGGCTTTAATACCTCAATCATTTCATCCATTGTCATCGAAGAAAACTCTTCATCGATAATTTCTTTACATAAATCAACACATTCATTACAAATAAATACATCAGGACCAGCGATAATTTTCTTTACTTGTTCTTGTGATTTTCCACAAAATGAACATCTTACTTGTTTTGTTTCATCTTTATACAATCTGAAACCTCCATTCTTTTCCTGATTTCTCAACTTAAGAGTACCATAAGTCACTATATTCAACAAGAAATGTTGTTTCAAAAAGCGCCGGTCTCTAGCGAAACCGGCGCTTTTCTATTTAATTTTATAAAATTAAGCTTCTTTAGCAGAATCAGTAATTACAGCTAATGCTTTCTTCATTGAGATATCGTTTTTCAACATATCTACTGAAACAGCAGCACGAACTGCATCTTCTTCCATACCGTATTGAGCAGCTAATTCTTTCACTTCGTTAGCTACATCTTCATCAGTTGCTTCGATGCCTTCTTCTTTAACGATTTGTTCTAATACTAAGTTAGTCTTAGTACGAACGTCAGCGTCTTTTTCCATCATTTTGTGTAAATCAGCTTCTGTTGTACCAGTGATTTGGTAGTACATTTCAGGAGAGATTCCGTTACGACGCATATCGTTTAAGTAGTGTTCCATTTGACGGTGAACTTCGTCGTGAACCATTTCGTGTGGTAATTCAACGATTTCAGCGTTTTCTACTGCTTTACGTAAAGCTTCATCTGCTACTGCTTCATCAGCAGCCGCTGCTTTAGCTTCTTCTAATTCTTTACGGAATTTTTCTTTTAATTCTGCTAATGTTTCAACTGAATCATCAACATCTTTAGCGAATTCATCTGTTAATTCAGGTAATTCTTTAGTTTTAACTTCGTGAACTTTTACTTTGAACACTGCTTCTTGACCTTTTAAGTTTTCAGCATGGTATTCTTCTGGGAAAGTCACTTTCACTTCTACTTCATCGCCTTCTTTAGCGCCAACTAATTGGTCTTCAAAACCTGGGATGAATGAACCTGAGCCTAATTCTAATGAGTGGTTTTCACCTTTTCCGCCTTCGAAAGCTTCGTCACCTAAGAAACCTTCAAAGTCGATTACTACTGTGTCACCTAATTCAGCTGCATCTTCTTTAACAACTAATTCAGCTGCACGAGCTTGTTCTTGTAATAAGCGATCTTCAACATCTTGTTCAGATACTGTACGATCTTGTTTTTCAACAGTTAAACCTTTGTATTCACCTAATTTAACTTCAGGTTTTACGATTACTTCTGCTTTAATAACCCATGGTTTACCTTTTTCGATAGATTCGATATCGATTTTTGGTTGAGTTACTGGGAAGATTCCAGTTTCTTCAACTGCGTTATCGTATGCATCTGGTAAAAGAATGTTTAATGCATCTTGGTATAAAGCTTCTTCACCGTACATTTTTTCAAATACTTGACGGCTTACTTTACCTTTACGGAAACCAGGTACGTTCACGTTCTTTTTAACGCGGTTGAACGCTTGGTCTAGCCCTTTTTTAATATCTTCTTGTGAGATTTCAAATGTTAAAACAACTTTATTAGTTTCAACTTTTTCGAATTTTGCTGTCATATTATTCCTCCATAAATTCATTATTCATCTTAAAGATGAATGGATTTACATACTCATTTATTTTACAATACTCTTCTTCTTTTGTAAAACATAATTGACTTATTCAGGTTTAATTTAACAAGAATTTTGAATAGAGATTAAGAAAAGGTAACAAAAGCAATAGTTTTTCTCATTTTTCGCCCAAAATGTTATAATAGACGCCATAGGAGGGATAAAATGATTCAATATCCAAAAGGACAAAAACAATTATCACGTACTACAAAATCACAAACCATCCAAACAAACTATAGTAGCCGTGGTATGGGCTTAGAGAATATATTGAATCAAACCAATGAACTCTATCGTCTTCAAAAACGAGCTGTTATTCATAAGAAACCCACACCTATTCAAGTAGTAAAAGTAAACTACCCTGCAAGAAGCGCAGCGCAAATTACCGAGGCTTATTATCGTCATGCTTCGACTACTGATTATAATGGTGTTTATAAAGGTAGATATATCGATTTTGAGGCGAAGGAAACGAAGAATAAAACTTCTTTCCCACTTAAGAATATTCATCAACATCAACTAGATCATATGAAAGAGTGCTGTGAACAAGGTGGTATCGTATTTGTTATTTTTTATTTTTCTAGTTTAAAAGAATATTATTTACTTGAATACAAAATGATTGAAGAATTTATCAAAGAATCAATTTCTACACGTCAATCAATCCCATTAACTTATATTCAAGAAAAAGGTAAACCGATTCAGCTATCTCTGCAAATGACACTAAATTATTTAGATGCAGTAGATACTTTACTATAAGGAGGTCACTCTATGACAGAAAACAATACAGGACAATCACGGTCTTCACAACACCGTAATTCAAAGAAAAAGTCCCCTTCTTCTAAAAAGAAAATTTGGAAGAAAATTTTGATTGGACTCGTTGCATTTTTTGTGGTTGCGATTATTTCTGTAATTGCTATTTTTGCATACTACGGATCTACAGCTCCTGACATTAAAGCCAGCGACTTACAAGGTGCCACTGAAACAAAAATTTATGATAAAGATGGCGAACTAATCACTTCACTCGGTGGAGAAAAAAGAGACATCATCACTAGTGAGCAAGTCCCTCAACTATTGAAAGATGCCATCACTTCTATCGAAGATAAACGTTTCTATTCACATATGGGGATTGACCCAATTCGTATTGCGGGTTCGTTTTTACGAAATGCAAAAGCGGGTCAAATTACTCAAGGTGGTAGTACCATCACTCAACAATTAGTGAAACTGTCGGTTTTCTCAACAAAGAAGGAAGACCAAACGTACAAACGTAAGATTCAAGAAATCATGTTAGCTCTGAAATTAGAACGTGAGTATTCAAAAGAGCAAATTTTAACTTACTACTTAAATAAAGTGTATATGGCTAATAATGTCTATGGATTTGGTACAGCATCACATTACTACTTTAACAAAGAATTATCTGATTTAACTCTTCCACAAGTAGCACTGCTTGCTGGTATGCCACAAGCTCCAAACACTTATGATCCATACGCGAATGCAGAACAAGCTAAAGAGCGTCGTGACTTAGTACTTTACTCCATGAAAGAAAATGGAAAAATTACTAAAGAACAATACGATGCAGCAGTTGCCACTCCTGTCACAGATGGTTTAATTGCGCATGATAATAATGTAAACAGCAATGATAAAGCACTTGTTTACGATTCATTTATTACTACAGTTTTAAAAGAAGTCGAAGAAAAAACGGGTCTTGATCCATATAACGACGGATTAACGATTGAGACAACTATAGATTCAAAAGCACAACAACGTTTATATGACATCGTGAACACGAACAATTACATCCAATATGTCAATGACAAAATCCAAAACGCTGTTGTTATGTTAGATACGAAAACAGGTGCTGTTCGTGCCATCAGTGGTGGTCGTAAACAAACAACTCTTCTCGGATATAACCGCGCAACTGACAATTCACGCAGTACCGGTTCTACCATTAAACCGGTAATCGACTATGGTCCTGCTATCGAATATTTAAATTATTCAACTGGTCAAACCATTAAAGACCAAAGAACAACTTATTCAAATGGTGTTGAATTAAATAACTGGGACTTCAGTCATAAAGGTCCAATGACATTACGTACTGCCCTTGTCTATTCAAGAAATACAACTGCCCTACAAGCCTTTAGAGCAGTTGGGGAAACTAATATCAAATCATTCTTAAACAACTTAGATATTCAAATTAAGAATGACGGTCAAGATTATCTAGTAGAAAGTAATTCCATCGGTGCTGATATTTCTCCAATCAAAATGGCAGCAGCCTACGCAACATTCGGTAATTACGGAACTTACTCTAAACCATATACAGTAACGAAAGTAACAACTCGTGACGGTCAAGTATATGATTTTAAACCAGATCAAAAGCAAGCGATGAAAGATTCAACTGCTTATATGATTACCGACGTATTAAAAGATTCATTTAAATATGGTTTCGCAACCGAAGTAGCTATCCCTGGATTACCTACCGCAGCGAAAACTGGTTCTTCTAACTACACTATCGAACAAAAACGTGCGATGGGAGCTTCTGATTATGAAGATATCATTCCTGATTCATGGTTCATCGGATACTCTACAGACTATACAATTTCAGCATGGACTGGTTATGACAATCCATATGAGAAAAATGGCGGTGTTGATACAACCGAACAGGAATATTCGAAGCTAATCTATTACTACTTAATGCAATATATGGCTCAATTTTCTAGCGGTGATGATTGGGAACAACCAGATAGTGTTGTAAGACAACAAATCGAAATTGGTTCCGACCCATTAAGTCTACCTGGACCAAGAACGCCAGCAAATATGATTGCCACAGAGTTATTTGTAAAAGGCGCTGTCCCTACTCAACAATCGACTAACTACGGTACGACGATTGAAGGGCCAACTGGTTTGAAAGCAACTTATGATAAAGCTAAGAAGACTCTTACAGTCACTTGGGATAATTATCAAACGAACTCGAAGGATAAGCCACAATTTAAAGTTACTGTGAATGGCCAAACACAAACAGTAACGGGAAATACTGCAACATTCCAAAATATAAGTGGACCAAGCGTTTCCGTTTCTCTAGTCGTTACGGTTGGTAAAAACAGTTCGGACCCAATTACAAACGAGTTCCAACTAGAACAACCAACAACAAGTGAAGAACGTACAACGCAACAAAATCAGCAACAAAACAATCGTCAGCAAAACAATAACAACAATAATAATGAACAAACGACTCAAGAAGCTCGTAATCAATAGTTCAGATGAAAAGGCCATTCTCACTATGAGAATGGCCTTTTAGCTTATACATAAACCAAAATAAAAACCCATGACAAGTTGTCATGGGTTTTCCAGTTTTACATCTACTTCACAGTAGAGTCAAAGTCAATTAATGATTACTTAGCATATTCGACTGCTCTTGTCTCACGAATAACTGTAACTTTAATATGTCCTGGATATTGGAGTTCTTCCTCAATTTGATTCTTGATATCATGCGCTAAAATAATCGCTTTTTCATCAGAAATCTTGTCAGGTTGTACCATTACACGAACTTCACGTCCGGCTTGAATCGCAAAACTACGTTCAACGCCTTCATGTTCAGTGGCAATGGCTTCTAATCTTTCTAATCGACGAATATAATTTTCGATTGATTCACGTCTTGCACCTGGGCGAGCTGCAGATAAAGCATCGGCTGCCGCAACAAGTACTGCGATTGTTGAAGTTGGTTCAACATCACCGTGGTGAGAAGCAATTGCGTTAACAACAATCTTATTCTCTTTATATTTCTGAGCAATTTCTGCTCCGATTTCAACGTGAGAACCTTCAATTTCATGATCGAGCGCTTTACCGATATCGTGAAGTAAACCAGCACGTTTTGCAAGGTTCACATCTTCACCTAATTCGCCTGCCATCACTCCAGCAAGCTTAGCCACTTCGATACTGTGGTTCAATACGTTTTGACCGTAACTAGCTCTAAAGTATAAACGACCTAAAATCTTAATCAAATCAGGATGTAATGAGTGAATTCCAACTTCGAACGTTGCTTGTTCACCAATTGTACGAATACGCTCATCCATTTCTTTACGAGATTTTTCAACCATTTCTTCAATACGAGCAGGATGAATACGACCGTCTGAAATTAATTTTTCTAGCGTCATTTTCGCGATTTCACGACGAATTGGGTCAAACCCACTTAATACCACCGCTTCTGGTGTTTCATCGATAATCACGTCAATCCCTGTTAATGATTCAAGGGTACGAATATTACGTCCCTCACGTCCGATAATGCGTCCTTTCATTTCATCACTTGGTAACGTCATAACTGTTACTGTATTTTCTGAAACTAAGTCCGCTGCGGAACGTTGAATCGCTTGAAGAATAATATTTTTAGCATTTTTATCTGCTTCATCTTTTGCAAGCTGCTCAGACTCTTTAATCATGATAGCACGTTCCTTACTTAACTGTTCAGTCATGTCCTTCATGATAATCTCTTGTGCTTCTTCCTTACTAATTGTAGAAATACGTTCCAATTCTTCTTGTTGTTTGGCAACGAGAGCTTCAGCTTGATGTTCTTTCTCTGTTACTCTCTCAAGTTTTTCTTGGATTTTTGTTTCCTTCGATTCAATAGATTGTTCACGTTTTTCTAGAATTTCATCTTTACGATCTAAATTCTTTTCACGTTGAATCATTCTCTTTTCTTGAAGAAGTACTTCATTTCGTCTTTCTTTTAACTCATTTTCAACTTCAGCACGATATTTATGATTTTCTTCTTTTGCTTCTAATAATACTTCCTTTTTTAATCGGTCAGCATCTTTTTCTGCATCTTTGATAATCATTTCAGCCGATTCGCGAGCTGCTACTAACTTTTTCTCGTAATTTGATTTGAAACCAATATATCCAGCAACAATTCCAATTATTAAAGCTAAGATCGCGAGGCCACCTGTTACTACTGAGTCCATTGAGTCACCTCCGTCTCTATTTAATTTTTAATCAAAATAAATTGCATTGATAATTTTTATGGTTAAATGTGATTTAACACATAATATTATTGTATTCTTGAAACGTGTTAAAGTCAATTCATTTAAAGAATTTTTTTCAAAAAAACAAAAGGCTTTCAATAGCAAAATAAAAACATCGATTAGCCATGCGACTAATCGATATTTTCATCAATATGTTTATCTATTTTCTTTTTTGTTTGTATAAACAAATCCAAAAGCAATCATTACAAGAACAGTTGCAATAAACATTGTGCTTAGAAGTGATGATGTACCAGTGTTTGGTAAATCTTTTTGTGGTTTCGATGGTTCAGGTGTTGGAACAACCGGTGCTGTATACTTGTTTTTAAACGTTGTATCCGCGTCATAAGTGACTGTTGCAACATATTCCTTATCTTCTTGTTTCACTTCAATAGATACGTTTTTAACGCTATTATCGTAAGTAATTTGTGAATCATCGCCACTAACCTCAACTACTGTATAATTGTAAGTTCCAGCCTTTTCGAATGCTACATCTTTAAACGTAATAGTTCCGTCAGCTGCATTCTTAGCCGTTTGAAGAACTTTTCCATTTTCATCTAATAGATTAAAAGTGAATTCTCCCTCTACTAAATCACGACCTTCTAATTCTTTCTTGAATGTTAGGTCTTGCTTAACTCCTGAGAGAATACGGTTTATAATCTTAGATTCTAACCCTTCTGTAACAACCTCATGAGTATATCCTTCTGGAATATCTATTTCTTCAACAGTGTACTCATAAGCTACTCCATTTTTAGACTCAGGCAATTCTTGGAAAGTATGTTCCCAATCATTCGCATCTGACAATTCGACTGCTTCACGATAGTTTTCACCATTTTGTTTCAATTGAACTTTAATGGCTTTACGTAAACCTAGTTTATTATCATTATCTTCCCATTTCTTTTTAACGGTATGTGTTGTAGTTTTACGTGTATTTGTAATTGTGAACCCTTCTTTTTGAGTGGCTTCGCCAGTAATGACAGTATCGTAATCTTTACCATAATCTTCATCGATGACTTCTTTTACTTGGTAATCCGTTACTGTTGGATCCAGTGTTTTACCATCAATAGTCAGTTTAAAGACACCTTTCCACTCATTGGCATCATTTAAGACCATTGTTGCAAGAACAACATCCGGATTACTTGCACGACTTAGTTCCACTTTAATACTTGAAATAGAAGCATCTTTTTCTCCATTCCAAATCTTGGCAACTGGAATGTATTGTGGCAATTGGTTTTTAACAGCATTTGTTTCACCAAACACTGTTGGATTTTCAGCATCACGGTTTGTATAGAATACGTTCGTTGCTGTTAATGTATCTGTTGCACCATCTGTGTATTCTGGAGTTTTCATTTCCACTTGGAAGTTTACGATTTCTCCTGGAACAATCTTTTCTCCCTTATTCAATACAATCTTGATGGCAGTAACTTTTGTAAAATCAGATACTTGATCTGCTGTGACCCATCCACTAGCTTGCGTTGCATCATATGGAGATGCTGGTAATGTCGTTGAAGTATGATAGTAAACCGTATATTTACTTTCAACTTCTAATGCTTTTGTTAAAACTGGAGTGAAACCAGAACCATTCGCATCACCTGCATAAGGAAGACGATCATATAACGTAAATGTTTCGATGTCGTACGTACTATAGTTCTTCGTTTGTAACTGATATTTATAGTCTTGACCATATTTTTGTTGAACTAACTCTTGCGTCCAACTTCCATTATTTGCCGAAATAAATTTCTCAGAACGAATTTCAGTTGGTAAGTTTACAATCGTTGGAACTTTTGCACCAACAACTTGTGAAGGAACTTTTCCATCTGGTGTCTTAATCTTGAACACATTATCTAGCATTGTTTGAGACGTTACATTACTTGCTAAAGGTGAAAATTCTTTAGCAACTAGATACACATGGTTATCCGTATTATTCTTATAATCATCAGCTTTCTGAATAGATGTCGGCATTGCTTCTTTCGTAATTGTTGCCGAAATTAATACAGTAAAGTCACGAGCAATCGTTTTATCATTGTAGAAATCGAGGTCCTTCAATTCAAAAATTACCGCTTGTCGACCACTACCATTGTAATTTTCAACGATAGCTGGTGCTTGTTTCAACATGTTTTTATGCTGTTGTTTATCAATATAGTACCCTTCATACTTAATTCCTTCAGGTAACACATCAATAATTTGAGTGCCGTTTATACGTCTGTTTACAGACAAGTTATTAAAATCAGCAGTAACAGCATATTGAACAACCTCACCTAAATCACCTGTAGGATTTGAACGAGTTGTTTTCGAAATACGAATTTCTTCTTTCTTTATGCTTAAATCTTCATATGACTCACTCTTGTTTGTTGAGAACTTACCATCTTCTCCATATCCATCCACTAAACCTTCCGCGTGCATACTATTATTGTATCTAACCGGATTTTTACGTTCAGTTTCATCAAATGGATTTAGTAATTTCGTTTGAATAAAAGTAGATGTAATCGCTCCTGGTTGAAGAATTTTTCCATCTTGAAGTTTGATTTTTATACTGTCATAAGTACGAGATACTTTTTGATAAGCCTCTTTCTTTAAAGTTCCAGCATAAATTTGTTTTGCTTGATCTGAGACTTTATTATAGGCATCTTCGTCTACAATTACTAATTGTTTTGTCCCTTTAGCAATGCTTCCTAATTTCACTTCTGTGCCATCTGCTTTTACTCCATATACATCCATATCAAATGGTGCATCTGCAACAGGTGACCCTACTGAGTAGAAATACATTCTTTCATCCAAATCTTCATCCACTAATGTTAATTCAGAGATTGTACTTGGAGAAGTATTCGTAAACCCAAGAATCCATGTCGCTACCGATGTATCTGGAGCCCCCGCATCAACATTTAAAGTTTGTCTATCATTGTTCGACTTGCGGATAGCAGCATCACTAATCAACTGTCCAATTAATTTAAATTGAATATTATCACTTACTGTTAATTTAGGTTCTGATTCTCCTTGTTGAATAAACGTCAATTCCGTTTTTGCGTTATTAACAATATTTGTTTTCGTTTTTGCATTAGGGAAACTTAATACCAGTCTCTCCTCACGTAAAGCAATTTCTGCTTCACTATTTGTGTCATTTAGAGTGTCACCACCCGTAATGGTTTTGCTAACAGTACCATCTGCATTTAATGTCCAACCAGGATTTTTTGCAGGATCAAAGACAGCTGTCCCTGTAGTTCCGTCGGCTTTTTCATATGTTGGTAGTGTATCCGTAATCGTAATCGTTTTTGCAGCACGTGTCTGCGCTTTTCCGTTTCCCCAGTTTTGAGTTTGTCCACCACCTGAAGTGTTCGTTGATAAACTAAATTGGAAAGTAACATCTGCTGCTTTTGTAATGGCATCGCCAGTTGCCTTCCCGCCATAAATTTCACGATTATCAATCGTATACGCTTGTGTAGTATTTGTTCCGTTATATTTAAACAATGACTGTTTATCGACTTTTACTTTATAAACTAATGAATCTGTTACTTCTTTTAATGTCTTTCCAGTACTATCTTTTAATACGATTTTTGGAGAGAATGTATATCCTTCTGGAGTTACACGGTCTTTAAATTTAAACGTAAAAGGAAAACTTGCTGTTGTCGTTTGCGTGATTTCTGACAAGTATACTTTTAATACACCTGGTGTCGAATTATCTACGTTCTTTACTGGTCCTCCAGTTGCAACCGTAAAGCTATCAATATACTCCGTTGGATAAGTGAACTCAACATATCCCCCAATTACAGGATCAGCCACTTTCGAACCATCTAATTGAACATCTCCTTGACGGTTCTTCGTCGTATACTGTTCGTCACTTCCTGTTGAGTTCGTAGCAGTTATCTTTACTTGACCGATTAGTGGATTTATACCTACAGCCCCAGCAGTCGTAGCTTCGGTTTTCTCAGAAATAGTACTTTCTGTACTCACCGTCGTTTCAGTTACTGGTGCCTCAGTACTACTTGTCTCTACTGTTGTAGGTTCACTAACCTCCTCGGCATAAGTAACTATCGGCGCTACTTGATTGGTTAATAATGTGAATATTAATAATGTACTTGATAATTTATGAATAAACCTCTTCATTTAGCTCTCCTTCTTTTATAAAAATATTTTTCAATAAAAATTCATATATATTATACTGTATCAATTCGATTTTACCAAGAAGGAACCAAGACCATTTTTCTTCCTTCAGAAAGAATTTTTTTTCACATTTAAACTACCAATATAAGAAAAAGAGCCGGGGTAGCCGACTCTTTCCTATTATTTACTTAAATATTCTTTTGATGATTCGTTCAATTCTTCTACGATTTCGTTTACTTCTTCAAGAGTTTGAACAATGGCACCTGATGCTAATGGATGGCCTCCACCACCATGATTTTGAGCAATCACATTCACGATTGGGCCTTTAGAACGTAGATTCACACGGTAACTACCATCTGGTTGTTCTACAAATAATGCCCAGCAATGAATACCTTCAACCGTACTTGGAAGAGAAATAACTCCATGCGTTTGGTCTTCTTCAATTCCAAAGTGCTCTAAATCTTTTTGTGTAAGAATCGTTGCTGCAACTCCATTTTCAGAAATTTCCATGTTTTGATAAATATATCCTGCTAAACGGCTTACTGAAACTGGATTTGTAATCATATGGTATGCAATACCAGAAATATCCACATCATACTCTAGTAATTTAGAAACCATGGCAAATGTAACAGCTGTAGTTGCTGGGTAAAGGAAGCGTCCTGTGTCCCCTACAATCCCTGCATACAATGCATTTGCTGCTTCATTCGAAACTTTCCATGTACTTTCTTCACCGAATGCAAAACGACATAAAATTTCACTTGTACTACTTGAGTTGATATCCACAAATGAAATAGCTCCATATACATCTCTATCTGGATGATGGTCAATTTTAATTACTTTAGAAGAATCTACTTCAAATGGACAATCAATACGAGGTGTATTCGCACAGTCTAAAACAATGATGAGAGAAGCATCAAATTGTTCCTTTGTAATTTCATCCATTTCTCCAATATATGTTAAAGATTTTGGCATTTCACCTAATAAGTAAATTGTTTTCTCTGGATAAGTAGCTCGAATAATCTCTTTCAAACCAACTTGTGACCCAATTGCATCAGGGTCTGGAGATTCATGGCGTAAAATCACAATTGAATCAGCTTTTTTAATTTCTGCATCAATAGCTTTAAAGCTCTCTGTATAATTCATTTATTCATAATTCCTTTCATCCAAAAAATGGACTTATATTTATTGTAAATACAACATATAATAATACTCTTATTTAAGAGTGATTTCAAATTTTGTTAAAGTTAGAAACTTCAACTTCCAATGCTTTATCAACTTCTGCAATCTGATGTTTTGTAACAGATGGGATTCCACAAGCAAGTGTGTGTCCGCCTCCACCAAATTTCTGAGCGATATGATTCACAGTTGGACCTTTTGAACGTAAATGAACTCTATAGGTTCCATCCTCTTGTTCCACATACATACTCCACGCTAAAATTCCTTCTACCGTTCCAGGTACGGAAACCACTAATGAAGCTAATTGATCCGTGGCGTCGAATCGCTCGAGTACTTCTTTTGTTAAGACAATACTGGCCATCCCTTGGGGTGATACTTCCATATGTTCATAAATATACCCGGTCATCCGATTAATATTGAGTGGTTTTGTAATCATCTTGTCTGCAATTCCAGCGATATCTACTTCGTACTGTATCAATTTTGATACAAGAGCAAAAGTTTTAGAGGTTGTCGATGGATACAAGAAGCGTCCTGTGTCCCCAATAATGCCTGCATAAATAATATTTGCTGCTTTTTTATTCATTTGAAAAGGTGTCTCATGAACAAACGCAAACTCTGCTATAATTTCACTTGCACTAGCAGCAGACGTATCTACATAGCAAATTTTCCCATATGGCGTTACATTTGGATGGTGATCGATCTTAATCACCTCGTCAACATTTACCTCAAAGGGACAATTAATGAGACTTGGTGTCGAACAATCCGTTACGATTACCAATGAATGATGAAACGTCTTTAGACTAATTTCATCCATCTCACCGATATACTTCAAGTTATCTGGCATATCGCCGATTGCATAAACAG
>ERZ773180.1240-NODE-1240-length-13066-cov-31.595112_pt1 | contig 13066 bp, 12 predicted proteins | sample MGYA00511080_ERZ773180 | MGnify/ENA primary metagenome ERZ773180 (study PRJEB29015, sample SAMEA2738175) | human oral metagenome | biome: human oral; feature: human-associated habitat; material: saliva | place: China | collected 2178 ...
CGTCCTTCGGGATCGGGCAGGGTACTCATAGCGTTGACCTCGTCGTGTAGGAAACGGAAGTGGGAGCGGTCGCCAGGCAGGGGGAGATGTGCTCCACCATGCGCGGGAGGAGCTCGGATGCGGCGTCGGAGACGGTCGTGTGGATGCCTTCCCACGACAGGGAGGTTACGTCGGCGTCCGTCAGGCCGCAGGGGATGATGCCCTCGAAGGCGTGGGCCGGGTCAATGTCGACGTTAAGAGCGATCCCGTGCAGGGTTGCTCCGCGCGCCACCTTCAGGCCGATCGCGCAGATCTTGCGGTCACGGCGTCTCTCCTCGGTCAACCAGACGCCCGCGCGGCCCTCGACGCGGTGAACGGGAAGCTCCCAGACCTCGCGCACGGTGTCGATCACCGAAGCCTCTACCGCGCGGATCCACTGTACGAGGTCGACGGGCTCGCGCAGGCGAACGACGGGGTAGACGACGACCTGTCCGGGACCGTGCCACGTCGCGGAACCAGCACGATCGGTACGGATGACAGGGATCGTCGTGGAGGGAATGTCCTGCGGCTTCGTGTGGCGGCCCGCCGTCCACGTCGGCGTAAATTGAGAAACGATGAGTGTATCCTCGCCACCCGCGAGGACGTCCGCGTGCAGGGAGCGCTGAAGCGCGTCAACCTGCGTATAGTCGACCAACCCATGGTCGAGGAGGCTCAAAATCTGCACGGATGTGATCATAGTCGCGGGCAGGGTCCCTTGCCCGATGGGGGTCCGGTATGCTTAACGCATGCGATTGTCCTCTCATTCTTCTGATGCGTGCGCCGACGCCACGGGGGCCTCGTGGCGCGTGCGCGACGTGATGGCCCTCATGGAGTCCTGGTACCCGGCAGCCTGGGCGCAGTCCTGGGATCGTGTCGGTCTCATCGTCGGCGACCCCGATGCCCCGGTGCGCTCACTCCTCCTCGCGCTAGACCCCACGGCGGCCATCGCAGAGCAGGCCGTCGCCGGACCCCACGGGGACGGGCAGCCCTACGACATGGTGATCACGCACCACCCGCTACTCCTTCGCGGTGCCTCCTTCCTGCCGGTCACCGACCCCAAGGGAGCGGTCGTGACACGGCTGATCCGGGCCGGCATCTCACTCTTTAACGCGCACACGAACGCTGACGTGGCCTGCGAGGGCGTCGCCACGGCGCTGGCGGACCTGATTGGGTTGCGCGACACCGTACCGCTCGAACCCTGCGGCGTTGACGCCGAGGGACACGAGATCGGACTGGGCCGCGTCGGAACGGTCGAGACGACGACGCTCGGCGCCTTCGCCGACCACGTCGCCTCCGTGCTCCCCGCCGGTCCCACGGGTCTCCTCGTCGGAGGGGACGAGGCCATGGCGGTGCGTCGGGTCGCCGTCCTGGGTGGAGCGGGGGACAGCGCACTGGACGCGGCGCGCGCCGCCGGCGTCGACGTGTACCTGACAGCAGACCTGCGCCATCACCCGGCCTTAGAGCACCTCGAGGGTGGTTCCCCCGCGCTGCTGTGCGGCTCCCACTGGGCCACAGAGTCGCCGTGGCTGCCCGTGCTCGCCCGGCGCATCGAAGCGGCGGCAGCGGCCGCCGATGTGGAACTTCGCGTCGAAGTCTCTACGATTGTCACCGAGCCATGGACCAGCCACCGAGTCACCCAGGGAGAACTAGCGTGAAAGCGACGCACACCGACCAGCTCGAGCTTCTCGAGCTTCAGAAGCTTGACCAGAAGGAATCGGCGCTGCGCCACAAGCGCGACTCTCACCCCGCCCACGCCACCGTGCGCGAGTTCGCGGGCCGCGTCGCAGACCTGCAGCGCGCCGCGATCAGCCAGAACGCCATCATCGCCGACGTGAGCCGCGACATCACCCGCATCGAAGACGAGATCAGCAAGGTGAACGAGCGCCGCAAGCGCCAGCAGGGGCGCATCGATAACAACCAGGTGCCCCTGCGCGACATCTCCGCCATGGAGCACGAGATCGCGCAGATGGACCGGCGCCTGTCCAAGCTCGAAGACGACCAGGTCGAGGCCGAAGAACGCCTCGAAGCCGCGCGCGCCGCGCAGGACAAGATGAAGGCCGAAGCCCAGGCGATCGCCGCCGACATCGAGCACCTTAAGGCCGAGTTCGAGGCCGATGTTGCCGATTCCGACGAGGAACTGCGCCGCGTCATCGCCGCCCGCCGCGCTCTGGCCGATCGCCTCCCGCACTCCCTCCTCGAGGAATACGAGGACGCGCGCCGCCGCAACGGCGCCCTGGCCGTCATCGAGGTGCGCGACGGCTACGGCATCGGCGTGGCCGCCGACCTGAGCCCGATGGAGCTCGAACGCATTCGCCTGACCCCCGCCGACGAACTGTACCTGACCGAGGACACCTCCCAGATTGTCGTGCGAACGGCGGCGAACACGCCCCGCTGAGGCTCAGGCCCGAACCGCGTAGACGTCCGCCAGGTAGAAGCCCTGCCTGCTCGCCGTGACCGTCACCCGCACCCGGGTGGCGGTCACGGGCTTGTCCAGGGTGATAATGCGCCGGTAGCCCACGCACTGGACGCGAGCGATCTCCCGCTCGTCGCCACCCTCCACGCACGAGGCCACCACGGCCTCGTCGATGCGCTGCCCGCGGGCGATGTCCTCCTCCAGGACGAGGGCGCCGACCGATTGCGGCGAACCAAAACGCAGCGTCACCGTGTTCGATGAATCCTCGCGGGCGGCGTCGATGCGGCGCGAACGGAAGTCAGCGATCTTCTCCCCGAGTTGCGCCAGGACCCGCACGTCGGCGTCGGCCAGGCGGCCGTGGCGGTTGGGCGGGACGTTGAGCAGGAAGGTCGCGTTACCGCCCACCGACCCCTTCCAAATGGAGAACAGCTCGTCGGCGCTGCGCACCTGGGAGTCTTCGACGTCGTGGTGGAACCAGCCCTTGCGCGTCGAGGTGTTGACCTCCGCGGGGTACCAAGCCAGGGGGCCGGAGTAACCTGCCAGGGCCTCGCGCGAGCCCAGGTCCTCGTCGCCGGAGGCCACCTGCCGGGAAAACTCGCCGTCGTCTGCCTTCTGGGACTTCTCCGCGGTGCGCTCGGCCTCGCGCAGGGACGCGGGCACGACGCTCCACTCGTTGGTCCGAACGGATCCCGCCTCGTTGCCGCACCAGCGCACGTCGGGGCCGCACACCGAGATGACGGCTTCGGGGGCCAGCGCACGCACGGTGTCGTAGATGCGCTGCCAGTCGTAGGTCTGAACCTTACCGTTGGGGCCCTCCCCGCACGCGCCGTCCAGCCACACGGAAAACACGGGGCCGTAATGGGTGAGCAGCTCGATGAGCTGGTTGATGTAGAAGTCGTTGTAGGCCTCGCCCTGCCCATACGTCGGCTCCGTCATGTCCCAGGGGGACAGGTAGACGCCGAACTTCAGGCCGTGGCGCGCGGCCGCATCCGACACCTCGCGCACCACGTCGCCTGTGCCGCCCTTCCAGGGGGAAGAGGCCACGGAGTGAGCCGTGTACGCCGACGGCCACAGGCAGAACCCGTCGTGGTGCTTGCATGTCAGGATCACGCCGGTCATACCGGCGCTGACGAGAGCGCGCATCCACTGCTCCACGTCCACGTCAGCGGGGTTGAAGAGGGCTGGATCCTCATGGCCCTCGCCCCATTCTCGATCCGTCATCGTGTTCATCCCAAAGTGAATGAACGCGTACATCTCCATCTTCTGCCACTGGAGCTGACGGTGAGTGGGCCGAATATTGGCCAGGTAGTCCTCGTTGATCATCGCGACGTTTTCTCCGCTTCGTGGCCGCGCCGGGCCAAGCCTGCGCCCTGCAGGTTCCTGACAAAGGATAGCCCAGCGGCTAATTGGTCACCAGCGTGAGCGCTCGCCTCGCGCCGCCCTGTTTCGTGCCCTTCTCGGGCCCAAACTCGACGTCGATGACGCGATGCTCGGCCCCGTGCGCGTCCGTCAGCGTCACGGAGCGCGCCGCCTCCGCCGCAGCCCGTTCGCACTCGCGCGTCTCGGTGGCGTGAGCGCCTCCCGACGCCAGGAGTGTGCCCGTGACGGCGCCCCTCCAGCGCTTAGCGTCGTGGGAAATGACGGAGCGTGTGCCGCCCGCCTCGCGCACGACGCGCAGTTCCCACACGCGCGCCCACGGCGCCTTGCAGGCTGCCCGGTAGGGGCCCGAGCGGGCATCAATGACGACCTGTCCTGATGCCTCGTCGCGCAGGGCCTCGTCCAGGCGCGGCGCCCACCACGTGGACAGGACGCCGAAACCGGGCAGGGACACGCCCATCGCCAGCCGGTGATCGGGCACGACGTCGGCGGGGGAGAGGACCCCAAAGAGGCCGGAAAAAATGGAGATCCCGCCCGCGCCCGCACTCTCCCAGGCACGTGGGGTGACGGCCTCGATAGCTTCGAAGAGAACGCCCGTGAACAGGGACGAGGCCGGGGCGCAGGTGGCACTCATCAGTGCCTCATTGACGGACAGGTCGATGCGTGCGCCAACCTTGAGCGTAGCCGCCGCTTCCGGCCCCGACCCCAGTGCAACCAGCGCCTCGGCGACGCTGCGCCGATCCGGTGTCAGACCTGGGCGGGACAGAGAATCCAGCGATAGAGAGGGGCCGCAGGCGGGCGCGTTCTTCCCCTCCGACGGGGGCAACCAGATCAGCATGGAGCCACCCTATCGCGCCGCGAGCACCAGGCGCGCTAGAATCGGTGCGGATCTGCCGGCCGGGCGGCCGCGCGCGGAAACGCTCGAGGAACGTCCGGGCTCCACAGGGCAGGGTGATGGCTAACAGCCACCCGGGGTAACCCGCGGGACAGTGCCACAGAAAAGAAACCACCTCCACTGATCGTGGCGGTAAGGGTGAAAAGGTGAGGTAAGAGCTCACCAGCGGCGCGGGCAACTGCGTCGGCTAGGTAAACCCCACCCGGAGCAAGACCGAGCAGCAGGCAGGGCGGCCCGCCCAATGCCTGCGGGTAGGTTGCTGGAGGCCGTTGGTAACGACGGTCCTAGATAGATGGTCGCCACCGCGAGACCGGTAACGGTGCGCGGGGACAGAACCCGGCGTATAGGCCGACAGATCCAACAGAGTGACCCCGACGCGCGTCGGGGTCACTCTGTTTGTCGGTGGGGCTGCCGGTTGCAGCCGCTACGGGTGTCCTCTCAGGAGTTCTGCGCCGCGTAGTAGGCTGCACCCACGATGCCAGCCGTGTTCAGCAGCTTCGCGGGAATCATCGGGGTCTTCAGTTTCAGTAGCGGCATGAACTTATCGTGGTTCTCCGACACACCGCCGCCCACGACGAATAGGTCGGGGTTGAGCAGGAACTCCACATGGCTGTAGTAGCGCTGCAGGCGCTGCGCCCACTGCTCCCAGTTCAGGCCCTGGAGGGTCTTCTGGCCCGAGGACGCGTTCTTTTCGGCGTCGGTGCCATCGATTTCCAAGTGGCCCAGTTCCGTGTTCGTCAGCAGCGTGCCGTTGACAATGATTGCCGAGCCGATGCCCGTGCCCTGGGTGGTGAACACGATGACGCCGTCGCGACCCTTCGCCGCGCCGTACGCGACCTCCGCGATGCCGGCTGCGTCCGCGTCGTTGAGGGCAACGACCGCGCGACCCAGGTGACGCTCCATAAGAGCATCCACATCGACGTTGACCCACGACTGATCCAGGTTCGCCATGTAGGGGATCACGCCGTTAAAAACGGGGGCGGGGAAGGTGACGCCGATCGGAACGCCAATCTTCACGTCGAGCTGGTCGATGACCTCGCGGCACACTGTTGCCACGGCCTCGGGTGTGGCCGGATTGGGGGTCGGGATGCGGATCTGATCACCGATGTACTCCCCGGTCTCCAGATCTACCAGTGCGCCCTTCACGCCGGATCCGCCGATGTCGATGCCGCAAGCGACCTGAACCATGACCCCTCCTCGGGTAACGTGTGTCGGTTTGAATGCGGGCTGCTAGTGCCCGTCGTCTCTGAATTGTAATGGACGCCACCGGGGGAAGTGCAATCCGTTTACGAGATGGGAACAGCCCGCGTCGAATCGTGAGATACGACGCGGGCTGCGATGCGTTGAAAAACTCAGGGGAGGGTCAGAATCTCCGCCCCATCCTCGGTCACGACAATCGTGTGCTCGAACTGCGCGGTGCGTGAACGGTCGGCGGTGACGATGGTCCAGTTGTCGTCCCACTGCTCCCACTCGACCGTGCCGAGGGTCAGCATGGGTTCAATCGTGAAGACCATCCCCGGTTCCATCACCGTGTTGTAGGCGGGAGCTGCATCGTAGTGGGGGACAATCAGGCCCGAATGGAAGGCCTCACCTACGCCGTGACCCGTGTAGTCGCGCACGACGCCGTACTCGAAACGCTTCGCGTAGGCCTCAATGACGCGGCCGATCACGTTGATCTCGCGGCCCGGACCCACGGCCTTAATGCCGCGCATCATCGCGTTCTTGGTGCGCTCGATGAGGAGGTGCGATTCCTCGTCCACGGTGCCGACCTCGAACATGGCGCAGGTATCGCCGTGGACGCCGTCCTTGTAGGCGGTGATGTCAATGTTGATGATGTCGCCGTCTTCGAGCGGGCGGTCGTCGGGGATACCGTGGCAGATGACCTCGTTGATCGAGGAACAGATGGACTTCGGGAAGCCCATGTAGCCCAGGCACGAGGGGTAGGCATCGTGGGCGATCAGGTACTCGTGGCCAATACGGTCGAGTTCCTCCGTGGTCACGCCCGGTGCGATAGCCGCACCAACGGCCTCGATGGCACCGGCGGCGATGCGCCCGGCCTCACGGATCTTCGCGATTGTCTCGGGACTCTTGAGGTCCGAGGCGGTCACGCGTTCGGGACCGTCGTGGAACATATACTCGGGGCGCTCGATGTGCTCAGGCACGGCGCGCATCGGCGAGACGCGTCCGGGCTTCAGCGTGCCCAGCGGCGCGCGGCGTGCAAGTGGCGATGCTTCCATGTGTGCTTCCTCCTGCTAGTGGACAAAGTCAGTCGTTCTTGTAGTTCTCGGGTCCGGGGAAGCTGCGCTCGCGCACAGAACCGACGTAGTCGGAGGCAGCCTCGTGCAACGCCTGGCCGAGCTGGCCGAACTTACGCACAAACGAGGGCGTCCAGTCGGAGTATCCGGCCATGTCGGACCACACCAGGACCTGGCCATCAGTATTCGGGCCGGCACCGATGCCGATCGTCGCAATGGACAGCGTCTGCGTGAGTTCCGTGGCAATGGCGGCGGGCACCATCTCGAAGACGACGGCGAAAGCGCCGGCCTCCTGGACCGCGAGGGAGTCGCGTCGCAGCTGATCGGCACCGTTGCCTCGTCCCTGCATGCGCGGGCCACCCAGCGTGTTCTCGGACTGGGGGGTGTAGCCCAGGTGCGCGCACACGGGGATACCTGCCGCGGTCAGAGCGGCGATGATGTGCGCGCGGGCCTCGCCGCCTTCGAGCTTGACGGCGTGGGCTCCGGCCTTCATGAGGCGGGCCGCGGACGCGAAGGCGTGCTCGGGGGAGTCCTCGTAGGTGCCAAACGGCAGATCGGCAATGATCATGGCACGCGAAGTCGAGCGTGCGACGGCCGCCGTGGCGCGTTCCATGTCCTCCAGGGTGACAGGCAAGGTGGAGGAGTGACCCAGGATGACGTTGCCCAGCGAATCACCGATGAGCAGCATGTCGACCCCAGCGGCCTCGAGGATGGGCGCGGTGAGCGCATCATAGGCAGTCAGCATCGTCAGAGGAATGCCCTCGGCCTTGGCGCGCGTGATGTGCTGGACGCGCACGCGCCGGGCGTTAAACAGGGGAGGGTTCGAGGACGAGGCCGGGGCCGCGCCTTCGGGGTTCGTAATGTGAGACATGGATTTCCTGTCTGGAGACGACGGGTGCGCTCGCGCGCATTCACGCCTCCCAGGGTAGCGCGGCGGCCGACCCGGTGAGCTGTGAGGATGCGCGAACGGGTAAGATGGAATGCGGTGCGCGTGATGCGCGCAGTAATGCCCCCAGTAGGAAAGAAGAAGGAAGCAGGACATGGCTGGCAATGCCCCTGACCTTGATCCTCTCGATGAGGCCGCCGTCGACGCAGTGCGTGCCCAAGGCCTCGTCGATATTGAAGAAGCGGATTCGCTGGACGCCCTCAAGGCCGTCCGCGCCGCGCTTCTCGGAGATCAAGCCCCGCTCGTGACCGCGAACCGTACCATCGGTTCGCTCGAGCCCTCGAAGCGTGGTCTGGCTGGTAAGAACCTCGGACAGGCGCGCAAGGCGCTGACCGAGGCCCTCGACGCTCGCAAGGAGATCCTCGCTGCCGAGCACGAGGCCCGCATGCTGGTCGAGGAATCAGTGGACGTCACGGTTCCCACGCGCCGCCGCGCCGCCGGTGCGCGCCACCCCCTGGAGACGCTCATGGAAGAGGTCGCGGACTTCTTCGTTGCCATGGGCTGGGACATCGCCGAGGGTCCCGAGATCGAGCACGAATGGTTCAACTTCGACTCCCTCAACTTTGATATCGATCACCCTGCCCGCCAGATGCAGGATACCCTCTACATCGATGGGCGTTCTGCTGGCGGTGAGAAGGAGGAGGATGGTCACCTGGTGATGCGCACGCACACATCGCCGGTGCAGTCCCACTCGATGCTGGCTCGCGGCGTTCCGCTCTACATTGCCTGCCCGGGTAAGGTCTTCCGCTCTGACGCCCTGGACGCGACGCACACGCCCGTGTTCCACCAGGTCGAGGGTCTCGCGGTCGACAAGGGCCTGACGATGGCGCACCTCAAGGGCGTCCTGGACCACTTCGCCAAGGCCATGTTCGGTCCCGAGGCGAAGACCCGCCTGCGTCCTTCCTACTTCCCCTTCACCGAGCCCAGCGCCGAGATGGACCTGTGGTTCCCCCAGAAGAAGGGCGGTCCCGGCTGGATCGAATGGGGCGGCTGCGGCATGGTCAATCCCAACGTCCTGCGCGCCAACGGTATCGACCCCGAGGTCTACTCGGGCTTCGCGTTCGGCATGGGTATCGAACGTACGCTGATGCTGCGTCACGGCATCGCTGACATGCACGACATCGTCGAGGGAGACGTTCGTTTCTCCCAGCAGTTCGGCATCAATGGAAGGGGAAACTGACATGCCTATGGTTCCGCTGAGCTGGCTGGCCGACCACGTCGACGTCGTTGATGGCACCGACGCCGAGGCGCTGGCCGCCGCCCTGGTCAAGGTCGGCCTCGAGGAAGAGGAAATTCATCCCGCCCGCGTCATCGGCCCCCTCGTCGTGGGCCGCGTCCTGACGCGCGTGGAGGAGACCGCCTCGAACGGCAAGGTCGTCAATTACTGCCGCGTAGACGTGGGCGAGTACAACGATGCCCCCGGCACGGGCAAGGAACCCTCGGAGCTGCCGAGCCGCGGCATCATCTGCGGTGCGCACAACTTCGACGTCGACGACCTGGTGGTCGTCTCGCTGCCGGGTGCCGTGCTACCGGGTGACTTCCAGATCGCCGCGCGTAAGACCTACGGTCACATCTCCGACGGCATGATCTGCTCCGCACGTGAGCTGGGTCTGGGGGAGGACCACAACGGCATCATCGTGCTGCCCAAGTACTTCCCGGACCGCGAGATCCCCGCCGTCGGCACCGACATCGTGTCCTGGCTGGGCCTGGGCGAGGAAGTCCTCGAGATCAACGTGACCCCGGACCGCGGCTACTGCTTCTCGATGCGCGGCATCGCGCGAGAGTACTCCCACTCGACGGGCGCAGCCTTCCGCGACCCGGGTCTGCCGGGTGTTATCGCTGCCGAGCCGCCTGTAGCCAATGTCGACGGCTTCCCCGTGGTCTTTGCTGATGACGCGCCGATCCGCGGTCGCGTGGGCGTTGACCGCTTTGTCGCGCGCATCGTTCGCGGCACGAACCCCGCCGCGCCGACCCCGCGATGGATGGTCGAGCGCCTCGAGGCCGCCGGTATGCGTTCCCTGTCGCTGCCCGTCGACATCACGAACTACGTTATGCTGGATCTGGGCCAGCCGATGCACGCCTACGACCTGGGCGCGCTGGCCGCGCCGATCGTCGTGCGTCGTGCACGCGCAGGTGAATCGCTCGTGACCCTGGACGATGAGAAGCGCGAGCTGGATGAGCAGGACTTGCTCATCACCGACTCGCCCCAGGGTGAGGGTTCGCGCATCATCGGTATCGCCGGCGTCATGGGCGGTGCCTACTCTGAGGTGGCGGAAGGAACCACGGACATCCTGTTCGAGGCCGCCCACTTCGACTCGGTGTCTATCGCGCGCAGCGCCCGCCGTCACAAGCTGCATTCCGAATCCTCCAAGCGCTTCGAGCGTGGCACCGACCCGCAGCTTCCTGCGGTGGCTGCCCAGCGTGCTGTCGAGCTCCTCATTGAATACGGCGGCGGCACCGTCGATGAGGGTGTCACCGACGTGGATCAGCGCGTCGGCGCGACCGTCATTTCGCTGCCCGTGGGTGAGGCCCAGCGTCTGACCGGCGTCGCTCACAGCCCCGAGCGTATCGCTGAGCTGCTGACGACGGTCGGCTGCCTCGTCGAAGGTCCGGTGAATGACGTCTTCACGGTGACTGCCCCCTCGTGGCGTCCCGATCTGACGCTGCCTGCCGACCTGGTCGAAGAGGTCGCACGCCTCGACGGCTACGACAACATTCCCGTTGTCATGCCGACCGCCCCGGCGGGCCACGGTCTGACAACTGCGCAGAAGGCACGCCGTCTGGCCGCCGCTGCGCTGGCCGACGGCGGCCTCGTCGAGGTCGAGTCCTACCCCTTCGTGTCCGACACGTGGGACCGCCAGGGTATCCCCGCGGATGATCCGCGCCGCGAGGCCCTGCGCCTGCGCAACCCGATGGCGGACGATTCCCCGTGGCTGCGCACCTCGGTGCTCGACACGCTCCTTGACGTCGCTGGCCGCAACGTTTCGCGCTCCAATGCGGACGTCGCCGTCTTCGAGATCGCCAAGGTTGCCCGTCCCCACGGCACCGTCCCCGCGCCGCTTCCCAGCGCGCAGGAGCGGCCTTCCGACGAGGTGCTCGCCGCGCTGGAGGCAGGTATTCCCGCCCAGCCCTGGCACATCGGCGGCGTCCTGACCGGCGCGGCCGAGGCCGCAGGTGTTGTGTCGAACCCGCGCGCTTACGACTGGGCTGACGCCCTCGAGTACGTGCGTCGTGTCGCCTCGGATCTGGGCGTGCGCGTCGAGGTGACCCGCGCGTGGATGGACCACGTTCCCGCGCACAAGGGTGCCCCGATGCCCGCTCCCGCTAGCGATCCCGCTGACGTGGCTCCTTTCCACCCGGGCCGCGTCGCTCGCGTGTTCGTGCGCGCCGGTCGTGACCTGGTGGACGTGGCGCTCGCCGGCGAGCTTTCGCCGGCGACCTGCCGCTCCTTTGGCCTGCCCGCGCGCTCCTGCGCCTTTGAAATTGACATGGATGCGTTGATTGCACACATGAGCGTCGATCCGATCCAGGTCAAGGGCGTTTCGACGTTCCCGCTGGCTAAGGAAGACATCGCGCTCGTGGTGCCTTCCGACATCCCGGCTGCACGCGTCGAGCAGATCGTGCGCCAGGGGGCTGGCCCGCTCGCCGAGTCCGTCACCCTCTTCGACATCTACGAGGGCGACCAGGTGCCTGAGGGTTACCGTTCGCTCGCCTTCGCGCTGCGCCTGCGCGCCGCCGACCACACGCTGACCGCCAAAGAATCCGAGGCCGTCCGCAAGCAGGTGGTCACCAAGGCTGCCAAGGTCCTCGGAGCCTCGCTGCGCGCTTGACACACTCAGCAGAAGGCCGGTCGAATCTCACGTGTGGTGCCCCACTCATTTGGGGCGTTGCACCCGCAGATTCGGCCGGTCTTCGCTTTAGTATGGGCCTATGCACATCCTTGTAACTGCAGCATCAAAGCACGGGGCGACGGATGAGGTCGCCGACGCCATCGCTAAGCGCATCGAAGCGAGTGGCATCACTGTCGACCGTCTTGCGCCGGCCGATGTGACCTCCGTCGAGGGATATGACGCCGTGATTGTTGGCTCGGCTGTCTACATTCTCCAGTGGATGCCCGAGGCGCACGACTTCATGGAGCGCTTCAAGGACGATCTGCCCGTCGGACAGGTGTGGGCCTTTTCCGTCGGCATGAATGGCGTTCCCAAGCACTCGGAGCAGGATGGCACGCGCGTCGGCCCGCTGCTCACACACGTGCGCTGCCGCGAGCTGCATACTTTCCCGGGCCGTTACAAGCCCTCTCTGCTGTCCCTGCGTGAGCGTTCCGTCGCGCGTTTGGCCGGCGTTGTCGAGGGTGACTTCCGTGACTGGGACGCCGTTGATCGGTGGGCTGACGAGATTGTCGAGGCTCTGCAGGGCTGACGCTGTCAGGTGCTGAGTGAGCGACGCGACTCACACGCTTGTGCGCTAATATGCATATGTATGTATAATCATGCATATGAGTCCGGCAGCAGCGTTCCCCAGCACCAAGAGTGCCAGGCATGAAATGATCCGCGACCTCCTCGCCTCCGAGTCAATCGGCAGCCAGGAAGCCCTTCGATCCCGCCTGGCCGAGCGGGGTATCGACGTTACCCAGACGACACTCTCACGCGACCTCATGGACCTGCGGGCCACCAAGGTGCGCAACGCCTCGGGCGTGCTCATCTACACCGTGCCCGACCATGACGGAGGTGCGACACACGACGCTGAAGCGGCCAATGTTCGTCTCGCCCGCTGGTGCCAGCTCCTGCTCGTCACCTCCGTCAAGGTCGATAACCAGCTTGTGCTGCGCACGCAGGTCGGAGCCGCGAACCTCCTCGCTTCCTCCATTGACGCCGTGCGGCGCGACGAGATCGCCGGAACGATCGCAGGCGACGATACGATCCTCGTGATCTGTTGCTCGAGCGAGGACGCGAGCGCAATTGAACGCATGCTCCTCGCCCTCGCGGAACCCGCTGCACTCCCCGACAACTAGCCCCGGCCTCGTCCCTGCGAGCGGGCACACGAACCTACGAAACCCCATTTGGAAGGAATCCACATGTCGAGCAAAGATCGCGTTGTTCTGGCCTATTCAGGCGGCCTGGACACCTCTGTCGCCATCGGATGGATCGGAGAGCAGACCGGCC
>ERZ773180.1242-NODE-1242-length-13052-cov-27.783488_pt1 | contig 13052 bp, 10 predicted proteins | sample MGYA00511080_ERZ773180 | MGnify/ENA primary metagenome ERZ773180 (study PRJEB29015, sample SAMEA2738175) | human oral metagenome | biome: human oral; feature: human-associated habitat; material: saliva | place: China | collected 2178 ...
GTCTCTCTGACGCTCTATCCGGGCCTCTATCAGATTGGTGCGCGCTCCTTCTCTATCGACATGAATATTGTTGCGGTTCCAGAAAGCAGCCAGTTTCCCTATGACGAAGATTATGCGACTGTGGGGTCATTGGTCCGTGTGCCTTTCGTTCCCGTGAATGAGGATGTTTCTGTTTCTCCCTTCTCATCGGATAAAACGTTATTGGAACGAGAAACTGCTCTGGAGGTGGGGACCGTCATGATTTCTTGTATTAATGGCGAGATTCAGGATGCCAATCTGTGTCCAGACTTCACGAGAGGCGTCTACGACCCAGTGCCGCGCAATCGGATGAATTCAACGCGTGATGCCTTTAATATTGCGGTGACGCTCGATTCGCCGACCTCGTTCACAGTGACGTCGCTGGAAGCGCGCGATCCGGCAACTGGTAACACTCAGGATTACACGGGTACTGTCACTGTCAGCTATGACGATAAGAGGCATCAGACGATTACCGCGATCACGCTCACTCCCCGCGAATAGGGGACGCATCTCGAGGCTGAGCGGCGTGCCAGGCCTCAGTAGTAGTAGGGATAATCCTCCCAGTGGGGCGCGCGGTGCTCGAGGAAGGCGTCGCGCCCCTCCTGGGCCTCGGCCGTCATGTAGGCCATGCGCGTGGCCTCGCCCGCGAAGACCTGCTGGCCGGCCAGACCGTCATCCGCCAAGTTGAAGGCGAACTTGAGCATGCGGATCGCCTGCGGGGACTTCGTCGCGATGGTCGCCGCCCACTCCAGCGCGGTCTCCTCCAGCTGCGCGTGCGGCACCGCGCGGTTGATGACGCCCCAACGCTCGGCAGTCTCAGCGTCGTAGCGCTCGGCCAGGAAGAAGATCTCGCGCGCCCGCTTATCCCCGGCCTGGCGGGCCAGCAGCGCGGAGCCGTAGCCGGCGTCGAAGGACCCCACGTTCGCGTCCGTCTGCATGAAGGCCGCGTGCTCGATGGAGGCCACCGACAGGTCCGCCACCACGTTCAGCGAATGTCCGCCGCCCGCCGCCCAGCCGGGAACCGCCGCGATGACGACCTTCGGCATCGTGCGGATTAGGCGCTGGACCTCCAGGATGTGCAGGCGTCCGGCGCGCGCTGGGTCGATCTGCTCGCGGCGCTGGGCGGTTGCGGCCTCGGGGTCCGCGCCCTCGACCTCGTAGCGGTACCCGTCCCGGCCTCGGACCCTCTGGTCGCCGCCCGAGCAGAACGAATAGCCGCCGTCGCGCGCCGACGGCCCGTTGCCCGTCAGAATGACGGCCGCGACCGAGGAAGTCTGGCGCGCGTGGTCGAGCGCACGGTACAGCTCATCGACCGTGCCCGGGCGGAAGGCGTTGCGAATGTCGGGGCGATCGAAGGCGATGCGCACCACCGGCATGTCCGCGCCCTCGGGGCGTCCGTCCGCCTCGGGTCCGCGCGAAATGCCGCGGTGATACGTGATGTCGGAAAAGTCGAAGTCCTCGACCTCGCGCCAGCGGGTCGGGTCGAAGGTGTCGGAGAGGAAGGGCAGAGCACTCATGCCTCGGATTCTAATCGACGAGGCCGGGGCGGGGAAGGCGCGAGGAAGCCCGGGTCCGCGCGTCGAGCGGGCGTCGTATCTGCCGTGACCTCGCGGCGTATCGGGCGGAGGGGCCCGCAAGCTAACCGCACGGAATGAGGCGTGTCGGAAGGGGGAAGGGGCTTACGTTGACTAGTCACATTTGATGTGACGTATCATATAGCGCTATTTGCCAGGCGTTTGGTAAGGGGGAAGAGTCTGTCACTTCTCAATGGTTAGCGCAAAAGGGCCGTACAAGTGTCAGTGAGAACGAGTTGAGGATAAGTGCAGGTTGCGCGACAATGTTACCGACATGTAAGGAGGGGTCAATGAACGCATCGCAGCAGGCGACGCTCATGCGCATCCCCATGCGCACGCTGAGCCGTCAAACGCGGTACGCCCTCGAAGGCGTTGACGACATCTTGGTGTACAAGGTAGCGATGACCACGCGCTTCCGTGGCGTGACTCGCCGCGAGGGACTCCTTCTGCACGGCCACGCCGGATGGGGCGAAGCGGCCCCCTTCTGGAACTACGACGACGCCGAGTCCTCGCGCTGGCTGGCCGCCGCCCTCGAGTCGGCGCGCCGCTTCCCGCCGGTGCCCCGGCGTAAGTACGTGCCCGTCAACGTCACGATTCCCGTGATCGCCCCCGAGGATGCCTACGAGCGTGTCAAAGCCTCGGGCGGGTGCGCGACCGCGAAAATCAAGGTCGCCGAACCCGGCGTGAGCATCTCGCGCGACTGTGCGCGCATCGCCGCCGTCGCCGACGCGCTGCGTCAAACCGTCGGCGGGCAGGCCACGATCCGCCTGGACGCCAACGGCGCCTGGGAAGTGGACGAGGCACGCGCCGCGATCCCCGCCCTCGTCGAGGCGGCCGGAGTGGTCCCCATCGAATACGTCGAACAACCCTGCCTGACGGTGGACGAACTGGCCCAGGTGCGCCGCAGCGTCGACGTGCCCATCGCCGCCGACGAGTCCATCCGCCGCGCCGAAGACCCCTTGGAGGTGGCCCGCAAGGAGGCCGCCGACGTCGTCATCATTAAGGTCGCGCCCCTGGGTGGCGTCCGCTCCGCCCTGCGGGTCGCCCGCAAGAGTGGCCTCGGCGTCGTCGTCTCCTCCGCGCTCGAAACCTCCGTGGGCCTGTCCGTGGGCGTCGCCGCCGCCGCGGCGGTCCCCGGCATTCCGCGCGCCGCAGGGCTGGCCACGGCCTCGTTGCTCGTCGCAGACGTGACCACCCCGCTCGTGCCCGAACGCGGCCGGCTGCCCGTGGGGCGCCTCGAGCCTGACCTGGAGCTCATCGACCGGACCCCCGGCGACTCCGACCTCGCGTCCCGATGGGGGATGCGCCTCGAAGGCATGGCTGAGCACCTGGGGGCGGGCGCCCGGTAGGCTGGGCGCATGCCCTCCGTCGATACCGCACGCGCGATCCTGTCCACCCTGGACGCCCTGGGCGTCACCCACGTCCTGTACTGCCCCGGCTCGCGCAGCGCACCCTTCGCCTACGCCCTCGAATCCGGAGCCTTCGGAGGGCACGCGCGCGCCGCCCTCGACGAGCGCGGCGCCGGCTTCGCCGCCGTCGGCCTGGCCCGCACCGGCGCGCTGCCCGCCGTCATCGTCACCTCCGGAACCGCCGTCGCCGAACTGGCGCCCGCCGTCCTGGAGGCCTCCCACGCCCGCCTGCCCCTCCTCGTCGTGAGCGCCGACCGGCCCGGCGAACTGCGCGGTGTCGGCGCCTCCCAGGCGACCGACCAGGCCCGCCTCTTCAACACCCACGCCCGAGCCTGCGTCGACCTGGAGCCGCAGGAACCCTCGCCTCGCCTGGTCGGCCAGCTCTCGCGCGCGCTCGCCGCCGCCACCGGCGCCCCCACGGGCACGCCCGGCCCGGTCCAACTCAACGTCGCCTTCCGCGACCCCCTCACGCCCCAGGCGCCCGCCCCCAGCGAAGGCGGCCTCATCGGCGACGAGGCCCCGGCCTCGTTCGTCCCACGCCCGACCCGGGTGCTCCCTGCCCGCCCCGCTCCCTCGCACTGGGAGGACGTCGTCGGCCAAGCGAGCGCCGGCCTCATCGTCGCAGGCGAGGGCGCCTCGCCGCGGGCCGCACACTGGTCGCAGGCCTCGGGCTTCCCCCTCCTGGCCGAACCCGCCTCCGGGGCGTGGGCGGGCGGCGGAGTCACCCCCTTCGAGCAGGCCATCGTCTCCTCCGACCTCGCGCGCCAGGTCGACACCGTTGTCGTCACCGGGCGCCCGACCCTGTCGCGCCCCATCCACGCGCTCCTCGCACGCCCCGACGTGCGCGTCGTCGTCGCTGACCCCTGCGCGCCCTGGGTGGACATCTCGGGCAACGCGACCATGGTCGTCGCCGACCTTCAAGCCCCCGAGGGCCCGGTGTCGAGCCGCCTGGCCGACTGGTCGATGCGCGTCCAGGTCCTCTCCACAGGCGCCGGGGCGCGCATCGACCAGCTCCTCGCCCGCGAGTCCGGGCGCACGATGATCGATCTGGCGCGCGCCGTCGCCTCCGCCACGTCCGGCCCGCTCGTGCTCGGCGCTTCCAACCCCGTGCGCGCCTTCGACCTGGGCGTCGCCTCCCTGTCCGGGCGCCTCGTGTACTCCAACCGAGGCCAGGCCGGCATCGACGGGACCGTCGCCACCGCGGTCGGCGTGGCCCTCGGGCTCGGCGCCGTCACCCACCGTGACGAGGCCTCGGCCCCTGGGTCCCCTCGGGGCGGGAAAGCAGCGGAGCCGGCCCACGCCCCGCGCGTCACCGCCGTCATGGGTGACCTGACGCTGTGCCACGACGCATCCTCCCTCGCGCTCGCCGCGGCCACGGGAGCCCAGCTCGACATCGTCCTCGCCGACGACTCCGGCGGCGGCATCTTCGCCACCCTCGAACACGGGCGCGCCACCACCCCCGAAGCCTACGACCGCTGGTTCGGCGTCGCCCAAAACGTCAACTACGAGGCCCTCGCCGCCGCCTACGGCGTCGGTTTCGCGCGCGCCCCCCACCCGCGCGAACTCACCGCAATCCTCGCTGCCCCCGCAGCGGGACCCCGCCTCATCCACGCGCCCGTCGAACGGGCCGCGCACCTGTACGCGGCCCTGCGCGGCGCGGCGAACTGACGGGTGCGGCGTGCCGGTGGGCGCGAGGTGTTGACGGGTGCGGCGAACTGACGGTGCGGCGTGCCGGTGGGCGCGACGTGTTGACGGGTGCGGCGTGCCGGTGGACGCGGCGAACTGACGGGTGCGGCGTGCCGGTGGGTGCGGTCACGGTTTTCAGGGAACTCACAGGGAGCTTCCAGTGCGCCTTGGAGGAAACGACGCATACTGGTGAACAACTTATGAACTGACACCAGAGGACACCATGAACGAGTCTCAGTTTCCCGCCTCCGGCGCCGCGGCGGCGCCCGACATCCCGCCCGCAACCCCGGCGACGGAGAACCCCGCCCCCTCCGCACAGGACACCCCAGCGGTCGGCGGCACCTACTCCGCTCCCACGGGCGAACCCTACGGCGGATACGCGGCCCCGGCCTCGTCCGAGGCGGTCGCTCCCACGGTCATCGTCACCAGGAAGGGCCCGGGCTGGGGAGCGCTCCTGGGCGCGATGCTCCTGACGGTCGGCCTGACCCTGGGTGCGCTCTTCTACGTGCGCCCCGCGATGCTGCGAGCCTCCACGCCGACGAACCTCAACAGTGGCACCGTCGCAACCGTCCCCGCCTCCTCAGACGCCACCGACTGGACCGCCGTCGCCTCCGCCGTCTCCCCGGCCGTCGTCACCATCCAGGCGCAAGGCGCCTCGTCCGGCAGTACCGGCTCCGGCGTCATCTACGACGCCCAGGGCGACATCGTCACCAACTACCACGTCATCTCCTCCGTGCTCACCGGCGGGCAAATCCAAGTCACCCTGGCGGACGGGCGACTCTACGCCGCGCGCGTCGTCGGCCACGACAAGACGACGGACCTGGCGGTCATCCGCCTCGACAACCCGCCCGAGGACCTGACCGTCGCCCGCTTCGCGACCTCCTCAACCCTCCAGGTCGGCGCACCCGTCATGGCGATCGGCGCGCCACTGGGCCTGTCCAACACGGTCACGACCGGCATCGTCTCCGCACTGAACCGCCCCGTCGAGGTATCCATGGACGAGGACTTCACCTCCCAGGACCAGACGCAGGCGTCCTCCGACCTGGTCATCACCAACGCCATCCAGATCGACGCCTCCATCAACCCCGGCAATTCCGGCGGCCCGCTCTTCGACGCGACCGGCGCCGTCATCGGCATCAACTCCTCGATCAAGTCCCTGGCGACCTCCTCCGACGGGCAGGCTGGCTCCATCGGCCTGGGCTTTGCGATCCCCTCCGACCTGGTCGTCTCTGTTGCCGACCAGCTGATCGCGACCGGTTCTGCCTCCCACGGCATGCTCGGCGTCACCGTCAAAGCCGCCACCGCCACCGTCGGCTCCGACACCTACGTCGGTGCCGAAATCCAGGAGGTCACCTCCGGGTCGGGGGCCGCCATCGCCGGACTGCGAGTCGGGGACGTGATCCTCACAGTCGAAGGGCAGGAAGTCACCAGCCCGAAGCAGCTCGTCGGCTATGTGCGCCGCTACCGCGCCGGCGACACCGTCACCATGACGATCGAGCGAAACGGGCAGACACAGGACGTGTCGGTCACAATCCAGTAAAGCGGGTGCGCCCGTGGCGGCGAGTGTGCACGTGGCGGCGAGTGCGTCCGTTGAGGCGTGACGTGAGTGCCCGTGGCGGCGAGTGTGCACGTGGCGGCGTGACGTGAGTGCCCGTGGCAGCGAGTGCGTCCGTTGAGGCGTGACGTGAGTGCCCGTGGTGGCGAGTGTGCCCGTGGCGGCGAGTGTGCCCGTTGAGGCGTGACGTGAGTGCCCGTGGTGGCGAGTGTGTCCGTTGGGGCGTGACGTGAGTGCCGCGCGCTGACCAGGCCCGCTGCCCCTGCGAGGGGCGGCGGGCCTTTGCGCGTGAAGAACGAGGGCAATGCTGAGGAGTGGTTGGATGGGGAGGCCGCGAAGATTCCAGCGGTGTACATCTCGAAGGCCAAACAGGCCGGGCCTCTGCATCCTCGATGAGGGGAGGAATGGTGGCTCTTCATAGTTGAGTGTGGGTGGAGGCGTGTTGTGCCGCCTGATCCGTGAGTTCTCGACCCGGGGACCATCGATCACCTCCGCTGCAACGCGGCCGTGGCCTTGTGCGATCACCCCGCATCCACACCAGCCTCGGCGGCAAATCCCCCATCGAATACGAACTACACCAAGCGGCCTGGACAACAGCCGCACAAACAAACCGTCAACAACTTGCGCACAGCCCCAGGACTTAACCGAGGCGCGACAACGTGGCAACGTTGAAACCAACAACACCACTGCTCGCCCCCAACAAAGGACCGGTGAAACCGGCGTCACCTCTGCTCCCGGAAAATGCACCAAAAACACCCATTTCTCACCCGCAAAGGCGATGGCGGTTGCAACCCCACACAGACACACGCGAGCAAAGGCGACAGTGGTTTCAGACAACCGGGCCGCCTCGCTTACAGGGACCGGCAGCGCCACCCACTCTCACTAAACCTGGCCATGCCTGGGTAGTTCCTTGTCTTCACGGCTGCCAGACGACGCACCGCGTGCCTCTGAGACAACGACGCCCATGACGAGAATATGCGGATAGGTTATTGCTACGCGGATAGGGTATCTCGATCCGGATAGGCTAATAAGCTATGCGGATGCGCTGAACCACTGTTGCCAGGAGAGCAACAGCACTCATGCACGCCCCGCCACAACCAACCGGCGGGCGAGTCGAGCAGCTTCCCTGTTGCTGTGTCGTCATCGCCCTTCCTATCCGTTCAACCAGCAGGTGTACCCGGTGGGACGGCCTCCCCACCGGACACACGGACGTGAACTATTCGTTCTCAGGAGTAGTCCTTCTGGAACTTCAGCTCCAGCTCCTCCAGCGAGTGGAACTTCGTCTCGGGGACAACCTTCCAGTAGAAGAGGAAGGAGAGGAAGTTGATCGCAGCGAAGATCGCGTACGTACCGGCGCCACCAACGGTCGCCATGAGCGGCGGGAAGATGACAGAGACGAGCGCGTTGGCGAGCCACAGCGTGCCCACCGCGATACCGAGGGCACTGCCGCGGACGGCGGCCGGATAGATCTCGGAGACGAGGACCCAGGTCACGGTGCCGGACTGCTTGATGAACACGAAGAGGCAGACGATGCCGAGAACCAGCCAGGGAGCGAAGTTCGGGGCGCCGGAGATGTTGCCCTCGCCATCCAGGTAGGGGCTGATGAAGAAGGCGAACACGGCGGCCAGGGCGGCCAGGGAGATCGTGATACCGAGCTCCTGGTACATGCCGACGTGGCGACGGGCGAAGCGGGCGACGAGCCACAGGCCGACGGCGGAACCGATCGCGGAGATACCACCGGAAACGACGTTCAGAGTGATGGCGTCTTCCATAGGAACGCCGGCGGCATTGAGGATCTTCGGCGTGTAGTACATGGCCGTGTTGATGCCGGTCAGCTGGTCGGCGATACCCAGGATGATACCGATGTAGAGGAGCTTGCGGGCCCACTTAACCTTGAGAATCTGGGACAGCGACCACTTCTCCTGCTTGGACTCGGCGCGCTGGACCTCGAGCATCTCGTTGAGCTCGCCGGCGACGTCATCCTTCTTTTCGTCGCGTACGCGCTTGAGGGATCCGATGGCCTCGACGATGCGCAGGTTGGCGGCGTACCAGCGTGAGGACTCGGGCACAGTGCGGATGCCAATCCATAGGGCGATGGCGGGCAGCGAGCACAGGATGAGCATGTAGCGCCAGGTCAGACCATTGCCCGTGCCGGCGACATCTGCAATATTGACGGCGGCCTGGACGGTCTCCCACGCGACGGACGTGCCAGCGTGGCCGAGCACGTGCCCGGATGCATCCACGGCATCACCGGTCAGGGTGACGGTGGGACCACCCTGCATGTAAGCGATGACAGCGTTCAGAGAGAAGGCCAGGAACTGGCCGAAAACGATCATCATCTGATCCGTCGCGACAAGGAAACCGCGCAGCCGCTTGGGAGCAGTTTCGCTGAGGAAAACGGGAACCGTCGCGGAGGCGCCACCGACGGCGAAGCCGAGGATGATGCGCGCCAGGTAGAGGACCCAGATGTTCGGGGCAATTGCGCAGCCGATGGCGCCGAACAGGAAGATGATGGCGAGCAACGTGATGTTATGGCGGCGACCAAAGCGGTCGGAGAGACGTCCGCCGAAGAACGCACCGGCGGCAGCACCGATGCACAGCAGGCCGCCGACCCAGCCTTCTTCGAAGGTGGTCATGTTCAGACCGCCGGCGCCTCCGGGCATGTACATGTATGGCAGGGCGCCAGCGACAACGCCGGTGTCATAGCCGAAGAGGAGAGAGCCCAGCGTCGCGATGGCAGCAATTGCACCCAGGGAACGCTTTGCGCCGGAGGCGGGGGTCTTCTCGACGAGGTCGCGCACCCTGTCGGGCGTGTAGTCGTCAATCGTTGGAGTGTGTGGCATATGGTTCTCCTCTGCACTTCTTCATCGGAGCGATCCGGATGAGCGAGACAATATCCACAGCATAATGCCGCGCCTGTGTACGCACCGCTCTCCGGCAAATATAACGCAGACCGTGATCACCACCTGAGGATATCAAGGCCGAGGCCCCCGCAAGCACCTCGTCATCGGGGCACTCAAGCCCACACACAAAACTGTATGGCGTGGAGGGCAGGAACAGCGTCCCCACTCCTCCGTTCAGGAAGCTACCACCTTCACGCGTTCGACGCCGTCGCGCTCGGTGTACTGGTTGGACAGGAAGCGAATGATCGCCTGCGCGACCGTCAGGCGCACGGTTCCCTTGTAGGCTTCGTTGCTCATGGGTGATCCTTTCAAGGCTTTCTTACTTGTTCATGGGGAGGCGGGGGTCCACTTCCTGGTGTTCCCAGGTGGCGCGGATCCAGTGGTGCGCCGGATCGTCGGGGGCGAGCCACACGAGGTCCTCGTTCGGGCCTGCCATGACGTTCAGGTAGTACATGTCGTATCCGGGAGCGGCAACGCAGGGGCCGTGATAGCCGTGGGGCACAAGGGCAACATCGCCGTCGTGAACCTCGCAGCACAGGTCGATGCGGACCTGGCTCTTGGGCTAGTAGGCGACGTCTTCACAATATGCGCTGTTTTGGACTGGAAAGATGTCGATACCTGAACGTCCAATGTCAGAATGTCGACATAGTGGCGGTCAAAGAACATGAGTGGGTCCTTCCCCTCCATCGGGGTAGCCCGTGAACCTGATGATCCAAGGGCGTACTCGACAAACAATCGTCACGCTTTGTCCATACAATATGTAATAGCGCGTCGATCTTCCACCTGACATCAACGCTGATACCATGTAACCGTATTTAATTTACACAACCGTCGCGCCGCACACGAAGGTTAGACATGTCCAAAGCATCGCCCACCCCGGAGAACACCCCCTACGTTCCGGACATCACGCTGGATCGCTCCTCCCCCGTGCCGCTGTACTTCCAAATTTCGGAGCCCATCGCACAGCTCATCAACTCCGGCGCGCTGTCCGCGGACACGCGCCTGGAGGACGAACTGTCGATGGCTGCGCGACTGCACGTCTCCCGCCCCACGGCACGACAGGCACTCCAGCGCCTGGTCGACCGCGGCCTACTCACGCGCCGCCGCGGCGTCGGTACGATCGTGTCCCCGCGCCACGTTCACCGCCCCATGGAGCTCACCTCCCTCATGCGCGACCTCGTCAATGCCGGACACAAGGTCCACACGACGATCCAGCGTTACGAGGCGCGCCCGGCCAACGCTCAGGAAGCCGACGTCCTCAAGATCACCGAGGGCGCCCTCATCGTCCATATCGAGCGCACCCGTTTCGCCAACGACGAGCCGATCGCCGTGCTCACCAACTTCATCCCGACGGACATCGCGCCGACCATGCAGGAGCTCGAGTCCAGCTCCCTCTACGACCTCATGCGCGAGCGCGGCGTCACCCTGGCCTCGGCCCGCCAGGTGATCGGCGCCCGCAGCGCCACGACCAAGGAAGCCAAGCTCCTGTCCGAGCACCGCGGCGCCGCACTGCTGACGACGCAGCGCACCACCTACGACCCCTCGGGACGCATCGTGGAGTACGGCAACCACATCTACCGCGCATCGCGATACTCCTTCGAGGCCAGCCTTTTCGCACAGTGACAAGGTATTGACATTTTGTCCTGATAAATCGTCGAGGGTCAGAAGCACTCTCCGTAGACTTGTTTTTGCCGCTAGAGTCGGAAGCAATCACGAAGCCGCACTTCCCGCCATGGCCATCGGCACACCCCGGCCCCCTTCCGGACGCCGCGCGAAACACCCCACCACCCTGTGAGACGATTCGTCAGATCTCACCGATTCTGAGACCGAATGGCAGGTCGTGCACGAGCTAGCACTCGAGGCCACCTACCGCGGCCTCCTGGACATCAGTGTCGGTCGCGTTCCCGTCGACAATCCCGACGAGGTCCCTGTGGCGCTCAACTACCAAGCGACTCACAGCCCTCCGATTCCACGTAGTGTTTCACCGTCTTCAGCCTGGAGCACGACACAGTCTAAGGGACGGCTTACTCAGCGAGATCCGCTCGATTAGCCCATACGTGAATGCCCACATCGAGCACGAGGGCGCCGAGTACCGCAACGTAGAAGTCCCACAAATTTCGACATCCACCTTCCTTAAGGACGCCGAGGAACTGAGCCGATATCGTTTGAGGTGATCTCCAGGTTCTGATGTGCGGAGCTTGAGGTCACAGACGCGTGCAGGCGGCGAGCAGAATTCCCTCTCTGTGTGTGAAATCGCAGCACGTCGAACGCTCCGTCTACGAAACGCTTGCTGTTTCACGACGATGTCGTCTAACGTCAGCAACCCCATCTTCTTCACACTTTCAGGCCTCACACTCTTCAGTGTGCGAGTCCTTAGAGACAACCAGATGCTTCTTCTTCACAATGAAGTCTTCACGGCAGCGTTCACAACCGGTCTGAGTCTGCTGCGCGTCGAACTCCTACACCTATCGGAGTCCTTGCTCCCGTCGTCCTTGCGTTCGCGTGGGCAGAATGTCGACTGCCCCCCATATCCCTTGCCAGTCTACGAAGCCCGCATGGTCACGACGACGACGTCACCACTCTTCCCATTACAACGAATGAAGTCACGCACTTGAGAGCTTTCCCAATGTAACACTCATAACCAATAGGGCAAGCGACTACCGACACAGTCTCCCATTTGTCTCTTACACATCGTAGTTATATAGCTGCTGGACACACTGTCGGATATACCGACCGTAATCCCCATCAGGATTTCTCGTTTCAGCAACTCGCTCCACCTCAGCAAGGCATGAATTCAGTCCTGCCTGAGGACTACTATCCCCCGGCCCCATACATCCACCCTGTCGCCGATGCGAAAGAACAGCGATCGTGTCAGGCGAAAAGTTAGCTTTAATCCAGTCACATGTCCTAATCAACGCTTCATGATCGCTCAACGCGCATTTAGATTGCTCCTGCGTCACCCCAAAGCTCATCGTTACTTTATGCAGCAACAGACCCGACACAACACGTTCACATCGCCGCATCCATCTCGGTCTTTCCCCAACCTCAACCATGACAATCGCAGCAAGAAGGCACCACGGAACCTGTTTCTCATCAGCAATGGTTCGCAGCTGCTCCCATAGATCCACACCTACATCTTCTCTAACCAATTTTACACGTTCCGCAATACCCAAATTATCAGGAGCTCGACTAGCTTTGCGCGTCCCTCGATAAATGAGCGCAACAAACAATGCTGTCCATGCAGCTGACACAAAGTCCTGAGGCTCGGGAACAAACGGAGTCAGAATTTTATACAGCAGCACACACAAAGCTCCCACAAAGAAGGAAACAACTATATCAATTACTTGCAGCACATAGTGAAAAGGAGCGCCTTTTAGCTCACTTCGCATCCTATCGATCATTGAGCGAACTGAGGACAAGACAGAAAATGTAGTCACACATGCAATATAGGCAGACTGCCTACAAAGCCCAACCCGTTCCGCAGTAACAACAACACCAGAAGTTACCACAAAGACAGGTAACACCCTAAAACCAATATATTGAATAGCTACCCTACCCTTGGTGCACTGGAGCTTCGAGAGGTTATACAAATATGACTCAGGTTCCTCTTTTTCCACCATTGAGTAGAATATCTTGAGCAAGAAGCCACCGAATATTCCTAAGAGGATAGATAGCATAAGGCCAAGCACGCATGACTCCGTTCGACACAACCAGAAGATTTGAACGAATCGAATCTGATGAATATACCTTCAGTTCGATTATCCTCTTGCGTGTAGCGTTCTGTTTACGTTTCGTGTGCAAACTGTATAGAGAAGAAGCTGGCATCACTCCAGGACTTCGCGCAGCGCCTCTTCCAGGGACGACGCGCCCGCCCCGAGCATGGCTTCCAGGCTCTCGAGCGTGTGGT
>ERZ773180.1243-NODE-1243-length-13049-cov-10.749269_pt1 | contig 13049 bp, 4 predicted proteins | sample MGYA00511080_ERZ773180 | MGnify/ENA primary metagenome ERZ773180 (study PRJEB29015, sample SAMEA2738175) | human oral metagenome | biome: human oral; feature: human-associated habitat; material: saliva | place: China | collected 2178 ...
AAACTTACTTTGAAGCTTTAGTAGAAGCTGAAAAACTTGCTGATTTACCAGTAGCTTTCGGTTTAGACTTCGTTCACGGAAGAGAAGAAAACTTAGCTAATGTAAAAGCTGGTTTATTCAAAGATAAAGAAGTATTTGCTGGGGTTGTTGATGGGCGTAACGTATGGAGCAATGATTTCGAAGATAGTTCTGCATTATTAGAAGAAATTAAAGCTAATGTTGCTGAATTAGTAATTCAACCTTCATGTTCATTACTACATGTACCAGTAACAACTAAAAACGAAACTGAATTAGAAGAAACATTATTAAACGGTTTAGCATTTGCTGATCAGAAATTAGTAGAGCTTAACTTACTAGCTAGCAAATTAGATGGTAAAGAAGATGCAGCATACCAAAAACACGTTGAAGATTTCAACAAACTACAAAATGCTGACTTCAGAAACCTTGAATTAGAATCAAGTGAAAATGTTCGTTCTACTCGTCCATCTGATTACAAAGTTCGTCGTGAAGTTCAAAACAAAAAATATAACTTACCATTATTACCAACTACTACAATCGGATCATTCCCTCAATCTAAACAAGTACGTCTACAACGTGCTCTATGGAAAAAAGGTGAATTATCTAATGAAGCATATGAAAAATTCATCGAAGAAGAAATCGCTCGTTGGATTAAAATCCAAGAGGATCTTGATATCGATGTACTAGTTCACGGTGAATTCGAACGTACAGACATGGTTGAGTTCTTCGGGCAACGTTTCGCTGGATTTGCATCTACTAAATTTGGTTGGGTTCAATCATACGGTTCTCGTGGGGTTAAACCACCAATCATTTACGGAGATGTAAAACATATTGAAGCTGTTACAGTTAAAGAAACTGCTTATGCTCAAAGCTTAACTAACCGTCCTGTTAAAGGTATGTTAACTGGACCAGTTACAATTCTAAACTGGTCATTCGAAAGAACTGATATTTCTAAAGCAGAAATCTTCAACCAAATCGCTATAGCACTTAAAAATGAAATTGAACTTTTAGAAAAAGCTGGAATTACAATTATCCAAGTTGATGAACCAGCTATCCGTGAAGGATTACCTCTAAGAGATAACAAAAAAGAAAAATATCTTGAAGAAGCAGTATTCTCATTCCGTCTAGCTACTTCATCAGTTCAAGATGATACACAAATTCACACACACATGTGTTATTCTAACTTCGATGAAATTATCGATTCTATCCGTGCATTAGACGCTGACGTTATTTCTATCGAAACTAGTAGAAGTCACGGAGAATTAATCTCTGCATTCGAAACTGCAATCTATCCTTTAGGTATTGGTCTAGGAGTTTACGACATCCACTCTCCTCGTGTACCTTCTAAAGAAGAAGTTCGTACAAATATCTTACGTCCACTTCAAAAACTATCTACTGAGCAATTCTGGATTAACCCTGACTGTGGATTAAAAACTCGTGCTGAAAAAGAAACTATTGAAGCATTAGAAGTTTTAGTTGAGGTAACTAAAGAAATTAGAAATGAACTTGCCGCTAAATAGGAGGTTCATATGAGAAACTTACTAGAGAGATTAGAAAAAAATGTACTCGTAGCTGATGGAGCTATGGGTACAGCTCTCTATAGTAATGGATTGGAAAGTTGTCATGAATATAATAATATCTCTAATCCGGATTCTGTAGAGAAAATTCATAAGGCTTATATCGAAGCTGGAGCAGATATAATTCAAACAAATACTTATGCTGCAAAAAAATGTCAGCTAAAAACTTATGGTTATGAAAACAAGTTTGAAGAAATTAATATTCGCGCTGCTGAAATAGCTCGTAAAGCTGCTGGAGAAAACACTTTTGTTTTCGGTACTATTGGAGCTATTAGAGGACTTCGTGAATGTGAACTATCATTAGAAACAATCGTTAACGAAACACTTGATCAAGTAAAAGTATTATTATCAACAAATAAAGTTGATGCATTACTTTTTGAAACTTACTATGATCAAGAAGAAATTCGTGCTGTATTGACTGAAGCTAGAAAATTAACTGACTTACCTATTATTACTAATATTTCATTATTAGAGGCAGGTATAACTCAAAATGGGGAAAAAGTAACTGATGCTCTAAGTACCCTTGTTAACTTAGGTGCTGATATCGTTGGTTTAAACTGTCATCTTGGTCCTTATCATATGATAAAAAGTTTAAAACAAGTTCCATTATTTGCACAAAGCTACCTATCAGCTTATCCTAATGCCAGCTTATTACAGTTAACACAAACTATTAATGGTAATGAATACCGTTTTAGAAAAAATTCAGCTTACTTCGAACAAAGTGCTAAACTTCTTGTTGAAGAAGGTGTAAGATTAATCGGTGGATGCTGTGGTACTACTCCAGAACATATTCGCGCTATTAAAAAAGGAATAAAAGGTCTTAAACCAGTTAAAAGAAAAGTAATAACACCGCTACCTGCAGAAGAAGAACTAGTTAGAGTAGCAAATAATAAACCAACAATTGTTGATAAAGTCAAAAAACAAGTAACTATAATTGCCGAATTAGATCCTCCAAAACATTTAAATGTAGATAAATTTATAGAAGGTGCAAAAGCAATAGATAAAAAGAATATAGAAGCTATAACTTTAGCAGATAATTCTTTAGCTAGCACTCGAATTTGTAATTTAGCTGCTGCTACGTTACTTAAAGAGCACATTTCTACCCCTACACTTCTACATTTAACATGTCGTGATCACAACCTTATCGGACTACAATCTCGCTTAATGGGATTTGATCTTCTTGGAATTAATAATGTCCTTGCTCTTACTGGAGATCCAAGTAAACTTGGTGATTTCCCTGGAGCAACTAGTGTCTATGATATGACTAGTCTTAAGTTAATTCCTTTTATTAAACAGCTTAACGAAGGACTTGGATATAATGGAGCTTCTCTGAAAAAAACTACAAACTTCACAGTTGCTGCTGCTTATAATCCAAATGTTCGTGACTTAAGTAAAACAAAACGTCTAGTTGAGAAGAAAATTAAAGCAGGTACTGATTACTTTATTACACAACCTGTCTTTGAAGCTGAAAAAATTGAGCAATTAGCAGAATTTGCCGCTGATTATCCAGATACTCCATTCTTCGTTGGTATAATGCCAATTACTAGCTACAACAATGCTGTATTCTTACACAATGAGGTACCTGGTATCAAGTTATCAGAAGAATTCTTAGCTAAATTAGAAGAAGTAAAAGATGACAAAGAACTTTGTCAAAAAATTGCTTTAGAAGAAAGTAAAAAGTTACTAGATGTTGCTTTGAAACACTTCAAAGGAATTTACCTAATAACACCATTCTTTAGATATGATCTTACAGTAGAATTAATAGACTATGTTGAAGAAAACAAAGATAAATAAAAGTTAAATGTATATATATAAATCACCTAGAAAATTAGTTTCCTAGGTGATTTTTAAATAGTAACACGAAGTATTAGAAAATATCTAATACTTCGTGTTAAATCTCATTCTATTTATTTCCGTATTTTTCGAAAAGTTCATCTAAAGGTTTATACATTACTTTATTTAAGTCTTCAATTAAAAACTGTAGTTTTTGTTGAGTTTGTACAAACTCTAAGAATTTAGCATTTTCTAATAGCTTTTGTTGAATTTCTTCAAATACTGATAATTTTTCTTCTGTAGGTTCGTTACCAGCTTGAGCAGATTCTATTAAATCTTTTTGTTTAGACACGAATTCTGTATATAAAGCTTTAGCTTCATTGTCTGCATATAAGCCCTCAGCCGCTGCTAATGATGCTTTATACTCATATGATTCTCTTAATGCTCTTTCAACATTCATTTGCTTTATCATAAGTATTTAACATAGTTATTATTTGCTCCTTTTATGTTGTATTCTAATTAAAACATAGTTTTACCTTCTCTGACAATAAATCGTTTGTATATCTAATAATCTATTTTACAGTTATTGATATCATCCTGACGGCTATTTTACTATTTTTAGCTATTTCTTTAACCTTATTAAACACTTTCAAGAATATCTATTGTTTCTCATGTCTCTCGTTAATTCAAAGTCATATAATTATCACTCTATCTTCTTCTTTTTCTTGAATAATTCTTTTGCTGCTTTTCAACTACCTTGTGATTCTTATATCTTTTTTCAAATCGTATCAAACTTGAAGGTTTTTTAATTTCTACTTTTGGTTTAGTCCCTCTTATTATTATTGTATCAACAGCTTGAGTTGTTACTGTTTCTCTACCTATCTCTTCTAAAACATTTGTTTTCTTATTTAATCTTGATTTTATAGTGGTTACAACTCGTCCTTCAGTTCCCGCTATCGTATTAACATATCCTATATTCTTTGTATTATCTTCTTTATAAATTACCTTCAATGGGATTGTTTTTACTTCCGTTTTTGTTGTTACCTCTCCGTATAATGCTTTAATACCTATGTTTACATTTACTAAATCAAAACTACCATCTCTATACACTACCCTTACTATTGCTTTTTTTGTCCCGAATTTAGAAGTTTCTGGGGTTCTTTCCCAAATTATACTTTTTACCGGTAAATTATTTTTTTCAATAACCAACTCCGCGTTAGGTGTATCCCCTTCATATATTTCATAAATTTTACCGATTGGTTCATAATAATCTTTTTGTTGTTTATTCAAAACAGATAAAGCTGATGCGATATCTTTTTCTAAATTAGCTAACTTATCTTTTTCTTTCACTAATTTATCATAAGTTTCTATTGTATCTAGCTCACTTTTTATTTTTTTAAATAGACTATTATAGTCATTTAATAATTTATCTTTTCGAATATTAAACTCATTCATAACCTCAGAAAAGCTTAATGCAGTATTTGTGTTTTTGAATACTTCCAGTTTTTTTGTTGCTTTCATTATCTCATCTGTTAATAACGTTTTGTCTAATCTCAAATCACGAACTACTGTTTTATACTCTTCTAGCGCTGTTTCTAGTTCCTTAGTTAAAGTTCTTATATCAGTTTGCTTAGCATTGCTATTTTTCAATAATTCTTCTGCTTTTTGTAATTTTATTTTTAATTCTTCTTTTTTAGCGCTATAATTAGATTTTATTTTTGAAGTTTTATTATCTGTATTTATTTTCTTTTCGCTTTCTAGAACAGCTTCTTGTTTGATTGATTTCAACTCTTCGAAATTAGGTAGTACTTTTACCAATACACCTACATTCGTATTTATAGTTTTCCCTAAATAGTTTACTGCTACATTTAAAGTATACGTCGTTGCTGTAGGTTGTATTCCTTCAGGAATATCTATGTTTAATGTTGCAGTTTTAGGTAAATTATCTAAATTTAATTTTTCTAAAACTTTTTCTCTAGAAATTTTATTTAATGCTAATATTTCTAGTGGATTTTTATCTTTTAATGAAATTTTCATATTTTCATTTACTATTTTTCTTACTTGTTCAGTTGTCGGTTCTACTATTTTTAGAGTTTTCAACACTGAGTTTTGTTTTCCTTTACCAGTAACTCCAGTTCTTTCTCCAACATTAAAGTTATCATCATCATTTAATATTGATGAGAAGTACGCATTAGAACTATGTTCTCCTTTTTCTATATAGGTCATAACATCTTTATCATTATATAATAATCTTGCAACATTATCCCCGCTCATTCCATAATGCTTTATTTTCCCTTCTTTAGCTAACTGTTTGCTTAAAATACTCTTGTCATATAGATCTCTATTCAAAATAGATGCGACAATTTTAGGAGCATTAAACGTTGTAGCTTTTTTGAAAACATTACGATAAAAATCTCTATACTTCTTAGCAGCAGGTTCTATCAAATACCCATTTTCTTCATTTGCTAATTTATGTAACTTCACTACTGCACGTTGAGTTAGGTATCCTCCTAATGAATGTCCCGTAATATAAAAATTCTTTATATCTTCTCTTAATCCAATATCTTTTATAATTTCTTCAATTTCTTTACCTTGTTGTGGATTTTGGCCAAACGCAACAACTACATCATTACCTATATCTTTTCCACCTTTAGTTCCGCGTATAGCTAAAACATGAACCAATCCACCCGGAACAATTGATAGTGCACTTTTAGTTTTAAATAATACTGCATCAAGCCCACTATCATAATGATAAGTTTTTTCGACTTCCCAATATTGAGACAGTTCATTATGCATAAGTTCATATTTATTTTCGGGTTTCGAGTCACCTTTGACAATGTTATCAGCCTTTGTCCACTGGTAATCCTTATCTAAAACTTTTTTAATATAGCTATCGTCACGATACGATAATTTCATAAATAAAGCCATATCTCGATCGGTAACATACCACTTGAAATTATCATCATCTCCCGGTTTACTCAAATCGCTCTGATCATGATCTATTACTCCATCTCCATCCGTATCCTTTAAAAATGGATGTCCATAGTAACCATAATATGTTTTTCCTTCCTTTTCGTAAGTATAAATCTCACGACTATTTTTCACATTATCCCCATCACTATCCTCATTAGCCTTTAACGGTTCTTTTCCAAAAAGTAAATTATCAATCTTCGAATCTTCTGTTGTTATTAAACCTTTTGAAATTTTTACAAGATCTTCATCTGTAGCAAATTGTTTTTTAGATTCTCTTTCTGATACAACAGACATATTATTACGAACTTTTGAATTTTGTCCTTCATTTCCTTCTATCAAAACATCTTTACTTATCGAATCTTTTTTCTTCGCTAAATCTTTTACCTTAACATCTTCAGAAATACTTTTTTCTATATTCTTTTCATTTGATACATTTTTAAAAACGCTGCTTTCGTTATGATTTCCCTTATCTATTATAACGTTGTTTTCCTTATGTATATTCTCGCTAGAATTCGTCTCACTTGCCAAAGCAGGTGCTGCTAAAAATATAAAAGCACCTACTAATACTGAAAATGTTCCAACACTGAATTTTTTTACCGTATATTTTAATACATTATTTTTATTTTTCATGGGAATTCCTCTCTTCCTTTATAAATTATTACACTAACTTTATAGATAAAAAAATAAACTCAATGATTCTTACTAACCTTGTTTACTAAAAATTATAAATAATATTCTCAAAAAGTTATGAACAAAATACTATATTATATAAAAAATTATCATCTTAATATTTTTTTCTCTATTTTATAAACCGAACTATTAATAAGAATCTCAAATCAGTGAAAATATTTTAAAAATAAAATATATAAAATTTTTCATATATTATCTATAATCTACTACACTAAACCTCTATTCTATTCTTCTTGATAAATCCGCTTAATTCCCCTTAATTATATTCTAATTTTTAAGTACTTGTATGTCAAGAATTTCAAACTGATATTATGTTTAATTTATAAAAATAATATTATAATATCTATATTTACACACTCCTTATAAATTATGAGTAAATTATTACTAATAATGTTAAATTTTTTTGGAGATATTAAGAAAGGAGTGACTCAAAAATCATGATTTCTAAGAAACAAAATTTTTGAGTCACTCCCACAAAGTTTATTGATATCTAAAAAGCTTTTGAAAAGCGAACTTAAATATCAATAAACCACTGCATCTATAAGTTATAATATATACTTTTAAAAAATTTAGGACTTTTGGGACAATCCCGCGCTATATCTTATTTATTTCCGTATTTTTCGAAAAGTTCATCTAAAGGTTTGTACATTACTTTATTTAAATCTTCAATTAAAAATTGTAGTTTTTGTTGAGTTTGTACAAACTCTAAGAATTTAGCATTTTCTAATAGCTTTTGTTGAATTTCTTCAAATACTGATAATTCTTCTTCAGTAGGTTCATTTCCTGCTTGAGCAGATTCCATTAAGTCTTTTTGTTTAGACACAAATTCTGTATATAAAGCATTAGCTTCTTTGTCTGCATATAAGCCCTCAGCCGCTGCTAATGATGCTTTATACTCATCTGATTCTCTTAATGCTCTTTCAAATTCATTTGCTTTATCATAAATATTTACCATAGTTATTATTTGCTCCTTTTATGTTGTAGTTTAATTATAACATAGTTTTACTTTCTTTGATAATAAATCGTTTTTATCGTCTTTCTCTCTTTACAACATGTTGTCAGTATATATAAGAAACTACCTACATCAAAAATTATTACAATAGATTCTCCAAACCGAAGATTGAACTTCATCCATGTAAACTAATCCATACTATTCTCTTGTTTCCTTGACAAAATTAACACAATTAAACTTATTATAGCGATAAATGAAAAATCATTAGTGCTATTTATTCCTGTTTTTGGAAGTAACTGTTGTTTCTCTAGGTTTTCTTTGGAAATCTTATTTTGTGAAAATTCTCTAGTAGTATCTAACTTTATTTTTGACAATATATTGTTATTATGTTGCAAACCTTCTTCTTTAGATAACTTATCTGTATCAGATATTACTACAAACGGACTAAAATGATTTATATAAAATTCAACGTTACCGTTATTTATCATTGATGGAATTTTTGTTAGATAACCGTCACTTTCTACTTGATATATTTCTACATTTTTATTTTTATATTCCGCTAAGGCTATTCTTACAAGTCTATTGTTGTCTAACGATATTTCTTTTCCATCTCTGTATAAACTTAAATCATATATTCTTATGTTCTTATTACCTTGTAACTTATCTTTCACAGTATTTATTGATTTCTCATCTTTAATCTCTACTACTCGAAATTCTATATCATCTATAGTCATATCATAAAGATCTAAGCTCACTCTATTGTCAAGAGCTGTTAGGAATAGTGTTTTTAGTTTATTTGCTGAAACATTATTCTCATCAGATTTATGTGAAGTCTCTTCTTTCAATTTCTCCTCTACAGGGACTGTTGGTGTTCCTTGCTTAGCTTGTGTTCCTGGTTGAGCTGGTTTCTCTTGTTTTTCTGGAACTGATGGCTTATCTTCTTTCGGTTTCTCCTCTACAGGTGCTGTCGGTGTTTCTTGCTTAGCCGGTGTTCCTGGTTGAACTAAAACACTATCCTCATTAGAGTTATCCTTCGGATTTGTTGGAACCTCTATAATTTCAGGCTCACTAACTACTTGCTTTGTTCCTCTTACTATAATTTTATCTGTTTTCTCTTTCTTCTCTACAGTTACTTTTTCTGTAATTTCTCCAGTTTTACTATTTAAAACATACGTCGTTGTCGTAATATTTTTACCATCTTCTCCTTCTGTTTTTACAAACTCTTTACCTTTATCTAACGAAGCATCTTCTTCATAAATAACTTCTTTTGGGATTTTAATCTCCTCTATTTTAGACTTAGTCCCCTTTATAATAACTGTATTTGTAGCTTCTGTTCTTACTGAAGTTCTACTCATTTCTTCTACAACATTCGTCTTTTTATTTAATCTTGATTTTATAGTTGTAACAACTTTACCATCTTTTCCAGTAAATTCACTGATATAACCATAATCTTTTGTTTCATCACCAGTGTAAGTTACTTTTAATGGAAGCTTTTCTTCTTTAGTTGTTGTAATTATTTCTCCATACAAAGCTTTAACATTCACGTTTACATCTACTAAATCAAAACTATCATCATTATATATTACTTTTACTCTTCCCTCTTTATTTCCAGAACTTGAAGTATTTGGTTTAATTTCCCATATAATATTTTTTATAGGTAGATTATTTTTTTCAATAGATAATTCCTCGTTAGGTTTATCCCCTTCATAAAGTTCATAAGATTTCTTAATTGGTTCATAATAATCTTTTTGAGTTTTATTTAAAATAAATGAGGCTTCTTGTATTTCATTTTCCAAATTAGCCAATCTATTTTTTTCTTCCACTAATTTATCGTAAGTTTCTATTTTATCTAAATTATCCTTAACTTCTTTTAAAAGATTATTATAGTTATTCAGCAATTTATCTTTTTGACTATTAAATTCAGTTGCTACTTCTACCGGTTTTAATGAAGTATCTGTATTTTTAAACATTTCCAATTTATTCGTAGCTTTTGCTATCTCATCTGTTAATAAAGTTTTATCTAATTTTAAACCACTAACAGACGTTTTATATTCTTCTAACAATGTTTCTAATTCTTTAGTTAAATCTTTTATCTCCGATTGTTTAGCACTACTATTATTTAACAATTCTTCAACTTTTTGTAGTTTAGTGTCTAATTCTACTTTTTTTGCATCATAATAATTTTTTGTTTCCGCAGTTTTATGCTCTGTGTCTACTCTCTTCTCTTTCTCAGCAGATGCTTTTTGTTTAATAGCTTTCAACTCTTCGAAATTCGGTAATACTTTTACTACTACATTTATATTTGGATCTACTGTTTTTCCTAAATAACTTATTGTTACTGGTAAAACATGATTTCCTGCTGTCGATTGAACTTCATCAGGAACATTTATATTCAATGCTGCTGTATTAGGTAAATTATCTAAATTTAATTTTTTCAAGACTTCTTCTCTTGATATTTTATTTAACGCTAATATTTCTACTGGATTTTGATCTTTCAATGAAATTTTTATATTCTCATTTACTATTTTCCTTACTTCTTCATCCGTTGGTTCTGCTATCTTTAAATCTTTCAATACTGGATTTTGTTTTCCCTTACCACTAACTCCAGTTCTTTCACCTATATTAAAATTATCATCATCATTTAACAATGCTGAAAAGTAAGAATTAGAACTATGACTTCCCCCATCTATATAAGTCAATACATCTTTATCATTATATAATAATCCTATAACCCTATCTTTGCTCATCCCATAATGTTTAATTTTCCCTTGTTTAGCCAATTTCTTACTTAAGATACTTTTATTATATAAGTTTCTATTTAGAATAGATGCATTAATTTTTGGTGCATTAAAAGTTGTAGCTTTTTTAAAAATATTATTATAGAAATTTTTATATTTTTCAGCTATAGAATCTATATAGTTTCCATTTTCCTCATTAGCTAATCTATGTAATTTAACTACCGCACGTTGAGTTAGATAACCACCCAATGAGTGTCCAGTTATATAGAAGTTTTTTATATCTTCTCTCTTACCAATATCTTTTATTATTTCTTCTATTTCCCAACCTTGCCTTGGATCTTGCCCTAATCCAATAACAGCATCATTTTGTACATCCTTACTACCATGAGTTCCTCTTATTGCAAGAACATGAACTAAGCCATCTGGTAAGAACGGAAATGTACTTTTTGTCTTAAATATTACTGCATCAAGTCCACTATCATAATGATAGGTTTTGTCAACTTCCCAATATGAAGATAGTTCATTGTGCATAAGTTCATATTCATTTTTAGCTCTTGAATCATCTTTAACAATGTTATCAGCATTAGTCCACTTATAATCTCTATTTAAAACTTTCTTAATATACTCGTCATCACGATATGCTAGCTTCATAAACATAACCATATCGCGATCAGTTACATACCACTTAAAATTGTCATCATCAGCTGGTTTATTCAAATCACTATGGTCGTTATCCGGTATACCATCACCATCTGTATCCTTTAAAAATGGATGCCCATAATATCCATAATAAGTTTTTCCATCTTTCTCATAAATATAGATTTCACTACCATTTTGTGCATCATCCCCATCACTATCTTCATTTGCTTTTAATGGAGTTTTTCCAAAAAGAAAATTATCAATTTTTCCATCTTCTGTCGTTATTAAACCTTTTGAAATTTTCTCAAAATCTTCATTTGTTGCAAATCGCTTTGCAGATTCTCTTTCTGAATTTATAGATCTTTTCCTACGAGATTTTGTTTTTTCAGCAACAGTTTTTTCTAAAGAACTCTTTTCCTCTATTGAGTCACCATTCTTTTCTGTTGAATAAACTTTTTCTCCGCTTCCTAAAATAGTTGTATCTTCAGGATTTTTTTCTTCTATTGGGTTACTTTTCTTTTCTACAGAATAATTTTCTTTAGCATTATTTGAAACATTTTTTTCCACATTACTTGTTTCATTTGCTATATTTACTTCATTTTTATAAGTTTCTTTAGGTTTTTCCTTTTCTATAATAGTGCTATTTTCTTTATGTATATTTTCAGAGTTAGTTTCGCTTGCTAAAGCTGGAGTTGCTAAAAATATGAAAGCCCCTACCATCACTGAAAATGTTCCAACACTGAATTTTTTTATTGAATATTTCAACACCTTATTTTTATCTTTACTTACCATGGGTACTCCTTACTATTATAAATTTCTATACTAGATTGACAGATAAACATAAAAAATCAAATCTATAAATCTAATTATTACATAAATCACCTAAAAGGTATAAAAAATTTAAATGTATAAACAAAATTTTTTACTAAACATTAAAGTAAAATTTTCTAAAATAAGCTTATAAATTTCATAAAATATTTCACATTATAAATCTTATTATTTCTAAATTATTATAAAACCCGTTAAGTATCCTTATTTTAAAAATATCTAACCTTAAAAGTTATTACCTTCATATTGTTTTCCTATTAACTAAAAATAACTTCTACTAAAAAACTTAAAATCAATAAAAATACTAACAACAAAAATATATAATCCTTTTATTAACTAGTATATATTCTTTTTACAGTTAAATAGCTTATTTCCTTCACATTCTATTTTAGAGTTTTAATATTTATTTGTCAAGAATTTATGACAAGTTCTGACTATGTTCAAAGTCCACAATATTGTTATATTTTCATCATAACTTCATTTTTGATAAATAAATGAAATTATAAATAATAACACATACTATTAAATATAAAACTAACTGCCATGGGAGTATCTTACATCCCTAAATTTTAAAGATAAACTTATACACATGATAGTTTATTGATATCTAAATCCACCTTATAATAAAACTTTTACATATCTAATAAACTTTGCAGGAATCTCAACAAAATCACTTTCTTCAAAATTACAATTTTTTTGTCACTCACTTTTAATCATTATATAAAAAGGCTCATCCAAAGATGAGCCTCTTACCTTAATTAAAGATATTATTTTTTCTATTTCATTAATACCACCAAAGTTTTTGGTATCTATGTCCTATTTGTAATGATAAATCTTTTTTATTTTGGTCAGCACCGTTAA
>ERZ773180.1244-NODE-1244-length-13044-cov-2.914004_pt1 | contig 13044 bp, 7 predicted proteins | sample MGYA00511080_ERZ773180 | MGnify/ENA primary metagenome ERZ773180 (study PRJEB29015, sample SAMEA2738175) | human oral metagenome | biome: human oral; feature: human-associated habitat; material: saliva | place: China | collected 2178 ...
GTAGCTTCGGCAAAATTTGGCTCAAGATGGGAAGGTTAATCGTGTTATTCAATTTTCAATTTTTGATTTTTTGCACTTTTGACTTACGGTTATTATCACTGATGTCGAAGCTAGTGACTTGAATGATTCAATTCAAGACGACTTTAGACAAGAAAATTATTCTGCAGGGCTAAGGACTTATTTAGCTCAATTCAAAAATAAGGTAGAACCATATCTTTCAAAGAAAAATGCAAAAGAAATTGCGGAATATCAAGAAAAACAACGTCAAGAAAATATTAAAAAATATGGCCCTATCGGAGCAGCATTGTTTTCAATCTGGATGATCGCATTTATGTTTGTCTTTTATCAAATTGCTAAGTATAGTAATGCAGAGAAGGAATATTACGAAAAATACGGACATTCTAAAAGTTCTACTTTTGGAATTAGCAGTGGAAGTGGAAGTTCTGGCCATTCTTCAGGCTCAGATAGCTCAAGCAGTTCTAGTTCGTCTAGTAGCGGTTGGTCAGGCGGAGGCTTTGGCGGTGGCGGTGCTACTGGAGGTTGGTAATTTTTCAAAAAAACTCTCTGTAATTTTATAGAGAGCTTTATTTTTTTGTTCTAGGTGTAATATTATAGTGGTAGGTGAAGAAAATATTTATTGTGGGATAGTTTGAAATATGATATGATTGAGTCTGTACAGTAATTCTGTAACTATAATCTATGGAGGAACTTGAATGTTTCGAAATAACAAACGAGAAATTTTCGGATTTCGAAAATATAAAGCCTACGGTTTAGCAAGTGCTGTGATCGCGGCTTTCTTTTTAATGGGTGGAGTCGCGAGTGCCGATGAGGTAACTTCTACGAATGAAGCGCCTGCGAACAACGCTACAGTTGCGTCTGGTGTGAGTAATGTTGCTAACGGCAATGCTACTGATACGTCTGTAACAAGTCCGTATGTTTCTGAACAAGCGAAGCAGGCTGTTCAAGATAATTTAGCGCCTCTTGCAAAAAGCACAACGCCTGCGCCAACAGCATCTCAGATTTATAAGGAAAACCCAACAGATGCGTCTAAACTGACCGCTGATGATAAGGTTGTTGAAGCTGAAAACAAAGAAGCTTTTGATAAATTACCAGATTCAGTTCGTCGTCGTGTGAAAAGTGTTACGATCGAGAAAAAAGAAAACGGTAACCTTGGTCATACAGCTTCTATTTCAGGTAATGTGACACTCAATGCTCAATACTTCCACAATGACGGTAAAGATTCTGAAACAGAAGTTCTCTATCATGAAATTGGACATGCGATCGATGGTGCGACGTATAAACGTAATGCTAATGGGTCTGACTATTCATTGTCTCGTGATACCGCAGTACAACCATTGATTCAAAAAGCTTATCCAGGTCAAGTTAATTACGAGGGTTGGGCATCTATGTTCGGAACATATATGCTCCAAAAGACTGGACAACGTGAAATTGAGACTGATCTTGATCGTGAAATTAATGATTATTTCACAAATCTAATGGTCGGTTTCACTGAGTCAAGCACAAACCTTAATGGACGATTTGTAGTTACTGGAACTAATGCGCAAACTAAGCATCTGACAAAAAACGATCTGACAAACGGAGCTTACAATCTTCAGGGATCTTATACCTTTAGCGCATCTGGTCCTGATACAGTTTCAAATGCTAAACTCGTTTACGAGTCTCCAAAACAATTTTTAGAGCAACCGACGTTTACTAAATCACAGTTAACTGGCAATCCTGTTGATAAATCAGACGCTACTACGTGGCGATATGAATTTGCCTTATCTCCGATTGGCGGAACAACGGTCGGTGAGTTATCTGTTACTCAAAAGAGCAAAGGCTTGATCTGGGGTGGTCCGTCTAGCAAAGAACCGCTTCTTGGCACATTTAAGATTCTTCAAGATGGATTAGTGACCGATAGTAGCACGATCTCAGTAACAACAGATCGTGTCAAAGGTGGTCTGTATCGTAGCGATGTTACTACGGTACCGACGAATGTTCGAAAACTTCCCGTAGACGGCAATAACGTCATTCCGAATGAGGTAACAATCGGTGTGCACGACGGTTCGAAACTTTTGACTGATGATTCTGCAGCACCGATCCTTCGACTTCCAGTTCCATCCGTGAGCTTCTATTTCTTAAAGAACTTAGATGATGCGAATGTGTCACGTGATTATGAGAGATATACTGATTTCAAATATAGTATTACTGGTATTCCTGACTATCTGGAATTAGACCCTGATGTCGAATCAAATAAATTATGGACTAAAGAAGGCGATGCAATCGTTATGCATCGAACACCTAACAATCCGTTCCCTGCAAGTCTTTATCCAAGTGAGATGTATCCAGCTCTTCGTTTGAAGAAAGATGCTTTAAGTGCGACAGATACACGCGAGTTAATCGAGAATCAAAAACGTGTCTATCTTACATGGCGTACAGATGGCACTCTACCAGACGGTTCGGTTTATACGCAAACAGTCCCTGATCCATCAGGTATCCTTCTTCGTACTCGAAATGAGCATGATCCACTACCAGAAGGTACAGTCGGTTACGATTACAGACGATTGAATACTGCAGGTCCGCTTCTCGCGAAAGCTGACCGACAACACGAATCTTATCATTTGATTAGTCAAATGACCGATCGTACTCTTTCAGGGAGTCAAGTAAGTAGTACCTATTACTATGTTCATATTCCGAAAGAACAAATCGGTGACCGATTTACTAGTTTCGCGCCTGTAGCTGCTGATTTTTGGGCTAATATTGACGGCCAAGATCGAAATGCAAGTGCGACTGGACTCAGTTCAGGAATCAATCTCCCGTCTGATTTCGAAGTATACGGTGTTGAATCTGACGGTTCAACGACTAAACTTGGCTCATGGTCTACCATCAATAAAGATACTAAAGGCATCACGATCAATGGCAACTATCAAAAACTGTTGGTTAAGATTCCAACGATGAAAGATGTTCGAAGCAAAATCGCTCATCCTGAGATCTTTGGATGGGGTGCGAATGTAACCTATGAAGTCGGTGAAACTCGTTGGCAAAATGCTGTTCAAGATCCATCTGTTACCAAAATGACGAATGGGTTGCGTACCGACTTTGTACGTGGCGAACAATCATTAGCGTTTGGTGCAAGTGTTGAGCAAAAAGATTTAACACAGGAACAGTTGAAAGACGCTAATCGCCTTTATATTCATGAAAAAACCACATTTGAGCATAAATTAAAAGCTTCGATTGGTGTCAACAGCAAACAAGCTAAACAAACACCAAATGTTGGTTTAGGTGATCATGCTTATGTTGGTGTCTATGGCGATCTGAGTGCTTACTATCAGTATTTGATGAGTGCTGAAAATCGAGAAAGTCAATTGGATAATATCCAAAAAGCGTATATCGGAGTATTAGTTCCTGACGGTGTTGCTATTAAAAATGCTCGTGCTTATTTGACCGACCAACTTTTGTCTACTCAAGCCGTATATTATGGCGCGCTAGATTATACTCGTGATACCGCTCCGATTCAAGATCCTGTATCAAAGATCGTGAATTATAATGGTACAGGTAAGACTCTCTATACCTATCAAGCTCCTCAAAACACGAAAGCACTTAATAATCTTGATAAGCTTCCTAAACCTATAGGAACTGCCGCTGACGCTCCTGCTGTAGAGTTGACTTTCGAATTTACTAACAGCGGTGCTCTTTCACCAGGTACTCACGAAATCGAATATACGACTATCTGGGATAAGAATTCAGAAATCATTCGTCCTACGAAAGATCAACGACTATCGTCATACGGAAAAACACTGTCAGATGTGCTACCAGCATCACTTCAAGACGGAATGTCTGATCAAACAGTATCTGTGATCAAGATACCGTTTAAAGTCGCCTATAACAAGGAATACGCTTCTCGCCTTTATATTGGACCAGATGAATCAACATCAACTGAAAGCAGTGTAGATGGCGTGCATTTAGGCGCAACTGTTAACGTGCAAAGTCGCAGTATGAACTTCTCAGACTCTGATAATACCTTAACAGATATTATCGTACCCGTACCTTCTGGAAAATTTCGTACAACATTAGTAGATCGAATTCCTGATGGAACTAACTATCGAGTTGTTTATACAACAGATTCTAATGTTAAAACAGGTACTTACGGTGAAGCACCTAGTGATCTAAGTCAAGTTACAGCGGTTAAATACGTGTTTACGACACCGTTGACTTTGCATACAGGTGACTCATTCGTTACCAATATGAAAGTTCAAGTTCCTCAAGATGCTCCAGTTTTAACTCCTGCTACGTCACAGCTTTATACATCGTCTAATCACACAGATTTCCTTGATGGAAATATTGTGACTGTGACGACTACGATTAACAAAGGTTCAGTTATTGCTCACTATGTGGACACTGAAGGAAATACTTTGAAACCAGACGCAACGCAAACAGGTCTTAATGGCACAGAGTATCGTACGACGAAACCAGATACGATTCCAGCGAATGGTACAACTTATCTCTTCAAAGAGGTGAAAGCGGGTTCTGATGCGGAACAAGGCCAATATGTGGTTGATCAAACTAAACAAATCACATATGTCTATGAAAAAGACACACGCGGTTCCGTAGTTGTTCGACATCAAGATGCTAGTACGCAAGAATTGTTGACACCTGAACAAACGGTTAAAGATCATGTACCAAGCGGTGAAGCATACGTAACTCAACCACTTACCAACACAACTAGTGTTCGTACAAATGAACAAGGTTTGACAGAAACGGTTACAACTCGTTATATGTTAGTGCGTACACCTGATAACGCAAATGGTACGGTTCTTCCTGGTCAAACTATTACGGTTGTTTATGAATATAATAAACAAATTTCAACTGTTACGAATGGTTCTGTTGTTGCAACTTATAAGACAACTACCGGTGAAGTTTTAGCACCGCAAGATGCTATTGCGACCAATGAAACTCCAGGTACAGCCTATACAACGAGCGCCAAAACGTTTGATCCCGTGGTGGACCAAGTTAATGGCTTTACACGAACGACTAGCTATCGATTGAGAGAAACACCAAGCAACGCAACGGGTAACGTTCAAGATGGTACTACGATCGTTGTTCCGTATGTGTATCTCAAGACTGTAGTTATTAACGGTTCCGTTATTGCAACTCATAAAGACACCGAAGGTAATGAGTTAGTACCTAAAGAGCTTGTAGCGACGAATGTTCCAAACGGTACAGCTTATAGTACGCTTGCAAAAGATATTCCTGACAAAGTGGAAACGAGTACAACACCTGATGGATTTACTCGTACAGTCACTACGAAATATACGTTATTGGATATTCCGATGAACGACGCAGGCTCTGTCGAAGGCGGTACGACAATTATTGTACCGTATGTGTATGACAAAACAGAAACTGTTACTGTGAACGGCTCAGTCATCGCAACCTACAAAGACACCGAAGGTAAAGAACTCGCTCCGCAAGAAAATGTGAAGACAAACGTTTCTAGCGGTGAAGCATATACAACCGCACCTAAGACGATTAAATCTAGTGAAGTCGTTGAGAAAACGCCTGAAGGTCTTACTAAACGGACTACTACATCGTACGAGTTGACAGAAACTCCTGCGAATGCAGATGGTAAAGTTGTTGGTGGTCAAACGATTACAGTCCCTTACGTTTATCGTAAGAATGTAACGGTTCAGACTTACGGTTCAGTTATTGCTACGTACAAAGACGAAGAGGGTAACGAACTTTCAAGCATTGAAAAAGTCATTACGAATCAACCAGGTGGAACTTATTATGCAGCTGCACCTAAAGCCATTCAAGGCTCAGCTCAATCGAAAGTGACTCCTGAAGGACGCACTGTTACGATTACAACGTATAAATTGATTAAGACACCTGGTAATGAAACGGGTGACGTTGTTGGTGGTGAAATTATCGAAGTTCCTTACGTATATCGTAAGAATGTTGAAGAACGCATGGTTCCAGGCGATACACCGTCAGTTGAAATTCCAGCTACAAAAGTAACTCAATATCAAACTGAAGATGGAACTGACATCAAAGATTCTATCGAAGGATTTGAAGCAGCTTTACCAACAATCGACAACTATCAGTTCACTGGTCGTACAGATCTTAATGAAGCTGGTGACGTTCAAACTCACATCTACAAATTGATTGAGACTGACAAACCGAACGATGCACCGAAAGTAGATCCAATCGAACATCCGATGACTCGTTACGTAAACGAAGAAGGAACTGAAATCAAAGATGCTGAAGAAGGACTTATTCCAGCTCCATCAATGATTGGTGAAAATTATCAGTTTACAGGCCGCACTGAAACAACTGAAGATAGAACTGTTCAAACTCACATTTACAAATTGGTTGAACATGAAGTTCCTGGTGACGCTCCTAAACGTGAGCCTGAAGAAATTCAAATCACACTTCACGTAGATGAAGAAACTGGTGAAGAACTTGTTGAATATGACCCAGGATTGGCAAGTCCGAAAGAAATCGAACACTACGCTTATACAGGTAAGACTACTCAAGAAGAGGGTATTCGAATTCATTACTATAAGGAAGTGATTACGGAAATTCCGAGCGACGCTCCATCTGTAGAAATTCCTGAGTTGAAAGCAACTCGTTATCAAACCGAAGATGGAACAGATGTTAAAGATCCTGAGACAGGCTTCGTCGATGCACCGAATATGATCGGTAACTATCAGTTCACGGGTGTGACAAACACCAATGAGAGTGGCGACGTACAAACGCACATCTACAAACTGATCGAAACTGAAGTTCCAGACGACGCACCGCAAGTTGATATTCCAGAACTTCGATTGACACGTCACGTGAACGAAAAAGGTGACGAACTTCTTCCAATTGAAGAGGGTTCAAACGGGCCACGTAAGACAATCGACGATTACGAATACACAGGTCACACGGACGTTGAAGGTGGTGTTACCACTCACGTTTACGCTCTGATTCGTTACGAAATTCCGAGTGACGCTCCTCAATACGATATTCCTGAGTTGAAAGTTACACGTCATGTAGATGAAAAAGATGAAGAACTTATTGAAACGGAAAAAGGCATCCAACCTCCTCGTAAGACAATTGGTGATCATGAATATGCTGGACGTACCACTGAGAAAGATGGCATTACGACTCACGTATATGAGTCAATCAAACATGAAGTACCAGGCGATGCCCCCATTGTAGACGTTCCTGAGTTGAAAGCGACTCGTTATGTCAACGAAAAAGGTGAAGAAATTAAAGAATCTGAAACAGGATTCGTCGATGCACCTAAGACGATTGGCGATTATGAGTTCACTGGTAAGACTAAACTCAATGACGGTAAAGATGTTCAAACACATATTTACAAACTTGTTGAAAAACCAGTAATGCCAACGCCAGATCCTAAGAATCCTGAGCCTAAGAAACCAGAAACACCACAACCTGAAGCGCCAAAACCAATTGAGACTCCTAAATCTAACGATTCTATTGTTGTAGAATCAGTAGAACAACCTCAATTCGTTAAGAATGAGCTTCCTAAGACTGGTGAAACAAGCAGTAACAGCTTAGCGTTTGCGGGCATGTCAGTTTTAACAGCTCTCGGTTTAATTGGATTTATTAAACGGAAGCGTGAAGAATAAAAGAAGAAACATTCGATTGAGTGTTTCTTGCTGTCAGTGCAATTGTCGGAATAGTTCAGTGGGTGGGTGTTGAAATTTATTTTAGAATCAACATGGGATAACCATTTTCATCAGGTATAAAAACTACACTCAAAACGAGGTGTAGTTTTTTGTTTGATATTTAAAAAATTGCATGTAGTCTCAGAAATTTAGACAAATTGACACTTTCCTTTTATTATTATATAATTTATTTGTGAACAATAATTACTAGTATTAGAAAGAAAAGAATCGTAGTATGGAAATGAAATTAAAATATCCTCAAATTTATGAATTCTATATGGCTGAGGATACCCCATCTTTATTAACAAAAATTCATCAAAGCAAGCAATCTCTTAGATATAAGCTATCATCATGGGAAAAATTAAAATTTCCTATCGAGTTTTTTACTTACCAAGGGTTTTTACGTCCTCTAAAAGACAGCGAAGGAAATTGGTATAAAAACGTTTCGGATGCAGCTGAAGTTCTTGGTGTTCGTTATTATGATATTACTAAGGCGCGTGATGAAGAAGGAGTTATTTCCTTAGATAGAATTCAAAAAATTCAAATCAAAAGAAGAAGGAGGAGAGAAAATGCCTGTATTTGATTCAAGAGCAGATGTAATTTATATTGGAAAAAACCTATTACCCGTTGAAAAAGAATATTTGAAAGAATTACCTTACGTTTCTTCTCCCTCTGAGGAAGCTGACTATCTTATTTTTGAAAAAGAAGATAGTCGCGAAGAGTTTCGTACATGGGAAGAACTTAATAAACTTTACAAAAAATATAATATTGTTGTAAAAAGTATCGGTCAATTGAAGTTGGCTAAGAACCTAAAAGAGATTTCATGGAATACTTACACTTTTGAAGAAAAAGAAAAGCTAGATTTATCTGCGACGAAATGCGTTAGCATTAACATCTTCTCAGATAATATTAAGTGTTCGATCTCTAATTCTAAAAACAAAAAAGATAAAGAAGCAAAAGCAACAAGAAGAAGTTGGAATTTTTATCCTAAAACAGTCTTAGATCATAAAGGAAATAGTTTCCAATCTAACTTTGAGATGGCCCGTTATTATGGAGTTCCAGCATTAACTCTTGCAAAAAGATTAGAACGTGGTTGGAGCTTAGAAAGAGCTTTGACAGAATCTATTAGGACGCAAAGTAATGAAGTGCAAGATCACCTGGGAAATTCTTTCTCTAGTGAAACTGAAATGTTTAAGCATTACGGAGTATCTAGAAAAACAGCTGTTAATCTTCTTAGAGCAGGTTTTCCTTTAAAAGATGTATTGACCCGCAATGAGAATTTAGCGAATTCATCAAGGATTTGGAGAGACCATTTAAACAAACCCTACAAAGGTCTAAAAGCTATGGTTACACATTATGGGTTAAATACGTCCGTCTTTTATCAAAGACAACGTGCTGGATGGACGCTTAAAGACACTTTAGAAACTCCTTTAGGAGATCACACCAACAAAGGAGTCCCGTGCAAAGACCACTTAGGGAATGAATTCCCCAGCGCTTCGCAAATGTTAAAACATTATGGGATTACTCAATCTGCTTGGCTCTATAGAAGAGAGCATGGTTGGAGTTTAGAAGAGTCTTTGACTATTCCTATCGGAAGTAAAAAAGGCGTTACGGATCATTTAGGCAATCAGTACAATTCAAATAAAGAAATGTGTAAAGCTTATAATATTGATTACAACACCTTTATCAATCGTTATAAAAAAGGAATGTCTTTGAAAGATGCATTGACAAAACCCGTTGCGCCAAAAGGGAAAAGAAAACGTGTATTAACAAAAAATGAAAAATAAAAAACAGAAGGAAATCTATATTTTTAGATTTCTTTTTTTATATTTTTTTATTTTATTGTATTTAAGGTGCTTTTTTTATATAAATCGTTGACAAATGAACACTAAAATTGTATAATACATATATATACAAAATAAGGAGTTGAAAAAAATGAAAAAAACATAAGAGATATTTTTTATATTTTGTTGTATTTTAAATTGAATTGTTTTTGAAAGGACTATAAAGAATGAATAAAAATGTTAAATTAGGTTTTGTGAAGTCAAAGGCTTATGGTCTTTGCGGAGTTATCTTAACAGCAGCGTTACTTATGATTATGGCACCTAGTGTGTATGCGGATGAAACTATTACACCATCGGCTCCAACAACGGAAGTGGTTGCCACGAGTGAAGCAAATGTAGAAAATAACGCCAATACTTCATCAGATGCAGTAGCAGCTGAAGAAACGCCAACTATTGATAAAGCACCTACCGAAATCACTAAAGAGGGCGCAACTATTACGGTTAAAAACCCAGACGTTGATATGCACTTTGAGAAAGGTGAAACAGGAAATGGTACTGGTAAATACGTCAACTTCAAGGTTGAATACAAAAATATTAAAATTCCTGATTCTATTCCCATCAACGAAGGGGATAAAGTTGTCTTTACCATGCCTAAAGAGGTTTCGTTCCGTACGGATTTTGACTTTGATGTAAAAAATCCTACAAATGAAACGATTGGCCACGCTAACGCAAGTGTTAAAGAAGGGACTGTAACCACTGTCTTTAATGATTACTTCTCAAAAAATCCATTAAATAAAGAAATGGCGATGACATTTGATGCCAAGTGGACTGAAGCTGTAGCATCAGGTGAGGTTACTCATCCTAATTTCAATGGAACCATTAAAGAAGTACATGTCGATCCAGAGCCAGAGCTTGATCCAGGAAAAGAGAAATTTTCGAAATGGGGTTCGCAAGCAGAAGAAGATGCGCAAGTCTTGAAATGGACTATTCGCTTCAATCTTGCAAAAGATAAGCTTGAAAATATTATCTTGAAAGACCGTTGGACGGCTAACCAAGAATACGTTGACGGCAGTCTTGAGCTTCGTACTGTCGAAGATGTTAAAACATGGTCTGGTGATGTTGCAGCTCCTGAATATCTTGATACATTCCATGTATTGAGTGGAGGCTTTGATTTGAAGTTGAAGGCACTTCAAAAATTGATGTATATCAACTACCGCACTCGTCTTAAAACACCTGTAAAGGAATCAACTGACCCTGTAAACGCGGCATGGTTAACTGTTAATGATGGTGACAAGCTTGCTGATAATTATCGCTCTCACATTGCACTCGTAGGTGGAAAGGGACGTGCTTCTGGCGAGGCTGAGGAAATTCCAACTCCAGAGCCAGAACCTAAACCTGAACCTAAACCTGAGCCTAAACCTGAGCCTAAACCTGAGCCTAAACCTGAGCCTAAGCCAGAGCCTAAACCTGAGCCTAAACCTGAGCCTAAGCCAGAGCCTAAGCCAGAACCTAAACCTGAGCCTAAACCTGAGCCTAAGCCTGAGCCTAAGCCAGAGCCTAAGCCAGAACCTAAACCTGAGCCTAAGCCAGAGCCTAAGCCAGAACCTAAACCTGAGCCTAAGCCTACGACAACAATGGAGGCAACAAAAGTTTCTTCTAGCAAAGTAGCGCTTCCTAATACAGGAACAGAGGCTTCTACTAATGTTTTGACTATGATTGGATTAGCGCTAATCGGTTTTATCTCTCTTGCTAAAAAAAAGAAAGCAGAAAATAAATGAAAAAAACATTAATCTTTTTAGGGATTTTTGGAATTGTAGCTTGGTTCTTCCCTCAAATCCTCTCGTTCCTATTTACACTGCTGATCTTGATTATTGCCCTTGCAATATGGGGTGCACTTGAGCTTGGCACTGGGGCGGCTGGATTCGATAGCAAGTCAACTTACGTTCCTCCTCAAGAACCACAACCTCGTAGAAAATCACGTGTAGATGAAATGGTGGAAGACTATCAAAATAAAAAAGCGTTTGATAGTATGTACCATGGACGTGACGAAGAAAATTAAAAAAACAGAAGGGATATCCTTCTGTTTTATTTTTTTAATTTTTCAATTAATTGTTCAATCTTTTCTTTTACATGATTTCCAGAGATATCTAAAATGCATCCTGGTCTGAATGACGGGTTTTGCCAACTTGTCACATGATAACGTTCTTTATAATTCTCTAATCCTGGAACAGCTTTATGCCACAAAGAACGACCTCTTAACAAAATAATCACAACATCATCATTTTCATCTTCGATTCTTTCTTTTAGGATTTCAAAAACAAACTTTTGAGTTGGTAAGTAATCTTTGTTTGCTAATTTTTCACATTTTTTATCAAATAAAAGGGAATAATAAGGGAAGAAGTCTACAATTGCAATATTTTCTGTAAAGAATTCATCAAGTTTATCATTTAATTCTTTTTCTTTTTTGCCAAATTCTTCTGGACTGTTTACCCTCAATTCGTTCAGTCTAACTTTTTCAGAAACTTCTTCTGGGAACCAAACTTTGAATTTGTCACTCCAGTATTTTCCACGTTTTTTTAAAGAAAGGTCAAAGGCATGGAATTTTGCGCCTGGAGTTAATCTTAGATTATTTTCGACAATATTTTCATATTCTTTTGTATGTAAATATTGATCAAGATAATTCTCGTCATATCTTGGGTTATTTGATAGAAAGATTACTTTTGCTTTTAGAATATTCCCGATGAATTGTTGCGACATCATGTTGAAATACAATTTATGTTTTTCATTTGGGACGTATTTTTTATTATCTAAAAATTCTTCAATATAAGGCTTATCTGCTTCTGCGACAATAAATCTTTCTCCAGAACGATTACTTTTACAAATTTCTTTCCATGGATTTTCCATTTTCAAGCCTCTTCTTTCTTTTTTTACATTTCTATTATATAATATTTCATCTTTTTATGTCATATTTTTTTCAGTAACTTTCTATATTTTGGGCGCTTTATTGATTTTTTTCGATTGACAAAAGTAATATTTTATGGTATACTATTATCAATAAAAATAAGTTATTTAAAGGAGAGGGCTTATGCCTGTTTATGATTCGTATACAAAGACTATTTATATCAATGAAGATCCTACCTCATTAAGCGCAGAAAACTTAAAATACATGCTGTATACTTCGGGTAGATGCTCTGGCCATTATGTTTATTTTTCTTTTGGAGATATTAAGAATAAGGTTATTTTTACTTGGAAGGAACTAAAGCAAGTTTATGAAGAAAATGGGTTGAAAGTTGTAGGTTTTGAGCAGCTCCATTTGAAAGATGGCAAAAAAGTTAAGGAACTAGAATGGAACGTTTTTGAAATTACTAATGAAAACGATGGAAGCTCTACTGTCTATAAGATCAACCCAATGAAGATCGTGCCATTACCCCGTTTCTTAAAAGAAACAGGTTGCAAAGCATTACAATCTTTAAAACCCTTGAAAAAGCGTGTTAGTGTGGCTAGTACCCATTATCAAGTAACTGACCATACGGGTAAAACATTTAAATCTCAGGCTGAAATGGCTGTTTATTATGGAATTGCCCCTG
>ERZ773180.1252-NODE-1252-length-12994-cov-6.493547_pt1 | contig 12994 bp, 10 predicted proteins | sample MGYA00511080_ERZ773180 | MGnify/ENA primary metagenome ERZ773180 (study PRJEB29015, sample SAMEA2738175) | human oral metagenome | biome: human oral; feature: human-associated habitat; material: saliva | place: China | collected 2178 ...
CCGCCATTTTTCGTTTTTTGCCTTCACCTCTTCACCCGAGAGGGATAAAAAACTGATGGACAGTTCATTGAGTGTGAAGGCAAAAGGAATTTTTCCTTCACCGGTGAAGTGTTAAATGGGGCGTTATGTTCACCCATAAACCACAAGCCAACAGCGAGTTAGGGGTGAAGGTGAAGGGTGAAGGCAAATATTTAGAACTCGCTGAGTGCGTGATGCGCAGGCGCGTGTCCGCGAAAGCGCGTGGCGATGGGCGGGAAAGGACAGTGCAGGGTGTAGCCGAGGAAGAAACGCTCCCCTTTCCCCAAAAAAGAGAGGGAGAATGCAAGAAAACGGAGAGGTTTCGAAGAAAAGTCCACAAGTTTTTGCAGAGCGTGTCGAAGAAGGAAAAACTCGAAATATTTTCTTCGAAAAAACGACTCTATTTCGAAACAAAAGATTTATCTTTGCCGCTGATAAAACACAACCTTCCCTTTTCCCACCGCAATGCGGCGTCCATATAGTAGCGATCTTTGGGAGATATTCTCCTGAAATTCAACGCGAGTGCTCTTTGGCTTATTGCAAAAATCCCTATGCTCCACCGGAGAAGCATCGGGACTGAGTAAAATTAGTGTCATCCGCTTGAGGAGCGGTGTTTATTCGGAACAAAAACGACTTCGATCTGTTGATCGGGGCTATCTCGGCTATGTTTTCAGCCATTTCGCTACGAAAGGCGATCAGTCGTCGCTAAACCTCACTGCGCTGCCACCGATGGGCATCACCGGTCGGTAGAAAGCGGGCATCGGTCGAGCGAAAAACGGCCGACCGATGCACTTATGCGGCCTTAGCGGTCGGACTCGGCGACGTAGACGAGGAAAGCACCTTCGGCTCGGATCTCGATGTCGGGACGGAGCGCCACATTGAGCGTGCCTTGCCACAGGCGTGTGAAATCATAGAGCGGATACTGCAATCCTGTGGCCGAAAAGGCCGTGGCGCCGAAATTGAAGATCGACACTTCGCAACCCGGTGTGACGGTGGCGCTAAATCGATCGCGAGCCGGATAGAACGCGCCGAAGTCGCTGACCATCATCACTGTGGGGTGTTCCTCGGCATAGTCCATCAAGAGCGCCAAGTTGGCCAGGGCATGATCTTCACGCTTCCCGGTCGCACCGAGAATGACAAAGCGATCGCGGCGACCTTGCTTCAGCACGTGGTGGAAGGTCTTGGTGAGATCGTTGGTTTCCTGTTCGGGGATGCGCACCAAGCGATCGGCATACCGCTCGCGCACATCGTCGCGCACCGAATCGCCGTCGCCCACAATCACATCGGGCTCAAAACCCGCATCGACACAAGCATTGGCCGCCCCATCGCAACAGGCGATGAAGTCGGCACGGCGCAAAAAATCCAAGGCGCGCGGGGTAGTCGGGAACAAGCCGGCCGCGAGAATGACCGTCGTGCTCATGCCTCAACAGCCGCTTGTTGGCTACGATAGAGCGCGCGCCAGTTGAAATAACCGAACACGGCCACCGCACCATAGATGAAGAACAAAACAGCCCAAGGGTAGTTGGCTTGCGACACATACATGTAAACGTAGGCCGTGTTGACCACCACCCAGGCGAGCCACTGCTGAATGTATTTTTTCGAAAGCAACCACATGCTCACAAAACTCAATGCCGTGGCGAAGGCGTCGGCAAAGGGCGTTTGCGGTGTGGGCACCTCGAGCGAGGGGAGAAGGTGGGCAAAGAGTGTGGGGGCGTGGACCACGAAACTATAGATCGCGCCGAAGATGAGCAAAAAGGCCAAAACCAAACGAGGATACAATTTGCCGGGGATGTTGTGCACCAAGAAGGCACCGTCGGCGGCTTTGTCTTCCTTCTCGCCGGAGAAGAACATGGCCTGCACGGCCACAAAAAGATAGTAGGCGAAGAGGGCGGCTGTAGCGAAGTTGCTCTTCACCAAATTGACGTAGATGAAGGGCAGCGCATTGACGGCCGAAACGGGCCAAAACTTGGGACTGGCCTTGTATTGCAAATAGATGTAGGGCAGTCCCAACACGGTGCCGAGGAAGGCGAGCACGCCATTGAGCAGACTGCTGTTGTCGAAAAAGGCAAAGAACGAAGTGAGTGAATCCATGAGATGTTTTTTTGCGCACGACGCCCCACTAAGGGGACGCGCACCGATGAGAAAACAGAATAAGGACGGCAGAACGCCACCCACGCCTCGAACGGGTCGAGACATGTGATGGCGCCGCTGTCGGGGTTCGTCCGAAGACGAGAAAGAACAATGCGTGCAAAGACGCGAGCAATCAGAATTTCAATCCTACGTTGACCAAGAAGTTGGTGCCGGCCATGGGGTAGAAACGCGGATCGTGGAGCACCGCGCCCTTATCGTCGACAGACGACTGCGAATAGCCGTTTGTTTCGTACTTGGCGTTGAAGAGATTGTAGACCGTGGCTCCGATCGTGATTTCCTTCACCGAAGGCAGACGGAAGCTGTAGGCGGCCGAAAGGTGCGAGACGAAATAAGCGTCGAGCGAATTCTCGCGCAACTCCATGTTGTCGAGATACTGACGACCGACATACTGCGAGGTCAGCGAGGCAGTGAAGCCACGATAGTCGACTGTAAAGCGGTTGTTGGCCACGACCGACGGAGAGAAGGAAATCGTGGTGTTCTTGCGAGCAGGCTGGGCTATACCTTTGCTCCAGTCGGCATTGGGCAAGTAGGCCACGTAATCCTTAATCTGGTTTTGGCTCAAGGTCACATTGGCATCCCAGCGGAACATCGAACAGGGCTTCCATGCACCGGCCAATTCGATACCGGCGCGGTGGCTGTCGGCGACATTCTCGGAAATGGCTTCGCCGATTTCGTTGAGGTTGCCGTTGAGCACGAACTGATCTTTGTACTGCATCCAATAGAGCCCGGCCGAAACCTCGAACTTCGAGCCGTTGTAGCGATAGCCGGCTTCGTAGTCGACAAGTCGTTCGGCACGCGGCGCATGCGCAGAGAAGGACTCTTCGTAGTTGTTGCGCGTCGGTTCACGATGCGCCACGCTCACCGAAGCATAGGCCTGCTGATCGGGGGCAATCATCCACGTGGCACCGAACTTGGGATTGAAGAAGTTGAACTTCACATCCGTGTCGTGGTTGGCTTTCTTGTCCGACGTGCCCTTGATGGTGTAGCCGATGTGGCGATACTGCACATCGCCGAAGAGATTGAGCGAGGGCAACAGGGCGTAGTTGGCACGAAGATAAGCATTTCCGTCCGATTTCTTGCCCGTATTGTCATAATACTTCTGGTTGGGCATCAATTGGCCGACGTAGTTCTTCACCCAAAGGACTTGGCCGAAGTGGTCGTTTTCAAAGTAATTTGCGCCCACGCCACCGGTGAGATCGAGGGCGCCGTTGCGGTAGTTGAGCGAGACCATCGCGCCGCCGAAGTTGCCTTCGAGTTCCTTGCGGCGGATGATGTCTGTTTTCTTCACCTCTTTGCCGTCGAACTGGAAGGGCTGCAAACCGTAGGATGTGAGTTTCTTGTTGTTCTTGTATTCCTCGTAGTAGCCGTTGCCGTAGGTGTAGTGGAGGGCGGCGGAGAGGTTGAGGTGGTCGGTCAACTGCTGGGTGAGCAACACTTGGGCGTGTTGCTGGAAATAGAAGTCAATCTGATTTTTGTAGAACTGCCCCGTCTCACCAATCGCGCCGTTGGGGTTGTAGGTGCGGTTCGTGGTGAGCTGTTCGCGGCTGATGCCGTCCCAAGCATGGTAGGTCTTTTCGCGACCGCCGAAGAGGACGAACTTCAACGTGGTACCCTCATTGAGGTAGGCACCTTGGAAGAAATACGATCCCATGCGAGCCGAGGCGCGATCGCGGTAGCCGTCGGAGGCGAGGTACGACAAACGGGTGTCGAACGCCCAATGGTTGCCGAGGAGGCCGGTGCCGACTTTCACGGTGTTTTTCGTGGTGGCGAAAGAGCCAAACGACGAGTTGACCGAGGCGTAAGGCAGCGCGCCGACGCGGTCGGTGGTCATGTTGATGCTGGCACCGAAGGCGGCTGCGCCGTTGGTGGAGGTGCCGACACCGCGCTGGAGCTGGATGTCGTTGACGGAGGAAACAAGGTCGGGGGTGTCTACCCAGTAGAAGGTGTGGGCTTCGGGATCGTTGAGGGGGATGCCGTTGTTGGTCACGTTGATGCGTTCGCCCACCGTGCCGCGCACACGAATACTGGTGTAGCCGATGCCGTTACCGGCGTCGGAAGTGGTCACCACGCTCGGCAGCGTCGAAAGCAAGAAGGGGATATCTTGTCCGAAGTTCACTCGTTCGATGGCTTTTTTGTCCAAATTCGAAAAAGCCAACGGCGTGGTCTTCGTGGCACGGTTCGTCACCACGCGTGCTTCGTCAAGACGAGACACGCGAACACTATCGGCACGCTGTGCCGACACGCTCAAGACAGCGCACCAAAGGGCTGCCCCAATCTTAATTTTGTTCATGTAGATTAATTTAGATAACTACGCCGGCATTACCCGGATCAGTTCATGGGGTTTATTCTCAGCCTAAGAGTAAGGCACCCCCTTAAATCGAACGCGAAGTTAAGCCTTTTCTCGCAATTTCCCATCGTTTTCGACAGAAAACAGCAGATTGGAGTAGAAACTTAGTGCAAAACTCACCCATTACGAGCGATATTACTAAATTTGGCGTGTGTGCAACGGCAATTCGCTCGCTTGCACTCCTCCACTTCTTCAAGTGTTGCCCCATGAAAATGCCTTTGTCCTCCCTCTCCCGCGAGACGCGCATCGGACTCGTTGTACTCCTCGTCTTGCTCCTGCTCTTCGCCGCAATCAAATTGTGGTTATTCCCGTTGCTGACCGGTGGAACCCACCCTGCTGCCGCGGCTGATCAACCGGACGACACGGCTTTGCACGAAGTGCGCGATTTCGAACAACGACGGCGCGCCGACTCGCTGCGTTACGTTCAAGCACGGCAGGCACAGTGGGACGAATGGCAGCGCGAGAAGGCCGAACGACAGCGAGCGCGCGAACAGCGAGAGGCGGAGTATCAAGCCAATCGGGCACGCTGGGACGCCGAAAAGGCAGAACGCGCCGCGCGACGGGCAGAACGCGAGGCGCGCTACGACAGTCTGCGCCGATTGCGGCCGCAAAAACTCGCACAGGGCGCGCACCTGGATGCCAACTCGGCGGATACGGCGGACTTTCAGCGCATTCCGGGCGTGGGGACAGCTTATGCACGCGCGATTGTGGGCTACCGCGAACGCTTGGGCGGGTTTATCGACGCTCGACAACTCACTGAAATCAACGGACTGCCGTATGACGCGGCGAATTGGGTGAGGGTGGCTCCACAATTTGCGCCCCAACGTCTCAACCTCAACCGCGCGACGTTCAAAGCACTGGTGCGGCACCCTTATCTCAACTACGAACAAGTGAAATTCATCGTGAATCGGCGCAACAAAATCGGTCCGCTGCGCGGTTGGGACGATCTGCGCGGCTGCCCCCTGTTCACGGAGCGCGACCACGATCGGCTGACGCCTTATGTATCTTTTTAATTACGCTTTCTACAATCCCTCTACGACTACCACAATACATCGACCACAATAAAACTCCATCGCGACCAACAGACTTCATCGAGAACAAGCATACAGCAACACAAAAAAAACGACATCTACAATTACACTACATCAACAACACAACAGCCTCCCGACAAGAATTGGACAGGTAGGCAAAGACATCTCCCCTCACACCGCGATGATGTGAGGGGAGATGTCCACATTTAAGAGAGGTTTTCGAGTACTCCCAACCTTCAAGACACAAAAAAACCGGAGGAACAAAAGTTCCTGCCGGTTTCAATTCTCTCAAGTGCCCAATTTTAGGGCTTGTCGCCATGCGTTGGCGACGTACGTAGCTCTGAGCTTAGGCCTTTACAGAGTCAGCCTTTACGCTGTCCGTAGTTGCGCTGTCAGTCTGAGTGCTGTCTTGGTGGAGGCTATCAACCTGAACGCTGTCGCTGTCGTTAGTCGTGGTGCTTTGAGCCTTGTTACCGCAAGAAGCGAAAGAGATAGCTGCGAGAGCTACGAACATGAAAACCAATTTCTTCATTGTTGTGTGAGTTTAGAGTAAAACAATCAATTGCTTGTATTAAAACGATGCAAAGGTACGGACTTTTCCTACACTTCCAAGCGAAACGCCTTTTTTTTTCGAGAAAAGTGAGTGCAAACTACAGAAAAGCGCCTATTACATCAATTATTGAAAAGTCAACCTAACAAAATACACAGCATCTCTTAAAACAACTCATCGGCTCGACGCAAAGCAGGCACAAATATTGGTCTTTCCCCGCGTATCGTGTATTTTTGCACCCAATTATGGACAATCACTCATCTCCTATATATAAGAAGAAGGCCACTTTCGTCACGTTGGGCTGCAAACTCAACTACGCCGAAACCTCGACATTGCGCGACCGCCTCAGCGACAAAGGTTGCACACCGGCCGAAAACGAAGCTGCAGACATCTGCATTGTCAATACTTGCAGCGTCACCGGCGAGGCCGATGCCAAGTGTCGTCACGCCATTCGCAGCCTGCACCGCGAACATCCCGGCGCGTTCATCGCGGTCATGGGTTGCTACGCGCAACTCTCGGGCGAGCACATCGCACAGATTGAGGGCGTAGACCTCGTGGTGGGGCAGGAACAGAAAGGTCGCCTCATCGAACTCATCGAAGAGCACTACGAAGCCAAACAACTCGGCGTGCGTGCCGACAGTCAATCGCACGGCGGCATCTGCTACACCACCCCACTCCGCGACATCAAGACCTTCGTTCCCTCCTGCTCCCGCGGCGACCGCACACGCTACTTCCTCAAAGTGCAAGACGGCTGCAACTATTATTGCACCTACTGCACCATTCCCGCTGCCCGCGGTCGCTCACGCAATGCCACCATTGCCGAAGTGGTGGCGCAGGCCGAACAAGCCGCGGCCGACGGTGGACTTGAAATTGTGCTCACCGGCGTGAACATCGGCGATTTCGGCCGCTCCACCGGCGAGAGTTTCTCACAACTCGTCCACGCACTCGACTGCGTCGAAGGCATCAAGCGCTACCGCATCTCGAGTATCGAGCCGAATCTGCTCACCGACGAGATTGTTGATTTCTGCGCCCACAGCCGCGCCTTCATGCCCCACTTCCACATTCCCCTTCAAAGCGGTAGCGACACCGTGCTTTCACTCATGAAGCGCCGCTACGACACGACGCTTTTCCGTAATAAGGTGGAACTCATTCGCCGCATCATGCCCGATGCCTTCATCGGCGTGGACGTGATTGTCGGCACGCGCGGAGAAACCGACGAATGTTTTGAAGAAGCCTATAACTTCATCGCCTCGTTGCCCATCTCCCAACTGCACGTCTTCAGTTACTCCGAGCGTCCCGGCACCGCAGCACTCGAGATTCCGCACGTGGTCGACGCCCCCACCAAGCGCGAGCGCAGTCGTCGGCTCCTTGCTCTCTCGGAAGAAAAGCGCATCGCCCACTATCGCCGCTTCATCGGCGAAACCCGCACCGTCCTGTGGGAACATCAGCGCGAAGGCCGCCCCATGATGGGGTGGACCGACAATTATATTCGCGTCGAAGCGGTGCCCGGCTTCGACATCGCCCCCGACTCACTCGGACAAGCCCTGCTCGGCGACTTCAACGAAAGCGGCGACGCCCTCATCGCCACCCCTATCCTTTGATCCTACCGCCCTTATGGGCACTTTTTTGACCTCAAAACTATTTTCATCCATGATTGCTGTTGTGATTCTCAACTGGAACGGCGTTGACATGCTCCGCCGCTATCTGCCGGGTGTCGTGAGCGACTGCGCCGACGAGGGCGAAGTCATTGTAGCCGACAACGGGTCGACCGACGCCTCGCTCGACTACCTGCGTGCCGAACACCCGGACGTGCGTCTCCTCTGCTTCGACAAAAACCACGGCTTTGCCGAAGGCTACAATGCCGCCTTCCGCCGCATCGAAGCCGAAACGCCCGGACGCTACGACTATTACCTCCTCCTCAACAGCGACGTGCGCACCTCCCCCGGCTGGCTCACCCCACTGCGCACCTACATGGACGCGCATCCCGAAACGGCCGCCGCCCAACCCAAGATCCACGCCGAATGGGCGCACGACAGTTTCGAACACGCCGGTGCCGCAGGCGGATTCATCGACCGCTACGGCTATCCCTTCTGCCGCGGCCGCATGCTCAACATCCTCGAGAAAGACCACGGGCAGTACGACACCGTGCGCTCCCTCTTCTGGGCTACCGGCGCCGCACTGCTCGTTCGCCCCGCCGACTGGAACGCCGTCGGAGGCTTCGACCCGCACTTCTTCGCCCACTTCGAAGAGATCGATTTCTGTTGGCGACTCCGAGCGCAAGCGCGAAAAATTGTGTGCATCCCCCAGTCGGTCGTCTACCACGTCGGCGGCGGCACACTCCCCACTGAGCATCCGCGGAAAACCTACCTCAATTTCCGCAACAGTCTCACCATGCTCTATAAGAATCTCCCCACCGACGAGTTGCGCCACGTCCTTCGCGTTCGCAAATGGCTCGACGGCGTAGCGTGGCTCAAATACTTCGTGACGGGCGACTTCGCCAATGCCAAAGCCGTGCGCTGTGCACGACGCGATTTCCACAAGTGGCAACACCACTTCGACGCCGCGCGCAAGCAAAACCTCGAGTCCACCACCCTCTTCAACATCCCCGAACGCATACAACGCAGCCTCATCTACGGCTTCTATGTGCAACGGCAGAAAACCTTCGCCCAATTCATGTCCTAACGCCATGGCCGCTCTCTATCTCATTCCCGTCACCCTCGGCGACACGCCCCACGACCGCGTACTCCCGGCTGCCAATGCCGACATCGTGCGCTCCATTCGCCACTTCGTCGTCGAAGAAATCCGCACGGCGCGGCGTTTCCTCAAAGCCGTAGACCGCAACATCGACATCGATGCGCTCACCTTCTACGAAATGGGCAAGCACGCCGATCCCGCGCGCTTCTCCTCCTTTCTCGCTCCCCTGCGCAAGGGCGAAGACGTGGGTGTCATCAGCGAAGCCGGCTGCCCCGCAGTGGCCGATCCCGGCGCCGACTTGGTCGCCATCGCCCAGCAAGAAGGGCTGCGCGTTGTGCCGCTGGTCGGCCCCTCGAGCATTCTCCTCGCCGTGATGGCGTCGGGCTTCAACGGCCAAAGCTTTGCCTTCCACGGCTATCTTCCCATCGACGGCAGCGCGCGCACCAAGCGCCTCAAGCAGTTGGAAGCCCGTTCGCGCGACGAACACCAAACGCAACTCTTCATCGAGACGCCCTATCGCAACGCCAAACTCTTTGCCGACATCCTTTCGGCCTGTTCGCCCAAAACCCGACTCTGTGTCGCCGCCGGCATCACCACCGACCGCGAGTGGATCTGCACACGCAGCGTCAAAACGTGGAAACAAACGGGCTTGCCCGATTTGGGTAAGACTCCCGCCATTTTTCTCATCTACGCCTGACCCGACGAGGCGGAGACCTCTCCACGCGAAGGCCTCCGCCCGTTTCTTTTGTCGCCCCGCTCATGCCGATTGCAGCGCCTGCCGCAACATCATACGCCGATGCTCCGCCGAGTGCACCTGCCTCATCACTCAAGTCGACGCGCTGTTCTTCGGATCATCAAAGTCAAGCTCTTTTTCACGCCCCTTCCCTCCTCTTTTTATATATGCTTCGTTCCCTCTTGGCCGTCGGTTGCGGCTGTTTCGTTGGCGGCATCCTCCGCTATCTCCTCACGTTGCTCCTGCCCGGCGCCGCCGACGGGCGTTTTCCGTGGAGCACCTTCGTCGCCAACGCCCTCGGCTGCCTGCTCATCGGCCTACTGAGCGGTTGGCTCTCGCGCATCGCTGCGCCCGACACACTCCGCCTCTTCCTCACCGTCGGACTTTGCGGCGGCTTCACCACCTTTTCCACCTTCGTGGCCGACGGTCGCTCACTATGGCAACAACAACTCACCTTCACCGCCGTAGTCTATGTGTTTTCAAGCCTCATCGTCGGCTTTGCGCTCCTTTGGTTGGGACATCGCCTTGCGGACTGATAGCCCAAGGGCGTGCTTCCGCCAAGCGCCATTTCGCCCCGGTTCCACAGCGTGGTGCACCAACTCGCTCACCGCGCTCCTCGGCATTCGCACGCGCTACCCTAACGAGCGCCACAACTTTTTCGACTGACCGCTGTTCTGCTCCCCAACGGATGGCCGTGCAAGGCACGCACCAACGCATCGTCCCCATCTCCCGTCCCTTCTTCGGCTCAACAAAGAGCGCCACGCTGCAGTTTTGCAGCGTGGCGCTTTCCCTGCGCACCGATGGACAGTGCAAGAAGAGAGGAAATCTTTGGAATGGTGTCATGGTTTGACCGTCTTCTTTCCGTTCACCACATACACTCCGGCCGGCAAATGTTTCCATGCTCCGCGCACGCGCTTGCCTTGCAGCGTATAGATGTGCTGCGCACCGTCTGCACCGAAGCGCACGCTTTCTACTGCGGTGGGTTTAGCGGTGAAATAGCCCGTTTCCGGGTTGGCCATTGTAACGTCTGTCTTGTTTTCGTCATAAGCAACTGCGCCCTTCAACTGTGCGCAACCGGTAAACATATATACCGATTGCGGGCACTGCCAAGCCGTATTGCTTTTGATGGTAGTCAGCGCCGAGCAACCAGAGAACATCCAAAACATGTTGGTAACGTTTTGCGTGTTGAAGTGCGACAAGTCAAGAGAAGTCAAAACCGAGCAACCCGAGAACATGTATCCCATGTCGGTGACGTTTTGGGTGTTGAAGTGCGACAAGTCAAGAGAAGTCAAACCATAGCAACCGGAGAACATGTAGCCCATATCGGTGACGTTTTGCGTGTTGAAGTGCGATACGTCAAGAGAAGTCAAACCCAAGCAACCGGAGAACATGTAGCCCATGTCGGTGACGTTTTGCGTGTTGAAGTTCTTCACATCGAGAGAAGTCAAACCATAACAACTGGAGAACATTTCAACCATGTTGGTGACGTTTTGCGTGTTGAAGTTCTTCACATCGAGAGAAGTCAAACCATAGCAACCATGGAACATCGCCTGCATATCGGTGACGTTTTGGGTATTGAAGTTCGATACGTCGAGAGAAGTCAAACCAGAGCAACCATAGAACATCGCCCGCATATCGGTGACGTTTTGGGTGTTGAAGTGCGACACGTCAAGAGAAATCAAACCAGAGCAATACCTGAACATCGCCCGCATATCGGTGACGTTTTGGGTATTGAAGTTCTTCAAGTCCAGAGAAGTCAAACCCGAGCAACCATAGAACATCGCCCTCATATCGGTGACGTTTTGGGTGTTGAAGTGCGACAAGTCAAGAGAAGTCAAACCCGAGCAACCGTAGAACATTCCAGACATGTCTTTCACTTCCGAAGTGTTGAGATATTGAAATCCTTCAATCTGAGTGAGCTCACCATAGTTGCAGAACCACCGGGCAGTGATGGTGGGACGGAAATTTCGGAACGACACATCGAACACCACACGAGTGGTGGTACTGTCTGCCACTTCCCATGTTCCTGCCCATGCAGGGAAGGTGTAATCTCCCTCTTTTTTCGTCTCCTCGATGCCCCAAGTAGTGCCGGTGTGGGTGGCACGTTGGTCATCGTAGTAGAAGGTGAGAGTCGTCCCGTTCGCACTTCGGTTCACATAGGCCTCGCGGGTTTGCGCCTGCGCACGCTGCGGAGTGGCGAGCAGGAAACTAATCAGTGCGAAGAACATCGCACAACAATAACGTAAATAGTGGATCATAAGGTGGGGCTCCTCCATTTCTTTCCCCGATCGGGGGAAGTCGCCTTCGGGAGCAGGGGCAAGGGGGTGAAAAGATAGAATTAAACGGGGGTATGTTTTATATTCCCAACAGAAACAGGGTTAGGCAACTTAAAAAAGCAGTTTTCTTTCATCAATCGAGTGGTATCACCACTAAGTTTTGGCAAAGATATAGAAATAAATTGTCACAACGAAACAAAAAAGGCCAAAACCAAGGATTGTATGCTTTCGTAGAGTCAACCGGCAAGTGCAAAATTAGACCTGAGTTCGGTCTAAGCAATCCACCTTTCACGTACTATGGTCGGCGGGATGCTTTTTAGGGGAGATGCTTAGCCCGAACTTAGGTCTGCATGTGAGGTCTACTGCGTCTAAACTTTTCGCGGACCGCAATCAACCGAAATCAGCACGCTGATCTCCTTGGGCTCCTCGTTCGTGGGCGACACCCTTTCCGCGGCCTTTTGAAGTGGTGCAAACGATTGTCGTACAGCGAATTGCATGCTGAATGAATAGAGGGTTGGGTAGCCTCGAGAATGTCTCGTCTCGGTCACGTGAAGACGCGCCGCGCGCCGGAAAGTAGCGCTTTTTTGTCTATCCGGATAGGTTCGGATATGGCAAAGTCGCGCCGGTTCAGTAAGTCAAAGAGCGTTTGCGCCGGATGGTCGGGGCAGTACCTCGACTTTGCGCTATATAGACGCCGCAGGGCGGCGGAATGAAGGGAAGTTGTGTTTTATCAAGCGCAAAAGTAAGGATTTAGTTTCGAACTGTCGAATATTTCGCGAGAAAAATGTTTCATTTTTTGAGAATAGGAAGAGAACGAATAAAAACTTGTGGACTTTCTTTCGAAACGCCCCTTCTTTTCTCTGCTTCCTCCCCGCTTTTTTTGAAAAGACGCCCGTCCCTTCGCTCACGGTCTCACCCACTGTTTTCTCATCCGCACCGCCTTACGCGCGAACGGACACGCCCCTGCGCATCGCGCACTCAGCGAGTTCGAAATTCTTGCCTTCACCCTTCACCTTCACCCGCAATTCTCTGATACAATGTGTGTTGTGGGTGAAGGAAAGGCTTTTTTTTGCCTTCACCGGTGAAGGCAAAAGGGGTGAAATGTTCACCCGCAAGTCGCTGTTTCCGAGCTTCTTACCGTCGTATGGTGAAGAGGTGAAGGCAAAAAACGAAAAACAGCGGACGCGCGCGCTA
>ERZ773180.1253-NODE-1253-length-12988-cov-35.414057_pt1 | contig 12988 bp, 10 predicted proteins | sample MGYA00511080_ERZ773180 | MGnify/ENA primary metagenome ERZ773180 (study PRJEB29015, sample SAMEA2738175) | human oral metagenome | biome: human oral; feature: human-associated habitat; material: saliva | place: China | collected 2178 ...
CGCTGACCGCACGCACCGACGCCGACCACGGCGCCGTCGAATTCGACTTCGTCACCCTCCTGCCCGAGGGGCACCCCGCGATGGTGCGCCCCGACGGCCGCATCCTCGTCGCGCTGCAGACCCGCTCGAACTCTGCGGATCTGAGCCACGACGCGGGAGCCGCGCTGCTCGCGGCGATCGCGGCGAAGGAGGCGGGCGACGAGGGCGTCATCTCGATCGACGTGCGCGAGCCGTCCGAGCGTCTCCAGGACATCGTTGACGTCGACAGCTTCACGGACATGAAGCTCGAGGAGGACTTCTCCTTCTGGTTCGACCCCGCCGAGGAGATCGACGAGTCGACGCGCCGCGCGCTCGAGCAGAACCGCGACGAGATTATCCCGACCGAGCCCGTGCCCGGCGTCCCCGGCGCGTACTGGTGCGAGATGAACCGTAACTTCGTGCGTTTCCTGACGGACAACGACGAGGCCAAGCTCTTCGACGCGCTGGCCCGCCTGGCCGCGCGTGGCGAGGCTAACGTCGGTGAGGGCTCGCGCTACGTGGGCTCCTTCCGTGCGTGCGGCCTCATCGTCCCGGTCTTCGAGCTGCCCGAGCGCGCCAGCGCGGCCGACGTCGCGCCCGGCACGCAGGCCCTCGCCGAGGCCCTCGCCGAGGCCCTCACCGTCACCGACCGTCTGGATGACAAGGAGCGCCGCGCGCGCCAGGGCCTCGTGTCCCGCGCCGTGACGATCCGCTGACGAGTTTTACCTGCCGTTTAGGCAGACTTGTCGCTCACATTACGGGCGGCGGGGCGCGAGAGTGCCCACGCCGCCCGTAGACTGTTAGTCGTGAACTATCCAAGCGGATCGCGAGGATCCCACCCGCAGCGCGTCGCCGCCGTCATCGCTGCACACAATGTCGGCCGCGTCGTCGCCGCCACCGTGCGCGCGTGCCGCGCTATACCCGGCGTTGACCTTCTCATTGTCGTCGACGATGGCTCCACCGACGACACCGGGCGGGCCGCCAGAGCCGCGGGCGCCGTCGTCGTGCGCCACTCCGTCGAGCGTGGGCGCGCCTCGGCCATCGAGACCGGCGTGAAGGTGGCCGCCATGCGCGACCGCCCCGACGGGCCGCCCCGCCACATCCTTCTCCTCTCGCCCGACCTGGGCGACTCCGCCGTCGAGGCCACCGCCCTGGTCGAGGCCGTCTTCGCCCGACAGGTCGACATGGCGATCGCCGTCCCGGCCACCGGCCGCGAGTACTCGGGCTACGGCCCCGCCGTGGCGCGCCGCCTCATCCGCCGCAAGACCGGCTGGTACTGCCACTACCCCCTGAGCTACCAGCGGTGCCTGACGCGCGAGGCCATCGACGCGGCCATGCCCTTCGCGGGACGCTACGCGCTCGAGGCCGCGATGACGATCAGCGTCCTGCGCGCAGGACTGTCCGTCATGGAGGTCCCCTGCAACTTCACACACTCGGGCGCGGACCGATCGCTGGGCTCCCTGAACCGCCCGGCGCGCATGTTCGACGCGGTGCGAGCCACCGTCAGCCAGGTCTTCCACTCCGACGCTCGATCGAAGCGCCGAGCCGACCATGAGCAGGGGATCGGCGTGCCCTACCCGGCCCCAGCCTCGTCGCGCGACGAGGCGGACGCGGCCGACTCTCCTGGAGCGTGCCGGACGGAGATGGTCGGGTGAAGCGCCCGGATCGATTAGCCGTCGGTCGCCTGGTGGCGACCTGGTGGCTGCCCACCGTCATTGCGTGCGCCGTCGGCGCGCTCTACATCTGTTACTCGGTGGCGCAGTGGCGCGCGCTCGTCGTGCCCTCCTGGGACCTGGGGATCTTCGCCGAGGCCGTCCAAGCCTACTCGCGCTTCGCGGCACCCATCGTCCCCATCAAGGGGCCGGGCTACAACCTGCTGGGCGATCATTTCCATCCGATCCTGGCGCTGCTGGGGCCGGTGTATCGCCTCTTCCCCTCGGCGCTCACGCTTCTCGTCGTCCAGGACGTGTTGATCGCCGCGTCGGTTGTGCCGGTCGCGCGCTTGGCGCAGCGCCTGCTCGGTCGGGGCGGTGCGCTCCTGGTCGGGCTCGTCTACGGGCTGGGCTGGGGGCTGCAGGGTGCAGTCGGTGCGCAGTTTCACGAGGTCTGCGTGGCGGTTCCGCTGTTGGCGCTCGGGGGCGTTGCTTTCGTGGAGCGGCGGTGGGGCGCGTGCATGGCGTGGCTGGCTCCGCTGGTCCTCGTCAAGGAGGACTTGGGTCTCACGGTTTTCATGGCTGGCCTTGCGATCACGTGGCGTGGGCGCGGCGAGGGTCGGCCCGCGGTCCTGCGGGGCCTGGCATACGCGCTGTTCGGCATCGTCGCGTTTGTGGTGACGGTGAAGCTGTTGCTGCCCGCCATGAATCCTGCGGGCACGTGGGCCTACTCCCTCGACGGGTCCGCGACCGGGGCGGGCACGCCGATGGGCGGTTCGACCGCCGCGCGCGAGGTCCCCTCCCTGTGGGACATCCTGACGACCCCCTCTGTCAAGCTTGTGACGCTCCTCGTTCTTCTCGCGGGGGCCGGCTTCGTCGGCGCGAGCTCGCCCTGGTTCGCGCTCGTCCTGCCGACGCTCGCCTGGCGATTCGCGGGCTCCGTCGATACCTACTACGTGTGGGACTCGTGGCACTACAACGCCGTGCTGGTTCCTATCGCCGCCTGTTCCCTGCTTGACGTGATCAACCGGTGGCTCGCGCCGGAGCGCGCCTCTCGTTCGGCGTCCGCCTCGGCGCTGGCGGAGGCTGTGGGAGAGGATGCGCTCAACGATCTGCGCACCGATCACGTTGCCACGGCCTCGGCGACGCGACGCCGGCGCGCGGCCGCGTGGGCGGTGGCCTGCGTGCCCGCGCTGTCTCTGGCGATCACGGCCTCGGCGCTGCCCCTGTGGCAGCTGCCCACTCTCACGGAGGACCCGCGCATGGCGGCCGCCCAAGGCGCGCTCGACGCCGTCCCCGAGGGGGCGAGCGTCGAAACCGACACGACGCTGCTGGCCCGGCTGGTGCCCGGGCGCGAGGTCTACTGGGTGGGGACGAGCGGCACCATGGATACCCCTCCGGAGTATGTCGTCATCGATGTGCGCTCCTACGCCTGGGGCGGCCAGCAGGTCGACGCCGAGTCGTGGGGGAGCGCCGCCCACCCCGGCCACACCTACGAGACGGTCTACGCCAAGGCGGGCTTCCGCGTCGCGCGGCGTACCTCGTAATGCGGCAGGTGCCGCGCGGCGGTGAAGCTCGGCGTCAGCCTTCTGGATCGACAGAACTCCACGTGTGTGGAGCTCATGGCTGTCTCCGGGGCCTCATCCAGTTTGTGTCGACTCAGTTCCTCAGACCCACGATCCTTCTCAGTTCCCCGGGGTAATCAAGATCATCCATTGCTCGGTCAGCAACATGCCAATTGCCGTGGCGATCTTTGCTGGTGAAGGTGCCGTGTGTGATTGGGGCTGAAGAGTGACAGTCAGACCCGCAGTGGCAGGTGTCCAAGGTGAGGGCAGCAGGTGTGCCGATCCGGAATCAGGTGGGTAGCGCGCGTCCGCGAAAGTGCTTGTTGAAAGTGGCGCTGCACCCGATCCGTAGGCATTGCACCTCTTCTGATCGGGTGTAGCGCCCCATATCGGGTGCAGCGCGACGTAAAGGGTGCAGCGCCCGATAACGGGTTCAGAGCCCCACATCGGGTGCAGTGCTTGTGGGGGGTGGTGGTGTGCTCCTCGGCTGATGATTGGTGTGATTGCGCGTCCGCGAAAATGCTTGTTGCGTTGGGCGCTGCACCCGATCCGTGGGCATTGCACCTCTTCTGATCGGGTGTAGCGCCCCGCATCGGGTGTATTGCGTACTGAGAACAAGACGCGGTTGCTCTGTCGGCTTCATCATCCAGTCGAACACGTCGCTCAGGCGAGATACAGTGCGTGCAACGTGTGTGTGACGTGTCGGGTCGGAGTCTAGCCGACGCTCTTGCTCGCTGGTGAGCCCCATTGCTGCATCCGGCCACAGTCGGTAGCAGCAATGGGAGTCGAATTCTCGCCGGTGTGATCGCCCCTACTTCGCCGTGCGCAGGCGCAGCGAGTTGAGGACCACGAACACCGACGAGCAGGCCATCGCGGCGCTCGCCAACATGGGGGAGAGCAAGCCCGCGATCGCGAGCGGCACCATCAGGACGTTGTAGAAGAACGCCCAGAACAGGTTCTCCTTGATGATGCGCAGCGTCCGGCGCGACACTCGAATCGCGGTCGCCGCCGAGGTGAGCGACGAGTTCATGAGCGTCATGTCCGCGACCTCGATCGCCACGTCCGTGCCCGACCCCATCGCGATGCCCAGGCCCTTCGTGCTCGCCTGCGCGAGGGCGGCCGCGTCGTTCACGCCGTCGCCCACCATCGCGACCGTGCGGCCCTCGGCCTGCAGGTCGGCGACGGTGTCGCGCTTGCCGTCGGGCAGGACGCCCGCGATGACGCGCTCGATCCCGACCTGATCGGCCACGTGGCGGGCTGCCGCCTCGTTGTCACCCGTCAGGAGGATCGGCTCGATGCCGAGCTCGCGCAGCTGAGCAATCGCAGCGGGGGAGGACTCCTTGATCGTGTCGCGCACGATGAGCGCCGCAATCGCGCGGCCTTCGACGCGCTCGGGAATCACCAGGGACGAGGCCGTGGCTCCCTCGTGCTCTCCCGTTCCCTGTGTGGTGCCGGGCAGGGTGGGGGTGCCGGTGTCCCTACCCGTGCTCTCGCCGGACGCGGGTGCGCCGTCGGCGGGCGCGGATTCGGAACGGGAGGTGACGGTGCCGGAGTATCCGGCTGCGTTCACGACGGACTCGAGCTCCTCGTTGCTATGCGGGGAGGTTAGCGTGATGCGCGCGGACTCGGTGGCGAGGTTGACTTCGGCCTTCACGCCGTCGAGTTTGCCGAGCTTGCGCTCGACGCGGCGCACGCAGGACGCGCAGGTCATGCCGCCTACGCTCATGGTGAGGGTTGCGAGGGGCAGATCCGTGTCGGGGCCGGGAAGCGCGACGGACGCGGGTGCATCGGGCGTGGCGGAGGCTGCCACCGAGGTGGAGGTTGCCGCAAAACCCAGATTCGGCGCGAGAGCCGCGACGACCGCAGAGGCACCCGAGGCCTCGGCCTCGCGGACGGCGTCAAGGAGAGAAGAGGGGACGTCCACTCCGAGGGAGGTCAGCCACGACGGTCGGCCGACCAGCACGCCGCCGCGGGCAGTGAGGCCGACGACGCCGAGTCCGGGCTGGTTCGCGAACGCGGTCACGGACTCCAGCGACAGGTCACGGTCCGCGGCGCCCGATGTGATCGCGCGGGCGACGGGGTGTTCGGAGAGGGATTCGACGGAGGCAGCCAGGGACAGGGCCGAGGCTTCGTCCACCTCAGGGGAGCCGCCCGCGCCGGGAGCGACCGCGACGGACTCGAGGGACATGACGCCCGTGGTGACGGTGCCCGTCTTGTCCAGGAGCATGGTGTCGATCGAGCGCGTCTGCTCGAGGATTTCCGCGTTCTTGATGAGGATGCCGAGCTGCGAGGCGCGCCCCGACCCGACGAGGATCGCGGTGGGTGTTGCCAGGCCGAGCGCGCACGGGCACGCGACGACCAGGACGGCGACGGCCGCCGTGAACGCGGCCTGCACGCTGCCGCCCGCGAGCAGCCACCCCGCGAGGGTCAGCAGGGAAACAAGAATGACGATCGGCACGAACACGCCGGAAATCTGGTCCGCGAGGCGCTGGACGGGGGCCTTGCCGGCCTGGGCCTCGGCGACCATGCGCCCGATCTGCGCGAGCGTCGTGTCGGATCCGACGCGGGTGGCGCGCACCAGCAGGGAACCCCACGTGTTGACGGTCGCGCCCGTCACGGCGTCGCCGGGGGCGGCGTCCACGGGCACGGATTCGCCTGTGAGGAGCGAGGTGTCCAGGGCGGAGGAGCCCTCGACGATGATGCCGTCGGTCGCCACCTTCTCGCCCGGGCGCACCGCAAAGAGGTCCCCGACCTGCAGGGACGAGGCGGGCACGACCTGTTCGCTGCGCTCGTCCGTTGCGGGGTCGACGGTCACGAGCGTCGCCTCCTTGGCGCCCATGCGCAGCAGCGACCGCAGCGCGTCGCCCGCGCGGTAGCGTGCGCGTGCCTCCAGGTAGCGGCCCGTCAGCAGGAATACGACGATCATGCATGCGCCCTCGAAGTAGATCTCCGCGTGGCCGGCGTGCGCCGCGCGCGGGATCAGGCTCATCTGCATGCGCATCCCGAGCATTCCGGCGCCGCCCCACAGGAGGGCCCACCAGCTCCACAGCGTGGAGGAAATGACGCCGAGGGAGACGAGCGTGTCCATCGTCGTCGACCCGTGGCGCCCGGCCGCGAAGGCCGCCCGGTGGAAGGGCCACGCCCCCCACGTGACCACCGGGATCGAGGCCGCCGCGACGACCCACTGCCACCCCGTGAACTGCCACGCGGGAACCATCGACAGGAGCATCGCGAGGATGCCGAGGGGCGCGGAGACGATGAGGCGGCGGCGCAGGTCGGTGGCGTGGGCGCGGGTGCCCTCGCCCACCTGGGGGGTGGGGGCCGAGGCCTGGGATGCCCCGTGCGAAGAGGCGGTAGCTGTGTGGTCGTGCGTCATGGAATCAGTGGACATAGGTACCCTCCGGGGGTATGTATCGGGCGAAAGGAAACGAGGCCGGGGAAGGTGTCCCGGCCTCGTCGGTGAGGCGTGGAAGTCCTCAGAAGTCGCGCGAGATGCCGGTCAATGTGAAGCCGGCCTCGGACACCGCGTCGCTCAGTGCCGCGTCGTCCAGGGGGGTGTCGGTCAGGACGGTCACCTTGGAGGTGGCGCCCGAGTTGAGGATGACGTCGACGTTCTTGACGCCGGGGATCTCGCCCAGCTCTTCTTTGACGCTCATCACGCAGTGGCCGCAGGTCATGCCGTCGACGGACAGCTCGATGGTGCGATCGATCTCGGTGGTCATGGTTTCTCCTTGTTATTAGGACTTGATGAGGCGCGCGATAGCCGCGGCCGCCTCGTCGACTTTGGCCTGCGCGGCCTCGTCGGATTCGCGCGCCGCCGTGACGACGCAGTGGTTCATGTGGTCTTTGAGCAGGTTGACCGCGACGGAATCGATGGCCGACTTGACGGCGGAGACCTGCGTGAGGATGTCGATGCAGTACTCGCCCTGCGAGATCATGCGCTGTAGGCCGCGCACCTGACCCTCGATGCGGCGCAGGCGCGCGAGGTGGTTCTCGGTGTTGCCGTGGTAGCCGTGCTCGGTGCTCATGCCAACGAGAGTACCCCTAGGGGGTATATCTGTCAAGGGTGCGTCTCGTTCATGGGGTCACATCCCCTCGCGCCCAACTCGCAAACCCCCGTAGGGTGGAGTCAGGACGGACCGCTAGGAGGGGACATGAAGCGACGCTCGCGCCGACGCTATCGTGCGATCCGCCGCGTCCCCCAGGCCTATTCCGGCCTGTACCTACGCCTCAAAGTCGCCCCCGTCCTGCCCGCGCTCGCGGCCACGGTTGTCGTCGGCAGCCTCGCCGAAATCCCCGCGTTGCCCGAGGACGTGCGTGCTCGCGCGCGTTCCCTCTCCGATGACATGGGCACGGCGATCTCTGAAAAGTCCCAGCGCATCTTCTTCGATACGCCGGGCCTGGACACTCTTCTTATCCGGTCCCTCGCGCACGTGGCGCGCCGCACCGCGAGCGTCGGGCGCGTGTGGGCGAACGCGGTCATCGCGGTCGGCGCCGACAGGGATGGGCGCATGGCCCGCATGATTCCCCTCATCCCCAGGCGCGGATACGACGCCCTCATGACGGGCATGCTCACGGTCGGCACGGCGGTGGGCGCGCTGCGCGGCGGCGAAGTCCACGTGAACCTCCTGCGCGACTCCGAGGCCGACCCAGCCTTCCAGGATCCGCTGCCCGGCCACCCCGAGGCGCAGATCCGCCGAGTGGACGCCCCTGCGATCCTGTCCGACATGTGCGCCGACATCGACGAGCTCTACTGGTCGCGCACGATCGGTCCCGCCGTCAAGATCACGCGCGTCGGCGAGGGTGAGGCCCGCCGATGGCTCCTCTCCCTGGTTGGTACCGAGTCCATGGCCTTCCGTTCGACGAACAACCCGGCCGACATCGAAACGAACATCCGTCTCATGCTCGGCCTGGAAAGCTCGATGACGGTGGGCGTCGTTCGCGCCCTGCACGCCGCCATGGCACGCGACGGCGTCCCCGCGAAACGCTGGTCGGTCGAACCCGTCCTCATCTGCGGCCACTCCCAGGGCGGGGTCGTCGCCGCCGCCCTCGCCTCGGTCCCACCGCACGAGGCCGGGGTCAACGTCGCGGGCATCCTGTCCACGGGTGGCCCTAACCGCCGCATCCGCGTGCGTCCCGATGTGGTGACCGTGGCCGTCAACCATGACCAGGACGTCATGCCGAGCCTCGACGGCTCGCCCGACCGTGCCCCCGACCGGCGCGTCACCGTCGGACGGAGCCTCGTGCGGCCTCGGACCCGCCCCCTCTACTACGCGCACTCGTCGTCGACCTACACGGAGACCGTGCGACTCCTCGAGCGCAAGGTGCGCGTGACCCCGTGGGGCCGGTTGGCCTCGACGATGGCGGCGCTGCAGGATTTCCTGCCCACGCCGGGGGAGGCCACGCGCGTCATGCACTACGAGATCTGGCAGGACATCCTGACCCCCACCGCCGAGGCTGCGTGGGACACGGTTGCCGCGCTCGAGCGAGGCGGCGCGTACGCGGCTGCCACCTATCCCATGGACTACGTGACCACGGTGCCGCGCCTACCGCGCGTCGCCCGCGCCCGGCGTCGCCGCACCTTTGCACTCGGCACCGCGCTGCGCGCTCTCGTCCCCTTCAGAAAGGACCGCTCATGAACGAGCATCACGCCCCCCTGCGCGAGGTGCGCCGCTGGATGCGCGTCTCGACCCCCGTCAACAAGGCCGCCGCGTTCGGCCTGCGCGGTCAGCTCCCGCAGATCGCCGGGCCGCTCGTGATCGGCGCGCTCGGCGTGGGCGCGATTGGCGCCGGCATCGCCTGGCGGGCGCTGGCCTCGACGAGGGGAACCGGACGCACGCAGCGCTTCGTGGAACTGGTGTCCTCGGCGCTGGAGGCAGCCTTCCCGGAGACGTTCATCGACGAGGCTGGGGCAGACTTCGGTGAACAGGTGGCCGGTGAGCGCACGGCCGGTGAGCGCCGCGTCGTCAACGTCGAGGTTGGTGAGGGCTTCGGGCGCCCCTCCCTGGTGTCGATCGACGTGGTCGCCCCGGCGTCGGATGAGCTGACAAACATCGAGATTGCGGCCCAGGCGCTGGACGCCGTCACCGCTGCGGCGTGGAACAATCCCGAGATGGCTCCCGTGAGTGTGCGTGCCCGCATCCTCTTGGCTCGAGACGGTGTTCATGCCGATGATGAGCGCTCCGATGGGGAACATGTGGGGGCTCCCGGCGCTCAGACCGAGGTGGTTGTTGACATGACGGCGCTGGGCTTTGAAGACGAGATCGCGCGCCCCGACGAGCTGTACGCGCGCTATGGCGCGCCCGAGTGCGACCCCGCCTGGAGGCCGTAGCCCACTTGTGGTTGTTGTATAACACTCTTGCCCGATCTGCGACCCCTTGGTAGTGTCTCCTGTATCACTGTTGATGATGTGGGCAAGGAGGACCGCATGGCTGGCGATCTGATTATCGAAGAGGGGGACCTCGAAGTCCTGCGCGACCGCACGAGAGATCTGTCTAGCAGACTGCAGTCGGTGACCGTCGCGACGGCGGGCGACTACATCTCTACCGGGGTTGGGGGGAGCGAGCTCGCGGGACAGGGACGCAGCGCTGGCGATACGATCGACGAGGCGGTCACCGCCGTGTCGCGTCGCCTGAACAATTTCTCCAAGTCCGTGAACGACTCGATCAACGCCTACAACGCAACCGAAAACGATGCCACGGTGAGCTTCCGGTACACCTTTCACGATGGTCCTGCGATGACGATGGACGACCTGCGGCGTATGAGGGAGGAACAGTAATGGCAACCTGGGCGGACATTCAAAACTGGGACCACGCATATGTGATTGAGGCGGAGAACCTCATCGAGGATGAGCTGCGGGAGGCCCGTGACATCGTCGCCGACCTTGAGTTCGCATCGAAGGACATCCGGTCTGTTGGCAAGGCGCCGGATAAGATGCGGAATCGGCTCTCCAAGATCCAGAAAGGACTGGACTCACGTATCAACGAACTCACCGAATACGCGCTGGCGACCGCAGAGCTGCACGGGTACGTGAGCCGTGTGGTGGCCATGCGCGAGTCGGCGTACGAGGTCGCGGCAGAACTTAAAGAGACGATTCCGGAGAGTGGTTATGTAATGACGCCACCGATGGAGTTGAGTAACAATCCTGATCGGTATGAGAAATACCAGGATCTGCATGCGTGCATTAAATCCGCTGTCGACCTGGCAACCGAGGCGGAAACAACCGTTGGCCCCAGGTATAAGGCTCTGGCAGAGGGGCAGTACGCTATGTCCGAGGGACGCCACTCGGAGTCCGCGGGCCTGGCAAACGACGCCGACCCCTCGTGGACCCCCGAGGAAGTCTCCGTGTGGTGGAAGCTGCTCTCCGATTCCGAGCGCGAGGCGCTGATCAACAAGGATCCCGAGAAATACGGCAACCTGGACGGTATTGATATGGCGTCGCGGGCTAAGGCAAACGACCTTGTGCTCTATGGGCGCCGAGACGCTGCGGGAAACCGTATCGCGGGAACTGGCCTTCTTGAACAGGCTCGGCAAGAATACAATGAATTAGAAGCAGAGTTTAAGGCGGAGCTAGAAGCTACTCGGGGCGTCGTCTCGCCGAAAATACAAGAGCTTGGGAGGCGTAGGGATAACGCAAGAATTCGCATGCAGGATCTAGAAGCGCTTGATAAGGCACTTCAAGCGGATTCGGACGTATCACTTGTTACCTTGCAGGCTGGGGAGCCAGGGAAGAATGTTCTCGCAGCTCTTGCTATCGGGGATGTCGATAACGCTGAGCATGTCGCCACTCTGGTTCCCGGTATGACGACGAACTGTCGCGATAGCACTGCCCTCAACCTCGGATACGCGTATAACCTGCGAGACGCTGCGGTTGGAGCAGGGGCTGACAAAAATACCGTCGCCACTATCGCCTGGCTCGGCTACGACGCTCCCCCAGCTTTGCCTGACTTTAGCGTTGCATCGACCGCTCAAGCGGAGGCGGGAGCAGATCCTCTGAGGAAATTTGCGACGGGCATCCACTCGTGGCGCTCAGAGCGGGGGATGGACGTGCACCAAAGCGCGATTACGCATTCCTACGGGTCCACGACGGGAGGCATCGCGATGCGCAGTATCGGAAAGGACGTCGTCGACGACTTCGCGTATACGGGCTCACCCGGCGCGGGCGTAGCATCCGTTGGGACCCTCGGTGTTGACAAGGATCACGTCTGGGTATCTGCTGTCCCCCATCACGACGCTGTCCAGGGGATCGGGACGGATGGAGACTTTGGCCTCGATCCCAAGACCCTTAAGGGCATCGGACATTTGTCGGGAGACGCAAGTGGGGCAAAAGACTATTCAACGTATAGCCTCAATCCGTTTGCTAATCACTCGAGTTACTTTGTTGCCCCTGAACCTGGAAGAGAGAATCATGCCCTCAATGACCTCGGCAAGGTGATCGCCGGCGTCAAGGAGCGATGATGAAACAGAAGACGCTCTCATGTTTGTCGACCCTGTCGGTGTCCTGCCTGTTGGCGGCGTGTGTGCCGGGGCTGTCGGATGATGCTGACCTGTATTTTGGGCGCGGCAGCGGGAGTATTCCGATCTCCGAGGGGCAGACGGCGGAGGTCCATATCCGGGATACCCTGCCCCGGTATCTGGGCATCATCGAGGAGGTCGTCGTCGAGTCCGGTGGCGTGCTAGGAGTCAGTGGCAAGAATCGAATCGACGGTTGCGCGACGAAGGACACGACCGATATGGATATCGACTGGATGATGATGGTTATTCCTGCGATCGATTATGAGGATTTGCGCCGGATGGTCGTTGAGGGGGCGCAGCGTAACGGCTTCGCGTATTCGTGGGATCCGGTACGCAGAGATAAACTCAACTCTCGCACTGTTACTGTCGGGGATGGCTACGGGAATAGTCTGATTTTCTATCACCACGAGGCTCATGACCGCATTATCATTAGTTTGTATTCGGGGTGTATGTTCCCGTCCCAGCCTCTCGATCCGGACGTCCCGCGCTCGTCTTATCCGCTGCCTAGCCCCGAAGAGATGTTTCCGAATCTGACAATCGTGCAGGCCTATGACGATAACGGCGGTGAGAATCCTGAGTTGCGTCCGCAGTCGGGGGGGCAGTCCGGAGCGCAGTCGGGGGAATGAACATGGCAAAGAAATGGACCCCGGCACGCGTGGGTGCGTGGTGCGTCGTGGTGGTGGCCGTGTTGGGTGGGTGTCATGCAGCCAAGTCACGCGATGCTGAGTTCGTTCCTTTTCCTGAGCGTGTGAGCATTGAGGAATACATCAGCCGTCAGCTGCCGGAGATATCGCGCATGGCTGTGCCGGTGGCTGCCGAGACCGGTGGTGAGCTGACGGTGATGGGCCTGCCGTACGTACAGGTGTGTGGCACTGGTGATACCCAGGGGTATCGGGTGGTTGGCTACACCACGGTGGCTCCGTCGATGTCCTTTGAAGGGCTCGAGAAACTGGTGACAGAAAACAAACCCGATTGGGCGGTGGCCGTGCAGGTTGACAGGCAAATCGATAGGGATGCTACTCGGGGTATTCAGCTGATCGACAACTATGGCGGCCTTGTCGAGTTCAAGTTTTCGGAGGAGTCTATCGCCGTGAGGTCGCGCTCCGCGTGTTTGCCGACGGATAAGCCCCTGGATGATCCCGGTCAGTTCGTTCTGCCGTCGGTGGAGGAGGCGTTCCCGGGCGTGCACGTGACGATCAGCGACAACACGAACCCGGATCTGCATCCGGTTCCTACGCT
>ERZ773180.1256-NODE-1256-length-12979-cov-7.475162_pt1 | contig 12979 bp, 9 predicted proteins | sample MGYA00511080_ERZ773180 | MGnify/ENA primary metagenome ERZ773180 (study PRJEB29015, sample SAMEA2738175) | human oral metagenome | biome: human oral; feature: human-associated habitat; material: saliva | place: China | collected 2178 ...
TTCCTCTTTCTCTTTCTATATCATTTGAGTCCATTACTCTTTCTTTTACATCTTGGTTTTCTCTAAAAACACCGCTACTTTTTAATAAACAATCTACTAAAGTAGTCTTGCCATGGTCAACGTGAGCAATAATCGCTACGTTTCTTATGTTTTCAATATTTTTCATATACTTTCCTTTCTATAATTAAATCCAACGCATAACGATTTATTATAGCATATTTTTTTAAAAAAGTAAATAAAACAGTTGATTTTATGCACTTTTTTATAAAATAAAAAAAGCAATTCTACTAGAATTGCTCAATTATATATTTTTAGTACTTATAATTTACTTGCTTAAATATCACAAAGCATTTTAGAATAAATATCATCTATATTTAATGAATCTAATTTATTCCTTATTTCTTCATACTCAAAATAAATTCCTATTAAACTGTCATATTTATTATCATTTCCAATATTAATATTTTTAATTCTTCCGCTATCTATTTCAACAGTAAATTTTTTTTCTTCATCTAAAATAAAAGTACTTTTAGGAGATTGTCCATATATCCAATCTTTTGTAGCATATTTATCATTTTTAATTTTTTCAATATTATTAATATCTTCATTTGTTAATTCATATAGTTCAAATCTATCTTGAGTTTTTAGTATTTCATTCTTTAATTTTTCTAAAAAATCTGAAATATCATATTCTAATTTTGAAATGTCTTTTAAGTTTGCAACACTACTTTTTACTGACTTAGCTGATTTTGAAATTACCTTTTTATTATTGACATTTAAAGCATTTCTTAATTTATCTAAATTACTATCAAACAGGATACAACCATGATGTAAAACTCTTTTCTTTCTCATAAACTCTGAATGTCCACAAATTTTCTTATCCTGTACTCTAAAGTCATTTCTTGGAGAAATATAAGCATCAACATTCAAATTCAAAAGTGCATTATACATCGGCTTCAATAATTCCTTAAAATCAAGTGCAGTATCTCCCGTTGTATTTGTTATGTAAGTATAATTAAGATTTCCAAAATCGTGAACAACTGTTCCACCACCGGAGATTCTTCTTGCAATTTTAATATTATTTTCAAAACAGTATTTCATATTTAATTCTTCAATTAAATTCTGATGTTTTCCTATGACAACAGATGGTTCATTTATCCATAACATAAAGACTTCATCTTCTTTAAATTTTTCAAAGATATACTCTTCTAAAGCTAAATTAAAATATACATCTGTAATTTTATTTTTAATAAAAATCATAATTTCTCCTCAATTCCAAAAGTATCAAAACTATTTTATCATATTCAATAAAAAAAGGATAGAATTTCTATCCTTTTTCAAATAAATTTTATATTTTTTACTTTTTAGGTAAATGTACACTAACTCCTTCAACATCTGCAATAGCTTCATATATTGCTTCTGAGAATGTTGGATGTCCAAATACCATTTTTATTGCTTCTTCAACAATAACTTCTGATTGCATTAAAACTGAAACTTCATTAATCAATTCTGATGCTCTTGGTCCAACAATATGAGCTCCTAAGATTTCTCCATATCTTGCATCAGAAATAATTTTAACCATTCCTGATGAATCTCCATGAGCTAAAGCTCTACCATTTGCTCCATAATTAAATTTACCAACTTTTACATCATAAGATTTTTTTGCTTCTTCTTCAGTTAAACCTACACTACCAATTTCAGGATATGTGTAAATTGCTCTCGGAATAACATTGTTATTGTACTTATCTGATTTACCTTCAACTATTTCTGAAGCAGCAATATCTCCCATTTTAAATGCAGCATGTGCAAGAAGATTTTTACCGTTAACATCTCCAGGTACATAAATATTCTTTAAACTTGATTGCATTTTATCATTTGCTACAACATTGTCATTAGAAATTTCAAGTTTTACATCTTTTAATGCAGTTAAATCAGCTTCTCTAGTTGTAACTAAAATAACTTTTCCACTTGCAACTTCTTCTGAACCAGCTAATACTTTTTCTCCAGAAATTTCTGTAATTTCTTTACCAAAGATAAATTTAATTCCAGATTTTTCTAAAGACTTGATTAAGATTGAAGAAACTTCTGAATCAACAACTTCAATTGCAGAATTCTTTCTTTCAACAACAGTTACTTTACTTCCGAAAGAACTGAATATTTGAGCCATTTCAACTCCAATATAATCTGCTCCAATTATTACTAATGATTCCGGTGCTTCTTTTAAATCTAATGCTTCATCAGTATCTATAACATTTGAATTATCTGATCCTTTAATATTTTTAACACATTTAGAACCACCAGCAAAAATTATTGAACCACATACAAGTTCTTTTCCGCTTTCTAAAGTAACATTTCCATTTGAATTAATATAAGCAGTTTCTTTAAACATTTCAACTGAATTACTCTTTAATAAGAATTCAACTCCAGCAGTAAGTTTCTTAACTATAGAATTTTTGAATTTTAAAGCCTTTGCAACGTCAACAGTAGCATTATCATTTTCTAAAATGATTCCTCTCTTACTTGACGCTTTAATTCTTTCTATATCTTCAACATTTTGTAGATAAGTTTTAGCTGGTATACATCCTCTATTTAAGCAAGTACCACCAAATTTGTTATTTTCTGCTATTGCAACTTTTGCTCCTTTTTGGGCAGCTTTAATCGCTGAATAATATCCAGCAGGACCAGCGCCGATTACAACAACATCATATTCACCATCTTTTAATTCTTTTTTAGCTTCTGCTTTAACTTCAGTTGTTTTTTCTTCTGGTTGTGCTTTAACTTCTTCCTTAGCAACTTCTTTAACTTCTTCTTTAACAGGTGCTGAAGCAGTTTCAGGAATAACATCTCCTTCGTCTCCAATATAGGCAATAGTTGTTATAACTGGAACAATTTCTCCATCATGTTTTAAAATTTTAAGCAAAGTTCCTGAAGCTTCGGCTTCAATTTCCATATTAACCTTATCAGTCATAATTTCTAAAATTATTTCTCCGGCTTCAACTTTGTCTCCCTCTTTTTTAAGCCATTTTACAATTTGGCCTTCTTCCATTTCACTACCAGCTTTTGGCATTATTATTTCTGTTAACATAATTTTCTCCTCACACTAAACTAAAATTGAAATAGGATTTTCTAAATAATTTTTCAATGTATTTAAAAACTTCGCAGCTTCCATTCCATCAACGACTCTATGATCTACTGTAATTGATAATTTCATAATTGGTCTTACAGTTATTTCTCCATTTACTACAACTGGTTTGTCAACAGTAGCACTTACACCTAATATAGCACTATTAGGTTGGTTTATAATTGGAGCAAAAGAATCTATACCAAACATACCTAAGTTACTGATAGTAAATGTACTATCTTCTAATTCTTCTGACTCTAATTTCATTTCAACAGCTTTCTTAGTTAAGTCTTTTAATGAAATCATAAGTTCTCTTAAACTCATTTTTTCAGCATTTTTAACAACTGGTGTTAAAAGTCCATTTTCAAGACCAACAGCCATAGCAAGATTTACATACTTATGAAGTAAAATCTTAGTTCCGTCTGCTGATAAGCTACAATTTACATATGGATGTTTTACTAAACTCTTAACTGTTGCTAATGAAATTATATCTGTAATTGTAAGTTTGTATCCTGTTTCATCAATAAGTTGTTGCATAATATTTGCTCTTAAGTTTTTAACTTCAGTCATATCAACTTCAATATTCGCTACAAAAACAGGTGCTGTAAAATAGCTTTCACTCATTCTCTTAGCAACAGTTCTTCTCATCATTGACATTGGAACTTCTTCAACTTCACCATATGATTTTTTAACTTCTTGAGTTTCAACAACTTGTTCTTCAACAGCATTTTCTGTAGAAATTACATCTTTATTTGCTAAGAATTCTAAAATATCATCTTTTAATATTTTTCCGTTAACTCCTGTTCCTGTTACCTCAGTTAAATCAACACCTTCAACTTCTGCAATCTTCTTTGCAAGAGATGAAACTTTTATAATTCCAAAATTTTTAAAGTTTAGAACATCTTCTTTTTGAATTCTTCCCTTTGGACCTGTTCCTTTTAGCAATGATAAGTCGATATTATTTTGCTTAGATAAAAATCTTGCAACTGGTGTTGCTCTAAATTTTATATCAGACATAATTTCCTCCTATCTATTAACTGCTTTTCTTAAAGTATTTTTAATATCTTCAACACTTGGTACGACTACCGCTTCTAAGTTTTTAGCAGAAGGAATATTTGTATCAGCTCCTGCAACTCTGTAGATTGGTGCATCTAAATAATCAAAAGCATCACTTTCAGCAATTCTTGCTGCAATTTCTCCACCAAATCCACCTGTTTTAAATGAATCATGACAAAGAACAAGTCTGCCTGTTTTCTTAACAGATTCAACTATTAATTCTTCATCTAAAGGTACTAATGTAATTGGGTCAACAACTTCTACACTAATTCCTTCAGCTTTTAATTCTTCAGCAGCTTGTAAAGCTCTTTCTAACATTCTTCCCCAAGAAACTAAAGTTACATCTTTTCCTTCAACTTTAACTTCACCTTTTCCGATTTCAACTATTTCTCCAATCTTAACTTCTCCCTTTCTACCAAAAAGAGCTTTAGGTTCTATGAAAATAACTGGGTTATTATCTCTTACAGAAGCTTTTAAAATTCCATAAGCGTCATTTACTGTTCCAGGTGCAACTACTTTTAGTCCAGGAATATGGCAGAACCATGCTTCAAGAGCTTTACTGTGTTGAGCTGCAGCTCCTGTACCTGAACCTGATGCACAACGATAAACAACAGGTACACTAACTTCTCCACCTAACATATATCTCATTGGAGCAGCTTCATTTACTATAGCATCCATTGCTATTGTAACAAAATCCATAAAAGTTATATCAACAATAGGACGCATTCCTACTGATGCAGCTCCTGCAGCAGCTCCTGCTATAGCAGCTTCACTTATAGGACAATCTCTAACTCTTTCTTCTCCAAATTCTTCAAGCATTCCGACAGTAGTTCCGAAATCTCCTCCGAAAATACCAACATCTTCTCCCATTAAAAATACATTTTCATCTCTACGCATTTCTTCGGACATTGCTTCTTTTATTGCTTCACGCAAAGTCATAATCTTTATTTCACTAGCCATAATCTTCTCCTATTAAATAATATTAAGCATAATTGTCAGTACAAGCATCTTTTTCATCTGCTAAAGGTGATTCCTTAGCAAAAGTTATTGCATCAGCGATTACTTTCTTTACACTTTCTTCCATATCATCAAGTTCTTTTTCAGTCGCAACTTTATTTTCAATTAAATATTTTTTAAATGCAACATTTGGATCTTTATCTTTCCATGCATCAACTTCAGCTTTATCTCTATATTTTCCAGCATCTGAAGCAGAGTGTCCAAACCATCTATAACTTTTAGCTTCTACTAAAACAGGTCCATTACCTTCTCTAGCATATTCAATTGCTTCACTCATTGCATCGTATACATCTAATACATTATTTCCATCTTCAACATAAATTGATTTTACTTTATAAGCCTCTGCTCTATCAACAACTCTATCAACAGTCATTGATCTTTGTTGAGACATTGAAATACCATAATTATTATTAATTACATAAAATACTAATGGTAATTTCCAAATTGACGCCATATTTAAACATTCATGAAAACTTCCTTCATTTGTAGCACTTTCACCCATACAACAAACAACAACATTTCCTGTTTTATTCATTTTTTGAGCAAGAGCTGCACCAGTACTTAAACCGTGTCCACCACCAACAATACCATTACATCCCATATTGTTTACTTCTAAGTTGTAAAGGTGCATACTACCTCCACGACCTTTACATTGTCCAGTTGCTTTCCCTAAGATTTCGGCCATCATTTTATTTATATCTATACCTTTTGTAATTGTTTGACCATGTCCTCTATGATTTGAATACATTAAATCTTCTTTTCTCATTGGGTATATTGCACCAACATTGGCTGCTTCTTCTCCTACAGAATAATGTGTCATTCCGTGGATAAATCCTCTTGAATATAATTTACTAAGTTCCATATCAAAATGTCTTATAAGTAACATTTTGTCATACATTTCCAAAAGTTCTTTTTTTGTTAATTTTTTTGAATTACTCACTACAAACCTCCATAATTTAATCTCAAAATTATTATTTTGTAATTACTATTTACCTCGCCCTTAATATTATATATCAAGACTTATTAATTTTTTTAACAAATTTTTTTTATAAATGTAATATCTGTGATTTAAATCACGATAACATTCAATTTTTTTATTACTTTTTTGTAATTATTTAATTTTTTATACAATTATGATAAAATATATATGTTACACAAATTTTATAAGGAGAAAAGTATGAGAAAATTTTCAAGAGTATTTTTTATTTTTTTCACTTTATTATTAGTTTCTTGTTCAACTAATAATAAAGAAAAAGATGTTGATAATATAAAAATTCCAAGTACTGAAATAGTAACGGCAATAAAAAAACAAAAATATAATTTAGATCCAAGATTTTCAAACGATATTAATACAGATGCCATAAAATCACAACTTTTTGAAGGGCTAACTGAATATTCTGCACATGGTAAAATAGCATTAAATCAAGCAGAAAAAATTGAGAAAAGCGAAGATTTTATGAAGTGGACAATAACGCTTAGAGATAATCTAAAATGGTCAGATGGTTCGGATATAACCGCAGAAGATTATGTTGAGTCTTGGATGAGTATCTTAAATTATGAAAATAAAAATCCAAATGCATATAAGCTATTTTTCATAAAAGATGCTAAAAAACTAAACGACTTAAAACTAAAGCTTAGAGATTTTTCAGGATTAAAAATATTGGATAAACATACTATTGAAGTAAATATGGAATATCCCGTTAGAAACTTTGATGAAATACTTTCAAATGTTTTTATGTTCCCTATTAAAAAAGACAGTGTTATTGATGTAAATAATCTTATAACAAATAGTGCTTTTAAAATTAAAAATTATGGTGATGAAGAGATAGTTTTGGAGCAAAACGAAAATTACTGGGATAATGTAAATACAAAAATAAAAAAAATAACTCTAAAATTAGTAGAAAATGAGATTTTAGCCTATCACCTATTTGACTTAGAACAAGTCGACTTCTTTGGGCTACCATTTTATGAAATCCCATATGAAAGACGACTTGATTCAAGTAAAAAACCTGAACTATTAAACTTCAATACAAATATCTTTGAATTTTTAAAGTTAAATACAGATAATAAATTTTTAAATAATCCAACTTTAAGAAAAAATTTAAATGAATTAATAGATTCTAAGTTTTTAGCAGAATTTATTTTGTATAACAATTCAACACCATTTACTCAAAAAGAAGAACTTAATTCAGAAAAAATTTCAAAATTAAAAATTGAAGTTGAAGAGATTATAAAAAAATCAAATTTAGAAAATGAGATTCTCACGTTAAGCAATAATGGGACTAAATTATCCGAAAGAATTATAGCTTCACTATCCAAAGAATGGATTGATAAATATAAAATTAAAGTTAGTATAAAAAACGAAGGCGAATCTGAAATAATTCATTCAACATTTAGTATGGGTACTACTGATGATTTAGATATAAAATACTATATAAATCATTTTTTACAAAATGATGATTTTTCAAAGATATATACTTCCATTGATGATATTTCTAGAGACAATCTGATTTTTCCATTATATAAACGTTCATTTTCAGTTCTCGTTCACAAAAATGTTCAAGGCGTACATGTAAGTCCAAATGGATTATTATTAATTAAAAATATAATTAAAAAATAATTATTATTTTATCAGTTGTGATATAATATAACTGATTTAAAATATAATATAGGAGCTTAACTTATGAAAAAAATTTTATTAATTTCTACTGGTGGAACAATAGCTTCAATGCCAACAGATGGAGGCTTAACACCTCAAATCAATTCAAGTAAATTACTTGAATACTTAAATTTTACAAAACTTGATTTTGAAATAGAAACTATAAACCTGTTAAATGTAGATTCAACAGATATGCAACCTGAACATTGGTTAAAAATTAAAGATGCAATAAAAGATAATTATGATAAATATGATGGTTTTGTTATTACACATGGAACCGATACAATGGCATACACCGCATCAGCATTATCTTATTTAATACAAAATAGTCAAAAACCCATTGTATTAACGGGTTCACAAAAATCAATAGATATGCATATAACTGATGCTAAGAATAATTTGTTAAATAGTCTAGTGTATGCATCTAAAAGCACATCAAAAGGTGTTAGCATAGTATTTGATGGTAAGGTAATTTCTGGAACAAGAGCTAGGAAAGAAAGAACAAAAAGTTTTGATGCATTTTCATCTGTAAATTTCCCTTTCCTTGCAATTATGCATGATGAAAAAATATTTAGATATATAAATAGTGATGATTCTAATGAAGAAGTAAAATTTTACGATTCATTAAATACAAATGTATTTGTATTAAAATTAATACCTTCAATGACTGCAAAAATTCTACCAGAAATTTTCAAAAACTATGATGCAATAATAATCGAAAGTTTTGGTGTTGGTGGAATCCCTAAGGCAATAGAAACTGAATTAAAAAAATTAGTTGAAGAATATAATAATCAAAAAACAATAATAATGACAACTCAAGTTCCACAAGAAGGATCAGATGTAAGTGTTTATGAAGTTGGAAAAAGAATTAGTTCAATTTCATATTTAGAATCTCAAAATATGACAACTGAAGCTACAGTTACAAAGATTATGTGGATTTTAGGAAATTTTGACAATGACTTTGAAACAGTAAAAAAATTATTCTATACTAGAATAAATAACGATATGATTTTCAACGAAATTTAAAGAAAAAAAGTTTGTTCAAATTGAACAAACTTTTTTATTTTGCGATAAAAAACTCAGGCTGTATGCCTGAGTCTTTTTATAAATTTTATAGGTGAGCTGTGTACTCAATTAAAATATTCCTAATCCTGTAACAAATATAATTATTAATACTATTGGTAATAGATAAGCTATTGGTTTAAAGAATGATGGAACTCTTAAGCCTTTTGCTCCAACGTTAACTTCTTCTTTAAAGTTATCAAATTTCCAAACAAATAATACATAAAGAATTAATGCTATTGCACCAAGAGGCATCATAATATTTCCTGATAGATAATCTGCAAAGTCAAATAAATTCTTTCCTAAAACTTTAACTCCACTCATTATATTTAATCCAAATATTGTTGAAAGTCCTACTACGAAGATTGATACTAAAGCGTAGATTGTACCTTTTGCTCTTGATAATTTCATCATATCTGAGAATGATGCACTAATTGGTTCTAAATATCCTAATGCACTTGATAATGCTGCAAAGAACATTAATAAGAAGAACATAAATCCGAATACTTGTCCAAATGGCATATTCATAAATACATTTGACATTGTTACAAATAATAAGTTAGAACCGGAATCTGGTTTTAATCCTAATGCAAATACTGCAGGGAATGTTGCAAAACCAGCAATTAAAGCTGCTAATGTATCAAATCCAACTACCATTAATCCGTCTTCAGGAATATTAGAATCTTTCTTTAAGTATGAACCATATACAAATGCTCCACCACTTGCTATACCAACTGAGAAGAAACATTGTCCTAATGCAGTAAGGAATGTTTGAGGTGTTACTTTAGAGAAGTCAACATTTAAATACCATTTAATACCTTCTGCTGCTCCTGGTAATGTAACGGATCTAATAACTACTGTAATCAACATTATGAATAATGCTGGCATCATAAATTTACAAGCTTTTTCAAGACCTGAATTTAAGTTTTTAGCAGCTATTACACCTATTATTACTGTACAAACAAATGTCCAGAATAATAATTGAGTTGGGCTAGCCATCAAATCATTGAAACTAGCTGTATATTGTTCTGCAGTAAATCCTTTCATAGATCCTGTAATCATCTTAACAATATAAGCCATTATCCAACCCATAATATTTATGTAATAAGTTAAAATAAAAAATGCACTTAAAACTCCAAGCCAACCAAAACTTACCCAAGGGCTACCTTTTTTAGTTAGTTTTCTCATACCAACGATTGGACTTGACATCGCTTTTCTACCTAAAGCAACTTCCATATAAAATAGAGGAACACCAATTAATACACAAATAGCTAAGTAAATTAATACAAATGCTCCACCACCATTTGTTCCAACTAAGTAAGGAAATCTCCATACATTTCCTAATCCTATTGAAAAACCAGCTGCTGCCATTATATAACCAAATCGGCTGTTCCAATTACTTCTATTTTCTTCCATAAATTTATCCTCCTATAAATTTTATGTTAACATTCCACTTACAAATTAATGTAAGTGGAATATTATAACTTAAACAAATCTTTCTTTAGAAAAATGTTGCTTCTTCAATAGATGTTGCTAAAGAGTCAACTGCTCTTTCAACTAAATCTCTTCTTACAGCATATTCTTTTTCTTTTTCTAAACTTGCATCTCCTACTGGATAAGGAATTGCAACTGTAGGTACTATTCTGTTTGCTCCTACTGATTTAGAAATTGTTACAATTGTAGCCATATGAACGATTGGAATACCATATCTTTCAATTTCTTTAACGATCGTTGCACCGCAACGTGTACAAGTACCTCAAGTAGAAGTAAGTATAACACCGTCAACTCCAGCTTCTTTTAATTCTTTACCAATTTCAACACCAAATTTGATAGAATTTCCTACTGCAGTACCTGTTCCTGTAGTAGTATAGAAATACTTATAAACTTTTCCAATTTTTCCTTCTTTTTCCATTTCTTTAAGAATATCTACTGGAGCTACTCTATCTGGCATTTCATTTGCATAAACAGGGTCATAACCGCCATGAATTGTACAATAATCTTTGCCTAATTCACTTAAAGCAGAAATATCATATTTACCCCACTTTTGTGCAGATGCTGATTGAATTTTGTCAGGATTTCCTAATGGAACAATACCACCACTTGTAACAACAGCAATTGTTGCCTTTGATAAATCTACAATAGCTTTTGCAGGTTCCACTTTATCGAAAACTGGCATTGGAAGTTCTGTTTCAAATTCTTCACCTTTTAATCTCTTCATTAACATATCTGTTGCTCTAACAGCTCCAATTTTATCTGATATAACAGTAAGTCTTTTACCTTGAGCAAAATATCCATCAACTAAAGGTTTAACAACTTCTCCATTTAATAGTTTTAAAGTTAATTTTGCCATAACTGGAAGAGCTTTACCCATTGCACTAGCAACATTACTAGTAGGTACAACATACGCTATTGATTTACAAGCATCAAGTCCTGGATTTTCTTCATACATTCCTGTAACAACTGGAATATTATATTTTTCTGTTACAAATTTTGCAACTCCAGCACAAGCCATACCATATCTACCAGCATTAAATGCAGGTCCAGCTACTACGATGTCTGGATTAACCTTATCCATTACATCTTTTATAAATTCTAATGAAGCTTCTAAATTTTCATTAAAGTAGTTATCACCACAAATAATAGTTCCAACAACACTTGCTTCTTGACCTAAATTATTTGCAAATCCCATTGCAGGTCCAACTGCTTTTTCATTAAAAGTTGGAGCTACATGAGCCATTTCTTCTCCACCAATTTGTCCAAAGAATTGGTTTATATAATATAATACTTTTTTACTCATTACTCTCACCCCTTCTAGTATAATTCAACAGTTGCGTTATGATAACCTATTTCTGAAGTTGCTCCTATAACTGCATTTAATTCACAATCAAGAGTTCCAGTTTCTGGATTATATGCTCCATCCCAACCACCTGCTAAATTAGCAATTGCTTCTGAATCTCCTAATACTCTATCAGCTTTTTCTAAATGAACAACATGGCTAACATTTCCTGTAGAAATAACAGCTACTGATTCCTTAGATGTATCAGTTAATGGTTGGCTCATTCCATCCCAACCAGAACATTCATCTGTTACGAGAACAGTTTTAATACCTTGTTTTTCAAGTCTAGTACAAATCATTACTAAATCTGAGTCTGGATTACCATATCCTTCTTCACTTACTATTACACCATTAGCACCTAATAATTTACAAAGTTTTGCTGTATAATCACAACATCTATATTTTCCAGCTAATGTAGTAAGTTCTGGTGTTAATACAACTCCAACAAAATTGATATCTTTTCCATGTCTACTATATAGATCTAAGATACATGCATTATTTTGATGTTGGTAAGTAGTAATCTTATCACATGCAGCAACACAGTTTCCGCTTATTACAGCACCATCTAATTCTTCATTTGGATGAATTAATGTAGGTAATGTTTGTCTTGTACATGTTCCATAAATATATCCATCATGTAGTAATCCTTGGGAAATTAACATTTCAACATAAACTACTTTAGGTAAATTAGGATATTTTTTAGTTTCTTCGTCATTATCTCCTATGTTGTATTCAACAGTTTCATCAATTGCAGCATTTCTTCCAGCTTCTCCAATCAACTCACTTGCTTTAAGTCCAACAAGTCTAACAACTTCTTCATGTTCATGTGGATGTAATCCATCAACAACTTTAATATCTACAACTATATTATATGTCTTAGAAAATGGAGTCCATTTAGCTCCTTCTCCCCACATATCTATAACACCTTCTTGGAAACCAACAATGTCTCCAATTGTAACTACTGCTGCTCCATAAAGTACATTAACAATTCCTTCTCCTAATTGTGCTACGTCAGTAGTAACTCCTGCAAAACCTTTAGCTCCTTGGATTTTAACTCTTGGCTCAATTACGTCCTTTACCGGAATAATTCTTGCTTTTTCACCAGGTTTTGCAAAGTCAATATCAATATCTTTAACCCCTGGTTCTTTCTTTAATTCATTAACAATTGCTTCTTTGTTAATAAATAAAGTATGATTTTCAACTTTAGTTTCTTCACCAAACGCCAAAT
>ERZ773180.1262-NODE-1262-length-12953-cov-12.529074_pt1 | contig 12953 bp, 10 predicted proteins | sample MGYA00511080_ERZ773180 | MGnify/ENA primary metagenome ERZ773180 (study PRJEB29015, sample SAMEA2738175) | human oral metagenome | biome: human oral; feature: human-associated habitat; material: saliva | place: China | collected 2178 ...
ATTCATTATGTCTTGTGGTATGTTTACCTCTTCCAAGTGCCTTTGAAATCTCTTGAGTCGCAAGATGGAATGATGGCTCTAACTGGTTTAATAACGTACTCTTACCAGCACCACTTTGACCAGTTAATACAGAAATCTTATCTGTTAAAATACCAGCAATCGATGGATCTAAACTACCTTTTGCGGTACGGATGACCTTCATCGCACCTTTTTCATAGGCTTGAATCTGTTCTTCCACTTCTTGGCTAAAGCCTAAATCACATTTTGTTATAATCAAAACTGGTTCAACCCCTGCATGCATGATAAGCATACTTAAACGGTCAATTAACGCAGTTGAAAAATCAGGATCTTTTACGCTCATTACAATGAGTGCTTGGTCAACATTCGCTACTGCTGGACGTATTAAACGATTTGTACGAGGCATGATTTTCTGAATGACATAACGCCCATCAATCTCTTCACACTCCACCAAATCTCCAGCTACAGGCGCATCTTGACGACGCACTTTACCCATTACAATCGCATCAAAATACTTCTTATCAGAAGTTAAGATACGATAATTCTTTGATACGATTTTTGTAATTCGTGCAATCATAAGCACTCCTTAGTAAAAGTATAATGTGACATAACTATCCTTTTTCTGTGTATATTCACTACCTGCAGCTGGCATTGTCTCAATGACAGTACCAACTTTGATTTTATCAATTTCACTCTGAGGTAAAGAAGAAGTATCACGGTGTGCACGTACAACGTTAACACCCATCGCTTCTAATTGTGCTGTCGCTTCTTCAATTGGTTTACCTACGATATCTGCTGGGATTGTAACCTTTACATATGGCACATAGTATAGTGTCACGTCCGTTACACCAGCTATATCATAGAGTTCTCCAGGTGCTACACCTTCCTGACGGATGATTGTACCAGGTTTTTTATCACTCTGTTCTTCTTTCTCAATGAGGTGAATTGTAGGTGGTAGAGATGCCTTTACATCATCAATGTTTCTTCCAACATAGTTTGGCATTTCTTCACCAACACCACTGGATACGATAAGCTTCACTTTTGAATGACGCTCTACTTCACTAGAACTAGCAGGTTCTGTACTGATTACAACACCTTCAATACTATCTTTCGATAGTTGATAGATAATGTTTTCTTGATCAACTTCAAGATCTTGTTCTTCTAGAGCTGTGGTTGCTTGTGCTACATCCATATCAGATACATTTGGTACAGTAACCATCTTGGATTTAGGTGGTAGAATACCTGCTAAAAACAGTCCTACAATTAACGCAAATAATGCAAATAACACTAGGATTGCAGTAATATAGATTTTCGTACGTTTATTCGCCACACGTGAAAGAGATGTACTTCTTGTCATTGCAACCTTAGCATCATCTTTTTCTTGTTTTGTAGGTGTTTTATCGATTGGATCTTTAAGACTTAATGGCTTGTCATTTTGATGCTCTGGCAACATACACTGCTCTAAGTCTTTCAGCATTTCATCACAGCTTTGATAACGCAACTTTGGATTCTTCGCAGTTGCACGGATAATGATATTTTCGACAGATTGTGGAACATTTGGATTTGCCTTACGTACACTTGGCATCGCCTCTCTCATATGCAGTAATGCAATCTGTACAGCTTGGTCTGCCTTAAAAGGAACATCCCCTGTTAACATCTCATAGAACACAATACCCAAGGCATAAATATCTGATTGTGGAGACGCTGGTTCACCCTTTGCAAGTTCAGGTGCTAGGTAATGAACTGAACCCATAACATTATTTGCTTGTGTTAATTGTGCACTACCCTTGGCAGTTGCGATACCAAAGTCAAGAATCTTTAAAGAACCATCAGACTTCACAATCACGTTCTGCGGTTTGATATCACGGTGAATAATACCCCGCTTATGCGCTTCCGCAACTGCAGAAGTTAGTTGTTTCATTGTATCGACCGCTTCTAGATTCAATAAAGGTGCCCGGTCGCGAATCACTTTCTTTAAAGTTTTACCAGCCACATATTCCATAACGATATAGTGATGATTCTTATATTCACCAACATCATAAATTTCTACGATATTTGGATGCGCTAGTGTTGTGGCAGCTTGTGCTTCACGTTCAAAACGCAAGATGCTAATCGCATCTGTACTTTGATCAGAGCGTAGAATCTTGATAGCGACATGACGATTTAAAATGGTATCGATAGCCAAGAATACATCAGCCATACCACCTTGACCAATATGTTGAACAACTTCATAACGGTTAGCGACTACATTCTTTTTGTTCATAGTGTGTAGCCTCCAGCAAAGTCTAATAAGATGACTGTTGTATTATCAAAACCACCAGCTTCTAAAGCTAGTTTAATTAACTTACGTGCACGTAGTGAAGGATCTTTATGTGGATCTATTACAACACGTAATACAGTCTTTTCAGGCACATAGCCATGCAGACCATCACTACATAAAAGGATACCATCCATCTTTTCAATATGATGTGTAATATCACATTTTACATCTTCCCAAACACCCAAAGCATTCGTTAACACGTTACGACGCGGGAATGTTTTGGCTTCCTCAGGTGTAATCTCGTTATGCATTAACATGTCATTAACTAAAGTATGGTCGACAGTTAACTGCTTCATCTTACCTACATGCCACCATGCGTATGCACGGGAATCCCCAATATTTACAATAAATGTACCAATATGCGTAATTAGAGCAGCACATAACGTTGTGCCCATACCTTTCAGGTCCGCATGTTGCTTACCGTAATCAAAGATTGCGGAATTACAGATTTTCACTTCACGATTGAGCCAGAGTTTCACTTCTTCAGCATTTTGAAATTGCTCTGTTTCAGAGAATACACGCGAAAAATGGGCTACCGCCATTCTACTGGCAATATCCCCACCTAAATTTCCGCCAATACCATCTGCGACAATCGCGAATACTTCACCCGCTACATTTGTCGCAATGACATAACTATCTTGGTTACTTTTACGTACCAATCCTTTGTCTGTTATTCCATAGTATTTCATGTTTAAAGTTTACCCTTTTCATGTTTTGCGCGAAGCTGACCACAAGCCGCATCAATATCATCGCCATGTTTAGAACGTAAGGTAGCTTTTACACCATGTTTCATAAGCACATTATAGAAATGTAATGCAACTTTCTCGTTTGTTGAAACATAGCCATTCTCATCGACTTGGTTATATGGAATCAGATTCACATACGCATTCATCCCACGAATCAAATTCGCTAACTGTATCGCATGTGCATCCGTATCATTGACACCATGTAATAAGATGTATTCAAATGTAATACGACGATTATTTCCTTCACTATATTCATGTAATGCGTCCATCAATACATCTAAAGGATACGCTTGATCGATAGGCATTAATCTACGACGTAAGGCATCATTAGGCGCATGCAAAGAAATTGCTAGGTTATATTGATAATGACCCTTCGCAAAATCCTTAATACGTGGAACGATACCACAGGTACTAATTGTGATATGTCTTGCACCAATTGCTAGACCTAAGTCACTATTGATAATCTCGCAGAAACGCATCACGTTATCATAGTTATCAAATGGCTCACCTGTTCCCATGATAACGACGTTATCAACACGCTTACCAATTTTATCTAATTCCTTTTGGACAAACATAACCTGTCCAACAATTTCACCAGCAGTTAAATCACGCTGCTTCTTTAATAAACCAGATGCGCAAAAAGTACAGCCCATATTGCATCCAAGCTGACTTGTTACACATAAACTTTCCCCAAAATGGAAATGCATCAAAACTGTCTCAACGGAGGAACCATCTGCTAACTGGAAAAGATATTTGGTAGTTCCATCACGAGCAACCTGACGTGTAATTTCCTTCACAGGTTCAATCGAATATTCCTGTGCAAGCTCTTCCAATAAACTCGCAGGCATATCAGTCATCTCTTGGAATGAACTTACACGCTTACGATAAAGCCATTGGAATAATTGCTTTGCACGATAAGATTTTTGTCCCTTTTCGGCGAGCATTTCTGTCGCCATCTTCATATTTAAATCATATATACTTTGCATAGTTAATATATTACCACAATCACACTAATTTCTCGATATGTTATCCAATGTTTCAAGCACAAATAACCTATTGGTTACGCTTTAATTTTGCGTAATAGAAGCCATCCGCATCATCTACCATTGGAAATAAAGTCTCTTCTTCTAGCAAGACATAATTCGTATGTTTCACCAAGAATTTTTTAATTTGTTGTTCGTTTTCCTTACGATTTAACGTACAGGTACTATACACAAGAATTCCTCCAACGCGTAAATACTCTGCGCTAGCATCTAGAATTGCTTCTTGTGTACGTACAAGTTCATCGATTGATGTCGGCTCTAGATGCCAACGAATCTCTGGCTTATGTGATAAATCTCCTAGACCTGAACATGGCGCATCAATCAAAATACGGTCAAAACTTTCCCCAGCAAATGTACCTGTGATTGTTGCGTCATTCTGCTTTGTAGAAACAATAGATACTCCTGTACGATTCATTAATTCATCAATTAAATGACAGCGAGCTTCATACAAATCTGTAGCGATAATCTTACCTTGATTCTTCATCAAGCAAGCAATCTGCTGTGTCTTTGTGCCTGGCGCTGCACAGGCATCTAACACCTGCATACCAGGTAAAACATCCAGCTTACGCACTACTTTTTGTGAATGTCGATCTTGTATCAATACCATTCCTTTAGAGAATAGTTCTGTTCTCTGTAAAACACCTGCATAGAAGAAACAATCATCCTCTAGCATACGTACATCCGGCATTTGAGCAACCTCAGTTTTCTTACACTTCAAGGTATTCACTCTACCGTATACAAGTGAAGGCTCTTGATTATGTAAGGCAATCTCTTTCATTGTTTCAAAGCCATAGTGAGCCTTCCATAACTGTAAAATCCAAAGTGGATGAGAAGTTAATACCGCAAGTTCTTCAATCGTATTCCCTTCAGGCTTTTTTAGACCCTGCGCTTGTACCTTACGAAGAACAGCATTTACAAACTCTTTCTCCGATTTACCGGCAAGCTCTACTGCCTCAAAGATGACGGCATAGGAAGGTATACTATCCAAAAAGAGTAATTGGTACACACTCATATTGAGAAGTGCAGCCACTCTTGGCTTTACGTGCTTGGTAAATGGACGCCATTGTTCTTCTAATAGTGTTTTATTCCGTATCGTACCGTACACGATTTCACTTGCAAGGCCCATCTCTTCTTTCGAGATATTTGCCTTTCTTAATAGTAAAGACGCAAAACCATGTTGGCGAAATACACGCTCTAATATATTTAATACTTCTACTCTTACACTCATAGAAACTCCTTAATTTAAATAGACTTTATCAAACGACTTCTGATATAGCAATAGAAAGAGAAGACTCAAATCCTCCCAATAAATAGCAAATTATAAATTAAGTTCATCTACTGTCAAATTATAACAAGCTTATTACTTTAATATTGAAATGATTCCCGAACAGAATGAAATACGCTCAAATTGTAGATTCGGAAATTCCTTTTTCAAATCAGAAACAACACAATAAAATTCATCATTGTCCCATTTATCTAATAACTCTTCTCTACATTTCTCTAATTCTTTCTGAGTTTCAAACATAACATCACCAATTAAAATCATTCCATTATTGTTTAAAAGACTTAATAATTCATGCAAAAATTTTACTTTTTCATCCCTTTTAAGATGATGTATAGAATATGTTGCGATAATAAAATCATATAAACGTTGTTTCAATTGCTCAACAACACCTTTTGTAAAGTCACCTTGATACAAATTGGCATTTGGCATTCTATTAGATGCAAGTTCTATCATTCTTGAAGAAAAATCTTGGCCATAAATATCACAGCCGTACTGATACAGTTTCTGCGTTAACGTACCCGTTCCAAATCCTATATCAAGTACAGTTGCGTTTGATTTGGAGATAACTGTTTTATAGATTTTATAAATGATCTCATTATAACCTACAAAAGGATACGTATTATCCTCATTTGATAATTTGACTGAAGTATCATATTCTTCAGCCCAAATATCAAAACCTTTATTATCTAACATAAAAATTCTCCTACTTTAAAGTAATAATATTATTTATTCTAATTATACGATTTGTAATATAAATTAGTAGATATTTCATCAAATGAAAAAGATGCTATAAAGCATCTTCATTTCCAACCTTATTTGGATTCTGTTGTTTCCTTAACGTAAGAACCTTCATGGTGTGGGCGAACGTATTCACCTGCAGCATTCTTTACGAGTGTAGGTACATTTAACTTGTAATGTGTTCTTCTCTTGTTCTTTCTCGTCTTGGAATTTCTTCTCTGTTGTACAGCCATTGTCTAGCACCTCCTACTATTCATTTTTGAATTGCTTCAGTCCTGCCAGACGCGGATCCAATTGATCTTTCCGGCTTTCCTGATACTCAGCTTCTGTAAATATCTGCCAGCCATCGCCATGCGGATATTCACCCTCTACTGCTTCAGTCACTTGAAGTGGTACCTCCAACAGGATAGCATCTATCACTGCAGGCATCAGATCAACGACTTCACTGGTAACGAGGCGTACGCCATCTTCATCAGTTTCTTCAAAGACATATGTTTCTTGACTTTCGACATCGAGAGGAACTTCGATTGGTTCATTTGTGATAGCATCAGGACAAATCATTGTTCCTGTAATATGCATATCTACATAGAAGCGATCATCCTCATCGTCGATATAACCGTGACCTTCTACATGAACATCTTCAACAGATAAGATACCGGTGTCATTTTTCAGTTCATCGTTCTCAATTACTACATCTTCGTCAAAATCTACATTCTGCAAATCACGCAGCAACTCTGTTTTTGTCCACTTCACGGCAGTCTCCTCGCTCGTTAACGCTTATAAATTATAACAAACCGCACTTCAAAGTCAATCAAATATCCCCCGAAAAACGCTTCCAAAAGCGAAAAAATGATGGAAGATACCCTCTTAACCTTTTCTTTCAGAAAATATTTGTTTCAAATTTTATTGATGCTGGTTAATAAATTTAATCATCTCTTCGATTACTAGATGATTCTCCTTTTCATTGAGAATCTCATGACGCATTTGCGGGAATGTGATATTTTCGATATTTGCATATCCATTCTTCTGTAATGTCGAAATACTATCCACTAATCCTAACGTTCCTCCCGTACATGGGTCATCTTCACCACTGATAAATAGAATTGGTAAAGATGGATTCTTCGCGGTAAATGGATGATGTAAGTGAGCAACCATTGTAAATAAGTCACGGTTACCCGCATCTGTAAATGGTACGCCACATAATTCATCGTTCAAGAATTTCTTTACGTTTTCTTCGTTATAGGATAACCAATCAACTGGTGTCTTTGCGTTCTTGACAGCCTTACTAAAGGAGCCAACACTCAGTGCTGTTAACAGTTTTGTCTTTGCCTTAGGGCCTTTCATCTTGACTAGTAACTGCGCAAGTTTCTTACCAAATCCAGCTGCTGGTTGATAATTTGGTGCACCACAAAGAATCACACCAGCAAAGTTATCATTGCGTTCTAAATATAAACGAACAATGATAGAGCCCATCGAATGTCCAAATAAGAAGTGTGGTACATCTGGGTATTCTGTATGTAGCTTCGTCACCATCGTATCTACGGATTGAATTAATACTTCATCACCATTTCGATCCGCAAAGTATCCTAGTTCCTCTTTGAAAGCTTCCCCATGTCCTGGTAAGTCATAAATTAGTACTGCAATTCCCTGCTTTGATAACTCTCTTGCAAAGGAGATATAACGGGCGTGATGTTCTTGCATACCGTGTACACAGACTAGTGTTGCCCTCACTTCTGTTTCAGGTTTAATGATTTTATAAATTAACTCTGTCATAAAGAAATATCCTTTCTTGTTTGATTGATTTCATTGTATCATATCAACTGTAAAGGAATTTTGAGAAATGAAAGTATGTGGAATCATAGCGGAGTATAATCCATTCCATAATGGACATCGCTATCAAATTGAACAAGCAAGAAAGCTAAGTGGTTGTGATATGGTTATCGCTGTCATGTCTGGTAATTTTGTACAGCGGGGAGAACCTGCAATTATCGATAAATGGAAACGCGCCAAGGCAGCCATTGAAAATGGTATAGACCTAGTGATTGAATTACCTTATTTCTACGCAACCCAAAGTGCTTCCAAGTTTGCGTATGGTGCAGTGGAACTTTTAAAGATTGCGAAAGTTGACTATATCTCCTTTGGTAGTGAGTGTGCGAATTTAGAAAACCTACAAGAGATTGCGGATACTTCTTTGAATCCTGATAACTTAAGAGAAAGCATGCAGACAGGGATGTCTTTCCCGCGTGCATATAGTCTTTTAACAGGTTCTATGGAACCAAATGATATCTTAGCTGTTTCTTATTTAAAGCATCTAAAAGAATCTAATATTCAACCAGTGATTGTACAGCGTACAAGTGGTTATCTTAGTCCAGAGATATCTGAAAATGCAAGTGCCCTAGCAATTCGTAGAGCACTCAAAAATAACGATAGTCTAGCAAACTCTACACCAATGGAAGAAATACTCAAAGAAAGTACACTAGTATATCCTGAACAGTTCTATCCTTACTTGCGAACATACTTATTAACTTCTTCTCGCAAGCAGTTAGAAGATATGTTCTTATTTAACGAAGGAATCGAAAATCACTTACGTAAATGTGCTGCAGATAACGATACATATGAAGGTTTCTTAAGGGATGCCACAACCTATCGTTACACCAGCAATCGTATTCGTCGTAGTATCTTACAAGCGATGGTACAACTAACAAAATACGAAGCAAAACGTCTACCAACACTTGACCACTTACGTATTCTTGCCTTCAACGATACTGGCAAGAAATGGCTCCATGACATGCGTAAGGAAGATATGCGTATCTGTAGTAAATTTGCGGATGTACCATTCCCATGGAGAACACTGGAATATCGTAGTACCCTACTCTATACCAGTGTATTACCAAGTGAAGAAAGAAAACGTCTATTAAAATTAGAAATCAGTGGTGCTCACTATATCTCTTCAGAACATTAGAAATGTCTAATGTTCTTTTCATTTAACTTCTTATATCTTTAAGTTATATACTTAGGAATTTTCAATTAAGTAATGGATAGTATTTAAAATTGACTTTATTGTTTCATTCAATAGTTTCATATCAATATAATTAGATAACAAAATATCATTTTCTATGGATAATGCATGCATGAAACTTCGCTGTAATTCCCAAAGGTTTCGATATAAATATTCGTTGCTTTCTAATTGATACATAATAGGTGCTTCAAGAAATAGTGCCCTAAACAAGTTCTCTCTACAACTTAGTATATCTTTTTTACTGTGATACGTAGAACAATATAATGATAAATCTCTATTCATTTTTTCTAACGTTTTAGCAGAATGTATTAACTGAGATATTATATCTACATTTTCAACATTACACTTTTCCAGATATCCAATAGTCACCACGTCCGGAACGCTGGAAATAAGTTTTGTAGCACTCATCTTTATTAACTCCGGGCACTGTTCGTTTTCAAACTTGTTATTAATGAAATAAAAATCATGTTCATCATGTCTATAGTAAATAACTGCATGCTTAGATTCATTAGAAATGATGCCTATCATTGTAGGTCTATCTTCTTGTAAATAATTGACTAGATCAGTTGAAGAGATTTTAACTTCAATGAGTCTAAAACCAATCTGGTTTAAAAATAAATTAAACCACTTTTGGTTTTGAAGACGTGTTCCCGCAAGATATGTTCCATCAACATAATCAAACATATATGGTAATCTAATTTTATTTGCAATAATATAGTCTTCTGTATCATAACCAGATAGTTCCAACATATTTGCTATACCAGCATATGAGCAACCACCTTTAAAATGCATATATTTCATAAGAACCCCCTCAATATCAATTCATAATAGAACATATACTTCACTTTTTATAGAAATTATCTTTACTTCAACTACCCCCTTTAAGATAGTCTCCAGTTATATTATCTAAGTCTAAATTTCAAATATTTAGGCCATATTACTGAACTCACAAGAATTATAGTACATTACCTAAATATCACAATATTAATAAAATTATTTCTTATTTAACATATTAAAAGACAGGTATATTTTAAAAATAAGCCTGTCTTAAACTGGGATATAGAAGTAGTGTCCAATTAAATATTTTCGATGCGTAATTCTTCAATTACATTATTTCTTCGTATCTTTCTTGTTGTATACAACATGGTGATAAACACAACCACAAATACCATAGCGATTGCAAGTAGTACACTGACATAAGGAATAAAGTAATCAACTTGTACCATTTGATTAATCACGTGATGGATAAAGAATGAAAAGATAAACGATATCGGAAGACCAATCGCTAAGCTTCGACCTCCATAGATTAAACACTCATAATTCAGCATTCTTTGGAAGCCCTTTTCAGACATACCAACCGATCGTAACATCGCAAACTCTTTCCGACGAAGAATGATATTCGTTGAAATCGTATTAAATACATTCGCAATCGATATAACACCAATTAGAAGAATGAATCCATAGGAAAATACATTTATCACTAAGATAAACATACGATTATTTTGACGTTCACGATCAAAGTCATAGATTCTATCTGCACTCCAACCATTGTCTTTTTGAATCTTTTCAAGTTGTTGAGCAACACTTGCATGGTTATCTGTCTGTATACCAATTTCTGGATTCGATAATCGTTGAATATAGCTCGTATCTGTATTTTCAAATAGTGTCGTCGCCATACTTCTTGGATAGATTAGCTGCATTGTATTACGACTTAATGTAAATAGATTCTCTTCAATTTGTGCTCCTGCCACAAGTGGAATATAAATATCAATTTCTTCAACTGGATAGAGTTTGGCTTTACGCATGTCTAAGTTTTCATAACCTCCCATTTCTTCAATATACTCTATCGGATAGAAGAGATAATACTGCTTACCATCTTTAATATATGGCTCATGTAAACTTGCATACCCTTCTATTTGTTTGTATTCACGAACAAACATTGGTACATTATTTGCGTTAGTATCTATCACGGATACATCACGTGTAATAGCCTTACCTTCTCTTACCAATTGTTGGATAACGTGATTATATAGTAGACCCTTTGGGCTAGTTTTATCAAAGTAACTGGAAGAATCTATCTTGTTTTGTTTACACAAACTCTTAAATGCATCATCATCCACAAAAACGAGTTCAACATTCACACCTACCGCATCTTTGATACGGCGTAGATACTGTTGGTTCTCTGCCGTCCAGTATTCAGACGCAATGTAATTACGTTGAATATAGGCTTCATCGAAAATTTTCTGCGTGATAGCGATATTTTGAATTTCTGGTATTGCCTTAATGACATTAAAACGCTGGGTAACATCTTCTTGTTCATCGGTGTATGCATTATACATGACATTCATCTTGTGGTCATTACTACTCTGTATTAATAACATCTTTTTTACATATTGTGTTAAAGATGCAGCAGAAATAAATAGTATGACACTTAACGCTAGTGAAAGAATTGTAGAACGATACTTACGTTTATTACGTTTGAAATTCTTCGTAGCCATGACACCTGCAAATCCAAATAATTTCTGGGTAAGCTTTGTCGTTTTTACTTCGTTAGGTTTAATGATGATTTCATCACTTTGACGAATAGCCTCAATCGCAGATTTATGAATTGCTTTATGTGCTGGAATATATGCCGCAACAATCGTCGTCACTAGGCATATCATAACTGCGATAAGAATTGGTAACGGACTAATCACCAAACGTAAACCCAAACCAACTTTATTTGCAATATTCACAATAAAGTTATTTTGGACCCAAGCAAGTGTGACACCAATTCCAACGCATCCAACAATCACGCCCAAAATGATACCGATAATTGCGAGTAGAAATGCTTCAAATAGAACCATGCGACGAATCTGGCGATTGGAAGCACCAATAGACCGCATAATTCCAAACTGACGAATACGTTCACTGATAGAAATAGAGAATGAATTATAAATCAGTGAAATAGAACCATAGGCAATGAGTAGTACGAGTATTGTTGTTAAACCAATGAGTACTGACCGTTCCCCGCTTGCTTTAAATGCACCGTAGAAACGCAATAAATCTGAATGTGGAACATAGGAATCTGAAATTGTTTGGCGCATTAAGAATTCTTGCATTTTACTTGGCGACTGGATTGTCAAAAATAGTTTCTGACTATCTGTATGAAAACCATTTGTAATGCATGTATATCCAGGACAAGAAAACTCTTCAATCTCAAATGGTAGACGTTCCATAATACCAACAATCGTAAAAGTATGTTTGGTTGTATTCTTCAAACTCTCTTTTTCCTGATATGGTGTATTTTCAGAAAGTTGTTCTTTCTCTATAAAACGTTGTCCTGTTTCTAGAGTAATCGTATCCCCTACTTGATATTTCTCTTTTGCGTTCGCAATAAAGTTCTCTGGTAATAGAATTTCATCTTCTTTTTCAGGCATACGACCTGAAACTAAATTGATTGGGAATAATGCATGTTCCATATCTCCTAAGGATTGTACGAGAAGATAGGGTTTTCCATCATTTTCATTAGCAACTTCTGCCCAACCAAGCGTATATACATTTTCGTATTGTTCAATCTGCTTGTTTGTCTTAGCTTCTTCTAAGCCTTCTTTATTTACATTATTCATGATGACTTGCCACTGACCCGTTACAGCAATCTCACGATTTTTTAAGAATTGGTATCCACTATATGCACCTTCAATAACGGCAGTAAACAAAGCCATAGATACAATAATACCTATCAAAGTTACAATCGTTCTTGTCTTATTCTTGGAAAGATAGCGCTGTGTAAGTTTTGTAAATA
>ERZ773180.1267-NODE-1267-length-12917-cov-2.561732_pt1 | contig 12917 bp, 10 predicted proteins | sample MGYA00511080_ERZ773180 | MGnify/ENA primary metagenome ERZ773180 (study PRJEB29015, sample SAMEA2738175) | human oral metagenome | biome: human oral; feature: human-associated habitat; material: saliva | place: China | collected 2178 ...
CCTTCAATCGCATAATACGAACCATTTGGATTAAATTGTGAATCCATTGTCGAATTTCCATCCAAATCAACATATTTAGTTGCAATTTGATTATTTTTAAATAATTTCTTGTATTCTTCTTCTGTAATAACAATTCTTCCTTCTCCGTGAGAAATTGCTACTGAATGAATATCTCCTTCTTTCATATTAGCTAACCAAGGTGAATTATTTGTAATAATTTTTGTTTGCACAATTTTCGACATATGTTTGTCAATTGTATTAAATGTCAATGTTGGAGAACTTTCATTTAATTCACGAATTTCTCCGTAAGGTAACAATCCTGATTTAATCAACGCTTGGAATCCATTACAAATTCCTGCAACCAGACCATCTCTCTCGCTTAGCAGCTTCATGAGTTCAACAGAGATAGCTTCATTTCTCAGGAACGAGGTGATGAACTTACCTGATCCATCTGGCTCATCGGCACCTGAGAAACCTCCTGGGATGAATAGTACATTTGCCTTAGAAAGCGCTGCTGCAAACTCCTTAACCGAACGCTTCAGGTGGTCTGCTGTGAGATTGTTTACTACGAAAATCTCAGCCTCTCCACCAGCCTTAGAAACCGCTCTAGCTGTATCGTATTCACAGTTAGTGCCTGGAAATACAGGAATCAAGAATCTTGGCTTCTCCACTGCTTTGCTTGGTTCTGCATCGCTCCTAGTTCTGTATATCATCTCAGGGATTATTTCCTCTGAAGTCTTGATATTGCAGCTGTATACAGGTTCAAGCTTGCCCTCGTACAGATCGCACAGCGAGACAAGCCTTACGCGCCCCTTCTTGCTGCCGATTGATTCGCGAGCAACAGTCTTACCCAGCAGCTTCATGTCAGCCGTAAGCTCGATGTTTTGACCTGTCTCGATAATGAAGCTGCCGTAAGCATAACCGAACATCTCTCGCATCGAGATGTCCGCGTCAAACTCAAAACCGATATTATTGCCCATAGCCATCTTGAATACTGCCTCTGCAGGCCCGCCGAATCCGGGCGTATAGCATGCCGCAACCAGTCCGTTGTCTACGAGCTTCCTGACCATATTGAAGTTTCTGATGAGCGACTCTGCAGTTGGCAGCCCGTCCTCACCAAGCTCCGGTCTCAGCCATACGACCTCATGTCCTCGCCTCTTGAACTCCGGAGACACCACCTTGTCCAGCTCATCTGTGGTCACGGCAAATGAAATCAGCGTTGGCGGCACGTGGATATCCTCGAAGGTTCCGCTCATGGAATCCTTGCCTCCGATAGCTCCGATGCCCAGCTCCATCTGAGCTCTAAACACCCCCAGGACTGCGCCGAAAGCCTTGCCCCATGCTTTGTCATTGTCTCCGAGCTTCTCGAAGTATTCCTGCAAGCTGAGATAGATGTGATCATAGCTTGCACCCGTCGCAATCAGCTTGGCCACGCTTTCAACAATTGCCAAATATGCGCCGTGATAAGGGCTTTGCTCTAAGATGTATGGGTTAAAGCCGTATGCCATCATGGACACAGTGCTGCACTCACCCTCAAGCATCGGAATCTTGTGCACCATCGCCTGAATAGGGGTTCTCTGGTTGATCCCACCGAAAGGCATCAGGACTGTGTTGGCTCCGATTGTAGAGTCAAACCTCTCGGACAGGCCTCTTTTAGAGCACACATTGAGGTCGGAGACGAGATCCTTCATGCCCTTCTCAAAGTCCCTCGGAATCTCCTTATCGTATCTGCGAGCACCCTCGATAACAGCGTCAACCTCCTTCTCGGCGCCGTTAGTATCGAGGAACTCACGAGAAATATTCACAAGCTGTTGGCCTCTGAACGACATCGTGAGGTATGCCTCCTCAGTCACCCTTGCAACCTCTGTCGCCTCGAGGTTCTCACTCTCTGCCAGCTGTTTGAACTTCTCAGCATCCTCAGCAGCAACGACTACAGCCATTCTCTCCTGCGACTCGCTGATAGCGAGCTCCGTGCCGTCCAGCCCATCGTACTTCTTAGGAATGTTGTCAAGATTTACATCCAGTCCGTCTGCCAATTCTCCGACAGCGACGGATACACCGCCTGCGCCGAAGTCATTGCAGCGCTTTACGAGGGTAGTCGCTTCCGGATTTCTGAACAGTCTCTGAATCTTTCGCTCCTCGGGAGCGTTGCCCTTCTGCACCTCGGCTCCGCACGTCTCCAGCGACTCCAAGCTGTGCGATTTGGACGAGCCGGTCGCTCCGCCGATTCCGTCTCTGCCGGTTCTGCCGCCTAGCAGAATAACCACATCGCCGGCAGCCGGTCTCTCGCGTCTGATGTTAGAAGCCGGAGCAGCGGCAACAACTGCACCTACCTCCATTCTTTTAGCCACATATCCCTCGTGGTACACTTCGTCCACGAGACCGGTCGTAAGTCCGATCTGGTTGCCGTATGAGCTATATCCGTTGGCAGCAGTAGTTGTAATCTTCTTTTGCGAGAGCTTGCCCTCTCTGGTCTCCGACACAGGGGTGAGCGGATTGCCTGAACCTGTCACGCGCATAGCAGCGTATACATAGCCTCTGCCCGAAAGCGGATCGCGGATAGCTCCGCCGATGCAGGTTGCGGCTCCTCCAAAAGGCTCGATCTCAGTCGGATGATTATGTGTCTCATTCTTGAACAGCAGCACCCAATCCTGATCCTCACCGTCAATATTCGCCTTAAAATCAACTGTGCATGCGTTAATCTCTTCCGACTCCACGACATCCACCAGCTTGCCGTTCTCCTTGAGTGCCTTGACCGCGATGGTTGCAACATTCATAAGGCTGATTGGCTTGTGCACGCCCAGCTGCTTGCGCAGCTCCTGATACTCACTGAAGGTCTTGTTGATAGTCTCATCCTTAAATACAACGCCTCTGATAGTCGTGTTGAAGGTCGTGTGACGGCAGTGGTCTGACCAATACGTATCTATAACCTTGATTTCTGCCACGCTTGGATCTCTGTCCAGTCCCTTGAAGTACTCGCGACACATCTTGAGGTCCTCGATATCCATAGCGAGCGAATTTGCCACTAGATATGTCTCGAGGTCTGCGTCTGTGAAATTGATGAAGTTCTTGACTGTAGCCACCGGCGCCGGATCCGGGTATTTGGATCGGAGTGTTGCCGGCACGCCAAGCGCAGCCTCTCTCGACTCAACCGGGTTAATCAGATACTCCTTGATCTTCTCGAGCTCATCGCTAGACAGCTCGCCCTCGAGGATGTAGATGACAGCAGACTTTACAGTCGGTGTCTCGTCGGGTGCTATGAATTGCAAGCACTCCTCAGCTGAGCTTGCCCTCTGGTCGAACTGTCCGGGCAGATACTCAACTGCGATTACCTGCTGCTTACGGAAATCCATATCTGTACAGCTGGTGTCCGTAGGCGGCTCCGAGAAAATCGTCTCCCCGGCCTCGAGGAATGCTTCGTCTGATAGATCCTCGATCAGGTACCTGTTGATTACTCTAATGTCAGTCAGATTCACAATCTGCAGGCTCTCCTTAAACTCCTTGATGAGCTCCTTCGCCCTGTTCGCGAATTCCGGCTTCTTCTCTACGTATAAAGCTTTGACCATGCCATTACTCCTCGTATAATATGTTTTACCGACACATCTTCTTATGAAATGTGTCATACAACAACTTGTTCAACCTTGGATGTCCTGATGGCAAAATGTCTTTAGCGGACATCTTACAAAAGGTATGTCTATTATTGTCTAACGATTGTCTGAAATATCTGAAATATACGATTGCTGCGCTGATTACCGCCACGCCGCGGAGGCCGGGAACGCTCAGGCCACTGCGATCGATGTGGCGATATGCAGTCTGCTGAATTTATGATTTCACTTAAGCGCCTCGAGAGCTTTGGTTCCGATATCCTTCCTGAAATACATGTTATCGAAGTGAACTTCCTCGAGCTTTGCATATGCCTTATCTATGGCCTCTCCCAGAGTTTCCGCAGTCTCGACCACGCCGAGGACTCTGCCGCCGCTGGTCACCTGCTTGCCGTCTACGAGCTTACTGCCTGCGATGTAGATGTGCTCGCGCTCATCCGGAAGAGTGATTTCAAACCCTTTTTCATAAGCAACCGGATATCCGTCGGACGCTGCCACAACGCAGCAAGCTGCTTCATCTCTGAATGTGAAATCGACATCTGCGAGCGTTCCGTCTGTAGTCGCTCTCATTATCTCCAGCAGATCACCGTCCAACAGAGGCAGCACTACCTGAGTTTCCGGATCGCCGAATCTGCTGTTATACTCAATTACCTTAGGCCCTTCCTCGGTAATCATCAGGCCGAAATACAGGCAGCCCTTGAACACTCTGCCTTCCTCAGCCATAGCTTTGATCGTAGGCAGGAATATCTTGGTCATACACTCCTCGGCAATCTCCGGTGTGTAATACGGATTAGGTGCTACAGTGCCCATTCCCCCGGTATTGAGCCCCTTGTCACCATCCTGTGCACGCTTGTGATCCATGGATGAAACCATCGGCCTTACTACCTTGCCGTCTGTGAACGATAGGACACTTACCTCAGGTCCATCCAGGAATTCCTCGATAACGACCGTGTCGCCGCTGGCACCGAATTTTTTGTCTTCCATGATTGTGCGAAGTCCGACTCTAGCCTCATCACGAGTTTCGGCGATTATCACACCCTTGCCGAGTGCCAGCCCATCCGCTTTGATAACAGTCGGGATCGGGCAAGTCTCAATGTATTTCAGAGCTGCATCCATATCGTCGAAAATCTCATACGATGCAGTCGGAATTCCATATTTCTTCATGAGCCGTTTGGAAAAAGCCTTGCTCCCCTCTATGATAGCCGCCGCCTTGTCAGGCCCAAAGCAAGGTATGCCCTTCTCATCGAGCATGTCAACCAGACCGAGCACCAGCGGATCGTCGGGAGCAACCACGACATAGTTGATTTTTTTCTCAACCGCAAAGTCAACAATAGCGTCAAGCTCCTTTGCTCCGATGGCTATACACTCCGCATCCTCCGCGATTCCGCCGTTACCCGGCAGCGCGTAGATATGCGATACCCCCTTGCTGTGCTTGAGAGCCTTGATAATAGCGTGCTCTCTGCCTCCTCCGCCAATTACTGCAATATCCATTATCCTCTCCTTGCAACTATCTCTGCCGCAACCTTCTCGACTGCCGCCGGCAGTAGCTTCCATTCAGCATCCTCCATGACCCTGCGCTGCAGAATTTCCGGAGTGTCGCCTTCTTGGACCTCAACCGCGCGCTGAGCGATTATCTTGCCGCCATCCGTAATCTCGTTTACAAAATGAACTGTCGCCCCGGTGACCTTTACGCCATAATCGAGTGCCGCTTCGTGCACGTGCAGCCCGTAAAATCCTTCTCCGCAGAACGAAGGGATGAGTGATGGATGCACATTGATGATTCTATCAGGGTATCTGCTGACAAAATCCTCGCTAAGTATACGCAGGAAGCCCGCGAGTACGATGATATCTATCTCGTTCTCTTCGAGCAGTGATATCAGCTTCTGTTCGAAATTGTCCTTCTCGATATATGTATGCTTAATTCCCGCTCTCTCCGCCCTGGCCAGTCCGCCGGCGCTCCCGCACGACGACACTACCAGCGCGAGCTCAGCATGTGGCAGCTCGCCGGCCTGTGACCTGTCTATGATAGCCTGCAGGTTGGTGCCACCGCCCGATATTAGAACTGCAACTTTTGCGCACTTGCTCATTCTCTCGTCTCCGTCTGTGTGAATTGTTAAATCTAATATTTCTATCCAGGTATTTGCTAATATGCTTTTATGCGGTTAGAAGTCTTTACATCCCCTATATGGCCATATCGAGCGCATTAGCATTAAGCGTCGCTTAATCTTCGATTCCGTCGATGATCTCGCGCGATAACTCCGTCTACTTCGTTATCGGTGCCGGACTAACCTTCGATTCCGTCGATGATCACGCCTTCGTCGCCCTTAACAATCTCCCCGATGACATAAGCCTTATCTCCGGCGCCACGTATGATCTCGATAGCCCTCTCGCTGTCCTCGCGAGACACCACTACCGTCATGCCGATGCCCATGTTGTAGGTATTGAACATGTCACGCTCCGGGATGCTGCCTGTCTCAGCCAGAACCTTGAAGATAGCCGGTGTCTCCAGCTTGCTCTTATCAATCCTGGCCGTCATTCCCTTCGGAAGCGCTCTGGGGATATTCTCGTAGAAGCCGCCGCCGGTGATGTGCATTACAGCATGCGGTACCATCTCCTTGAACAGCTCTGTCATAGACCTTACATAAATCCTGGTAGGCTCCAGCAGCGCTTCACCGAGAGATCTGCCGCCCAGATCACCCCTCTTCACGGAGAGATCAATGTTCTCGACGTCGAAAACCTTCCTGACGAGCGAATATCCATTTGAATGAATGCCCGACGATGCAATTCCTATGACAACATCGCCCTCACCCACCTTCTCGATGTCGATAACCTTACTTTTATCCACGATTCCTACTGCAAATCCGGCCAGGTCGTACTCATCCTCCGGATAGAAGCCCGGCATCTCCGCAGTCTCGCCGCCAATCAGACAACACTCTGATTGAACGCAGCCGTCCGCAACACCCTTAACTATGGATGCGATTTTCTCCGGCACGTTTTTGCCGCAAGCAATGTAGTCCAGGAAGAACAGCGGCTTTGCACCGACGCAGATGATGTCGTTGACACACATCGCCACGCAGTCGATACCTACAGTGTCATGCTTATCCTGCAGGAATGCAAGCTTGAGCTTGGTTCCCACTCCGTCAGTTCCGCTGACTAGAATAGGTTCGGACATGCCTGTCAGATCAGGCTGCAGCAACCCGCCAAATCCTCCAACCGGTGCTGTATTACCGAACTTCATGGTCTTGCCCACGTGCTCCTTCATCAGCTCAACAGCTCTATATCCGCTAGTGATATCTACTCCCGCTTCCTTGTAGCTCTCGCTCCGGCTCTTCATCTCAGTTCTCCTCTTTCTTCCTATCGCTTAGCTTAATCTCGAACTTAAACTTTCCTGTGACAGCTCTCCCTGCCGGGTACTCACCCCCAAAGCAAGCGCTGCAATACCCCTTGCCCGGCTCGCTGCCAATCATCTCGTGCAATCTGTCCATCTTGAGGAATCCAATCGAGTCGCATCCGATGAGCGTGCAAATCTCATTCTCGGTGTGATTAGCTGCTATGAGCTGTGACTTATCCGACACGTCGGTTCCGTAGTAGCATTCGTCAACAAACGGTGGAGCTGTAAGCATCAGATGAACCTCCTTGGCTCCTGCATTTCTGAGTTTCTCGACTATGTTTCTCGAAGTCGTACCTCTTACGATAGAATCGTCAATCATGACAACTCTCTTCCCTCGGACAGATTCCTCTATGACGTTAAGCTTGATATTTACAAGCTTCTCGCGCTGCGCCTGTCCAGGTGCAATAAACGTACGACCGATGTACTTGTTCTTGACAAAGCCCATGCCGTAAGGGATACCCGCCTGTTTCGAATATCCAACTGCGGCGTCGAGACCCGAATCAGGAACTCCTATCACAATGTCGGCCTCTACCGGGTAGTCGATTGCGAGCGCACGGCCGGCCTCAACTCTAGCGCGATGAACGCTGATCCCGTCAATCTTGGAGTCCGGTCTCGCGAAGTAGATGTACTCGAATATGCAGATTGACTTTGGCTTTTGGTTGCAGTGCTCCTTGATGCTGCGGATGCCGTCATGATTAAAAATCACAATCTCCCCCGGCTCGATATCTCTTACGAACTTCGCTCCCACAGCATCCAGCGCACATGACTCTGAAGCGATTACATATCTGCCGTCCTCTGTCAGCCCATAGCAGAGAGGTCTGAAGCCTCTGTCGTCGCGAACTGCGATGAGCTTGTTGGGCGACATAACGCAAAGGGAATATGCTCCCTTAAGCTTATTCATAGCTGCATTAATCGCCTCCTCTACGCTGTTTGAACGCAGTCTCTCCTTGGTGATGAGATAAGCGATTACCTCCGTGTCGCTCGTGGTCTGAAAGATAGAGCCCTTGAGTTCCAGCTCCTGTCTCAGCTCTGCGGAATTTACTATGTTGCCGTTATGTGCGACGGCCATACTTCCCTTGATGTGATTGACAACGATTGGCTGAGCATTTGCACGCTCATTCTTGCCTGTAGTTCCGTAGCGCACATGACCGATAGCCATGCCGCCCTGCCCGAGAGCCTCAAGCTCACGAGTGCTGAACACGTCATTGACTAAACCGAGATCCTTGTGACTCGAAAACACACCATCATCATTGACCACTATTCCGCAGCTCTCCTGTCCGCGGTGCTGCAGTGAATATAGGCCGTAGTACACTGTCCTGCCTATCTCATATGTCTCCCTGGGAGAGAAAACACCTACAACTCCGCATTCTTCTCTTAACTCACTCATACTGTTCCTAACCTTAATATCCATCTGTGCAGTATCTGCTGATTAGAATAACTACATACTTAATTGAACTTAGCGCTTACTGCTGCATCCTTCTCGATTACGTCATTGCGAGCCTTGTTTCTCTCTTCCCAAAGACTTGCCCTCAGTTTCTCATCTGAAACCGCCAGGATCTCGGCGGCAAAGATCGCCGCATTCCTGGCACCGTCAATTGCAATCGACGCAACCGGTATTCCCGGCGGCATTTGAACCGTGGACAGGAGCGCATCCATGCCGTCCAGTGAGGATGCCTTGATCGGGATCCCCACTACCGGCAGAACTGTGTTCGCTGCGAGCACTCCACCGAGATGTGCCGCCTTACCTGCAGCCGAAATGATAACGCCAAAGCCATTTCCTTCTGCAGCCTTTGCAAATCCTATAGCTTCATCCGGTGTTCTATGTGCCGAGTACACGTGAACCTCAGTTGGAATCTCATATTTCTTCAGCTCTTCAATGCATTTTTCAACGATTGGCAGATCGCTGTCGCTACCCATTATTACTGCAACTTTCTTCATAATTATCTATCGGCCTCCGTCCTTAAACACTGTACAAATGCACGCGCATCAACACGTAATTGTTGTCAAAAGCTTGTAATTTAAATTTATCATATGAGCTGCTATTGTCAACAAAAAGGGTTATCAAAACCCGTATTTTAATGCGGCATTTATATAAATTTGTGCGGATTTCGGAGATTTTTCCGAAGTATACTTTGACCTGATCTTATACGTGTTCGGTTTTTATGCACTTTTAAGTATTTCCATTATGATCAACTTTTCCCTCGTTTGTGTACATGCTACATACGTTTTTATATCGGCCCCACTTGGTGAGTATCTCGCCGCTCTGATGCAACTGTAATAGGCTGACTCAACAATCACTTGTTGTGTCAGCCTATTCATATCCGATATTTTTGCTGCGATATTGCAGCTGCCGCTATTACATCCTGCCATCGGTAAGCAAACGGCTATGAACAACGTGAAAATGCGTTCATCATGTAATACCTCTGTTATCACTGACCGACTCTGAGGACGAGCACTCTTGCCTTGAACAGATCCCCGTCAATTCCCAGTCTGATATCTCCATTCATCATATGCATGAGGTCGCGTGCAATGGCGAGACCAAGCCCGCTGCCCTCAGTGTTTCGGGATTTATCTCCGCGCTTGAATCTCTCCATCAGTTCGTCCGGATCGATATCCAGCGCATCCTTTGACACATTGCTGATCTCCAGAGCCGCGAATTTGCCCATCTCGCGCACCTTGACATAAGCTCTGGTGCCGGGGAGGCTGTATTTGCTGACGTTTGTCAACAGGTTCTCGATTACGCGCCACAGCATCTTACCGTCGGCGTTGACAAATACATGCTCCTGATTATTTTCAAAATGCACCTCGATATTGCTCGACACGAGCAGGTCGCTGAGCTCACCGATAGCCTGCTGTGCAACTCCGTTGAGATCGATTACTTCTATGTTGATAGGCATCGCTCCGCTGGAAGCCTTGGTGGCTTCAAAGAGGTCTCCGCTGAGTTTCTGCAGTCTCTTGGTCTTCTGTTCGATAATCTCAAGATATGACATAGCATCAGGGCTGTCGAGTCCCTGCAGCTTGAGCAGGTCGATGTAGGTCACCATAGAGGTGAGCGGAGTCTTGAGGTCATGCGACACGTTGGATATGAGTTCGTTGCGGAGACGCTGGCTGCGAAGCTCATTTTCAAGAGCGATTTCCTCGGCCTTAGCTATATCGTTGATGTCTCCGGCTAGCCTCTCAAACTCTCCCTTATGTCTGACCACCACCTTCTGATTGAAATCACCGTCCTTGATAGCGCGTATCCCGCTGCGCACCATGGCATAGTCATTGTAACACCTCGGAACATAGACTATAGCAATCAACAGAGCGATTATTGCCCACCAGTGCCATATGAGCGTAGGCAGAAGCAGCAATGCAAATCCCAGATAGAGCTTCTTGATGGTTACGTCCTTAGATATAATTGCGTTGTGAATTGAGATGAGAATCTTGCCAACAATTGAACGCTCGAATAAATCGTTGTTTTTAATATTCTTAACAAGCGACTGAAGCAGTATAATCGCGCAGAATATGAACAACGTCATGGCAGCTATGGTTGCAAAGCCCTCCACCCACTCGGGTTTGAACTCGTAGCCTCTGCCCATTACCTCAAAGGTCTTGTCTCTGAATTCCTGAGTTACTACTTGTCCTTTGGCGATAGTCTTAAGTATCCGCTCCAGTGTTGCACCCGAGGACAGATATCTGAAATACATGTTCTCCGCCATGATGATTCCGACACCTAGCGCAAATATCGCCAGCAGTCGAAGCTCGGGAAATACACGATCGAGGAGGTTAAGCTTGACCTTGCCCTTCTCAGTGTATTTGCCGGAAAAATACACCACAAATACGAGCCCCGCCAGTGCCAGCGCAACAAACACGAGCAGCAATATAAAATTCGTCGTGAGGATGCTGACTATCCTCTTCTTATCGACGAGTCCATTGAAGTCGTCGCTCGTATATGCCTCATATACGAGGATTCGATTTGCAGCCATGATGAGCAGCACGGTGCTGACCGTAGCTAATACCACGGCAACTTTTGACTTAAGTCCGCGGAACTCATCCGTCACGACCTGTTGCTTCATTAGTTATCTCCTTCAAGCTTATATCCGGTACCCCAGACAACCTTGATGTATCTGGGATCCTTGGGATTGATTTCTATCTTCTCTCTTATATGCCTTATATGTACGGCCACAGTATTTTCCGGATTATACGCCGGTTCATCCCACACAGCTTCGTAAATTTGTCCCATCGAAAACACTCTGTTTGGATTTTCCGCAAAAAGCTTCAGTATTCCAAATTCTGTAGCTGTAAGCATAACATCTCTCCCGTCAACTGTTACCTTCTTGCTGTTGTCATCAATTACAAGTCCTCCCACTCTGTAAATACCCTCTTCTGAAGGTTCCGCAGCACTTCCGAACTGAGTGTATCTGCGGAGCTGTGACTTGACACGCGCGATGAGTTCCATGGGATTGAACGGCTTTGTCACATAATCATCTGCTCCGATATTCAGCCCGATAATCTTATCGTAGTCTTCAGACTTGGCAGACAGCATGATAATCGGAATATTCTCATTTCTAATCATCTGTGTAGCCTGTATCCCGTCGAGCTTAGGCATCATCACATCCATGATGGCGAGCTTCACATCCTCACTGCGAACAATGCTAAGAGCCTCAAACCCGTCATATGCCTTGATTACCTCAAAGCCTTCATTATTCAAATATATCTCTATCGCTCTTGCAATCTCTTTATCGTCATCGCAAACCAGAATTTTCACTGCAACTCCTCCTTAATATAGTGTCCTTACGAATAGAAGTATATATCATTTAACAAAAGAAATTCGATGATATTTATTATAATTTCTTTAACGAGTAAATACTTTCTCCTTCATTTGATGTGCATATTACCGTAGACCATCACATATGAAAGAACTGTCATCATAAAAAACAAAAAGTTTTGCCAAAAAATCGAGTTTGATTATCATCTTAACGCTCCTTCATATCACCTTATGATTTTTTGGTGTTCACCTTTATCGTGATTTTTCTGCACGTCTTCCCGGCAGTGGGGAGAGAAACGAAGCGACGCTCAAAACGGGTAGGAAAGCGCTCGCCGCGGCGCCCATGATGAAACTCAATATTCCGAATAAAGCAACTTTTGCTTTTCTGCTATTCATGCTATACTGCCTATGAATTTTTTCTGAATTCCCGCACTTTATCTGACAGTTCCTGCAGCTCGTTCTTGTCAAGCTCAGTCAGATGTTCCAGCTTGTCCAGAAATTCCGTTGCGGTTATTTTTTCCCTGCGGGTGATGACTTCCAAATAGTGGCTGACGATGACTCCGGAGAGAATGGCAATCCAGATGATTTCATACAAGGTCATGTAGACGGTCAGCAGCCTACTCAACGCGGTGCTTACCGTGATATCGCCAAAACCGATGGTCGTGCATGATACGAAGGTGTACCACATGGCCTGACCATATGTGCATATGCCCGGTTCGCGGATCATGATGATCAGCGAGACGATAAAAAAGCTGACGAAAAAGCCGAAGGTTATCTTCTCGGCACGACATCTTTTAACGATAGACCAGAATAGTCTGAATTTCTTCATTCTCTATCCTCCCTGAAATCAAAAATAATTTACTGCAATTATATCAGATTTTCGCGGAAGCGCTCTGCAATAATACTGCTGAAAAGAATGTAATCGGTGCTTTATACTAAGCTGTAGAACTCACTTCAGAAGCTGTGAAGAATTAAAAACGGAAATGGAAAAATTTATTAAATACTGCAATGAGCATATGATAAAAGAAGGGTCGGAATGAGGCTTATAGGACAAAAAACGTGTTTTGCTAATCCCAGTAAGAAGGATAATTGTCCTCTCTATGGAGTTCACTCCAGACGATAGCATCACCCCACATAGGGATAGTTGAGGTGCGTTTTTCGCTATCCGAAATTC
>ERZ773180.1279-NODE-1279-length-12833-cov-14.291986_pt1 | contig 12833 bp, 9 predicted proteins | sample MGYA00511080_ERZ773180 | MGnify/ENA primary metagenome ERZ773180 (study PRJEB29015, sample SAMEA2738175) | human oral metagenome | biome: human oral; feature: human-associated habitat; material: saliva | place: China | collected 2178 ...
CCTCACTTTGATATAAATTATATCATATCTAAACAGGGAAAGGAATCCAAGGATTCTTTTCCCTGTTTTGTTGTTATAACTTAAAACTTTTCCCAATCAAAAGATATAATAACTTCTCTTAGCTTACTATCAATATCCCGTACCAAATTTATAAACGGTTGTCCTTTATTATCTTCCCAAGAGGCTAACACGGGTTCAATACCAATATGAATCAAAGTATTTTCATAATAGTTGCCATGTTGAGGTCTAGTGACACATTGGTTATAAGCATGATTTATTGTCTCCAATTCATTCGAAATTGTTTCGTCAATCATGGTATTAAGCTTAGCATATACCTTTTTACGTAATGCCTTCCCAGCTTCACTCGAGTCATTATTATAATATCGCAGTGATAGATATAAACCTTTTGAATCATGATCTACACGCCAAAACATCCAAGGCTTAAAGCTAGTTGGAGGGGTAGACCAGATAGCCTCTGATTCTGTCCGACTCCAAAAGCGACGGTTAGTCCACGGACTACCTCCCTGATTTGTACCAGTACTATATTGATTGGAATATGTACTCATATCTTTCCATAACCAATCTCCATCCAACCTTTCATTATCAAATAGAACCTGTAAAAAACCATGCTGCGTAATACGTTCCCACTTAATATAATGACATTCTTCATCATCATATTTCCCATCAATCTTAGATACAGCTTGATACCAATCTAGTTGATTTTTTAAGTGCTCACAATAGCCTCTTAAAATATCACTTTCACAGTCATGAAAATGCTTCAAGATATCCCAGAACATAGGTCCCGTTAAATAATTATCCACCGAACCGCTATGGGCTACCTGCCAATCATAATCAAAGTAGTACCCTGTCTTAAAATAGACTATATGAATATGATAATTTGCAATATCAGCGTACTCTATATTAAGATTCGCTAATTTAAAAGCATTTTTCAATTTATTATAAGCATTCCAAGGTTTCTTATTTTTAAATACACCATCAAGAGACTCTCTATAAAATTTAATTTGATTCCCATGCTCACTAGTACTTGTTTTATCTTCTATGATAATAGCTAACTTATATTGAGGAATTATAGCTAATACATCAATATTTAACACTTGCTGAACTAAAATAATTTTATCTATTGAATTAATATCGATATTTGATAATTGATTTTTTTCTAACAAGTTATCTATTAGCTTGGCTAGCAAATCTAAACCAAGTTGACGATATCTATGTGTAGTTACATTATCTGGTTCATTAATCCAATTTAAACACCAGCAAATAAAAGCATCTTGAGATAACTCACCTGTGGCAAAAGAAAATATATTGTTCATAATAAGTTCTCAACTATAAACATCTGACTTTAATAAGAAAGATCTAATAAATTTTCTCTAGGAAGAGAAAGCTCAAATCCAGTATGTATCATATAAGTTTCTTCAATACTTTTAATAATTTGTAGAAATCGATAAACAACACTATCAAAATCATATTCATCATCAGAAAGAATAAACTCTGAATTTTCATGCGCAATATTATTTCTTACTTTACCTGTAAAATCAATTAAAAATTGTAATGCATTTTGCCTGTGCCTTGTTTCTAAACTTGAGCTTATACTATCAGTATATGTATTAATCATCAGATTATTTAAAAAGTCTCTATTACCAAGAACTTGTTCAAAAACATCTTTATAATAACCATTAAGTTTATTTTCGTGAAAAAATTCAAATCGAATATATGTTTTCAATTGATTAGCGGTAAAATTGGCTTTTAATGTATTATAATAACTATTAAATGCACCTATTTGGTTATCTGGGGTCTTATTAAATAACTCTGAAATTCGTTTTTCATGACTAAGAAATACATACCTCGCAATCCCAGCAGATAAATCATTAAAACACAGCCCTTTTTCAGATGCTTTAATTACATAATCATCTATCAAAGTTCGTATAAACCATTCAAAAGTAGTAAATACGGATAAATATAATGAGTTTTCCAATAAAGTCTGTGCTTTTGTTCTTTGTGCACACGGTGGAATATTAGGTATTATTTGATTATATATCTCTTTGTAAGCATTAAATTTTTGCTCAATATCAGTATACATTTATCCCTCTTTAATTATATTATTAACAATACTACCCCATTCATATCGTCTTTCAATATAACTTTTATTATTAGTTGCTCGTGTAAATATAATCTCATCTTGATCTTCTAAAAACTTTTCAAAAGACTCTTTAATTTTTATATGATGCCTTTTTATATCTTCAATTGCAAATTTTGAAAGGACTACTAACTGTAGCTCTGCAATACTTTTATTAATGCTTGTTGCTTTTGGTAAATTAATTCGTTTAAACGCAGTATCTCCAAAAACCAATAAAACCTTATTAACACTATCTAGTATAAAACGTTCTAATTCTACTACAGCTTTTTCGTCATCTCTATTATCTTTTAAGTATTCAAGTATTGCGGTATTTAAACGACCACTATATCTCCGTTCTGCTTTTCCAATATTATTAGGATTATTCGCCTTAACAGGTGAAATCTTCCAATTACTAGAATTAATAAATTCTGACATAACTGTAGCTCTTAATAAAATCTCTTGATAGCCAAAACGTCGTCTTAAAATTGGTCTATTATCAAAAACTTTATTAACACTGTCTGTTCCTGCAATCTTATTTAAAGCTTGTATTAATTTCCCCCTGTACATCACGTTTAATAACTCTTGAGAGTTTAACTTTGCCGATCCACTATTAATCCTACTAAAAATATCATATTTTATATCTTCGGTTGAGTCTTTTTTAATAATTACTACAGGTAATGATACATTATTAAATTTACGCTTAAGGCCTTCCTCTAAATCCTCAAATTTCTTTTTATTATATTTTCTTAAAGTTTCTAAGCCATTAAGAGTCAAAACATCAACATCTTTTAAGCTTTCAGATAAAGTAATTCCTTCGACAACTCGGTCACTTTTCATAAATGCAAATAAAGTTGTTAATCTTTGTTGACCATCAATTACTTCAAAAGTGTCATCTTTATTTTCAGCCAGAAAAATTGTCGGTATAGGTATTGAAAGAAGTAATGACTCTATAAACTTAGACATTGTTCTATTATTCCAAACAAATTCCCTTTGATAATCTGGCTGAAGGTTAAGTTCATTCTCAACCATCATCCGAAAAAGATCCGAAGTGGATTTATCTACTTTATCAACATATAACTTTCGTTTTTCATCTTCTTCAACTAAGACATCTTCTTGTTCATCATTAGGATTCTCAACCTCTAAATCTATCTCCTCATTTTGTATATTTTCTAAAAGTGTTGTTTCATCATATCTATCTAAAATATTATCCATAATATACTCCTATTAAATAATATTAAGTCGAAATTCTACACCTTTATACAGGCATTATTTTTTATTTGATTAACTATATTTGCAATTTCTACCGCTTCAACTTGATCAAACAGTTTCCATAAATCAAATGGTCTATCAAATGGAGCGGCCGTTAACATATCAGGAGATTCCATATATCCATTAACAGTAATATAGTTAATTACTTGTTTAATAAAGTTAATCTGATTACTATTCATAGACTTGGTATTAATCAAATCTGAAAAAGCTTTTTCAGCAGCTTGAGGAGACAGTTTTACAATGTCTCGAACAACTAGACCAAACTCTTTGCCTTTAAAGCGTTTTTCATAGTCATCTTTACTTCCTAATTCATGAGTAAAAATGTGTTCCAACGCTTTATAGTCTGATTCATCAATTGGCTCATTATTAATAAGTTTTTGAATTGTTGGATGATCTTGATGTGTTAAGAAATAAGACTCAACTTTTTCTTGATAGCTCTCAAAAACTTCAGGCATAAGAGTATCGCCTTCTCTAGTTAATAGTACTGAGTCCGTAATTGTTGTTATAATAACCCTACGCTCTACAACATCAAGAAACTGAATTAAATCTCTAAGTTCTTTTCTTAGATGATTTAGCTGCAATGCATCAACAATTTGCCAATATGCATCTTCTTTTATTAACTTCAAGAAATCTTGTTTTTTTCTAATTTGTTCGATACTAATTTTTTGTAGTAAAGTATTAGAAAGAGTTATTACACGTTTCTTAAAGTAGTCAAGGGATTGACCATTAAAGAGATTCAAAATCCCTTCATATACAAAGTTGTCAAATCCTCGTGCCAAATTTTCATCAACATCAGCACAAATTAAAGGTGCTATAAAAGTAATTAAATCATGTTCATCAATATTTGATAAATAATCAAATGACGTTTTTACGCTATATTTATCCACATATTTTAACTGTAAACGGACAACCGGTTTTGTCACGTCTAAATCAGTAATTTCTTTATAGCACTCATCTACAAGTTCTGAACGCCAGCTTTGATATTCTTCACTGCCATATTTTTCAGTTTGTAGTCGTGCAATAATTTGAGCACGTTTAGCAAAGATCCTTTCACCTAAGGTGGCACTATTACCTTTTACTTCTACCGTATTTTTTTGATTTCTAAAATACTCAAAATTTTTACAGTAATCAAAAATATAGAAGTACTTCTTACCTACATAATCACCATTATTTTTATCAAAGAATTCCACATTTGGGCAGAGCCGAGTACCACGACCTATCATTTGCCAGAATTTTGTCTTTGATTTTATACGTTTAAAAAATACCAAATTAACACATGCCGGTACATCAATTCCCGTATCTAACATATCTACTGAAATGGCTATATCTGGTTCACCATCTGAGAATTTGAACTGGTCAATTAAATGTAATGCATGTTGATCAGAGCTAACAATAACACGTGCTTTTTTTCCTTTTGAAGAGCGATATAATAAATTAAATCTCTCTTCAATTAAATAAGCATGCTTTTTATTTTGAGCAAAGATAATTGTTTTACCTAAAGAATCTCCATTATGAGTCTTTATACCATTCTGATCCAGTTCTCTGAGAACATGATCTATTGTATCTGTACTATAAATAATAGAATTTACTTCTGTAGCAGAATAATCACCTTGAAATTCTCCCGCTTGTTCCATAGCTTCATCTTCTAGTCGTTCCTGGTCTTCTTTTGAAAGTTCATCATAAACAATACCATCGGATAAAAACTTTGATTCTATCTCAAAGTTATAATATGGAACTAAATAATTATCTCTTATAGCCTCATCATAGCTATATGCATATGTAGGAACTCCGTTTTCGACCTCAAAGAAGTCAAATGTATTTCTATCCACCTCCGATTTAGGTGTAGCAGTTAAACCAACAAGAATAGCATCAAAGTATTCAAATATAGCTCTATATTTTTTAAAAATACTACGATGGCTTTCATCTACTATAATTAAATCGAAATGACCAGGAGTAAATAAGCGTTTACCTTCTCCATCTAGTGACTTTTCGATGGCATTTAATATGGTAGGATATGTTGAAAAAACTATACGGGCATTTTTATCATCTTTACTTTCACAAAGATTACATAATGATGCAGATGGTAAATGTTCTCTAAAAGCATCCTTCGCTTGACTTACTAATGCAATTCTATCTGCTAAAAATAATACATTCGTCACTTGGTTACTTCGGAAAAGCACATCAACTAAACTTACTGAAGTTCTAGTTTTACCTGTACCAGTTGCCATAACAAGTAAGCTTCGTCTAACCTTATTTTCAAGATTTTGACAAACAGCCCTAATCGCTTCCTTTTGATACGAGCGTGCTGAAATATTATCATTAATTGGAATAGTACTTAAAATAGGCTTATCTAGTTTTCTACGTACAATAAGTCGTTCTAGATCACTTACACCATATACACTACTTACACGCCGCACATTCCATTCAAAATCATCCCACATATGTGTCTCATATCCATTTGATAGGAAAATAATCGGACGTTGCCCATATTCACGTTCTAATGCATTTGCATAAGCTAATGCCTGTGTCTTACCATCATTTATATTGCGGCTAGTTTTCTTGGCCTCTATTAATGCGAGTGGCTTACCATCACGCCCTATTAACACATAATCTACACTAAGATTGGAACCACCTGGAATGTATGGATTTGCGACCTTAAACTCTTCAAACACATTTTTATTAGGGCCTTCAAACTCCCACCCCATTAATTTAAGATCAACATCGATTATACATCTACGTGTTTCAGCTTCTGTTTCAGGAACTTTAGGTAAACTACGATTTACAATATGCTCAGATTTAGAGGCAGATAATAACTTTGAAAGCTTTTCAATTTCTAAGTACAGATTGTCAATTTGTTGAGCATTTTGAGCAATTAAACTTTCTTGCTCTTTGATTTTCTTAACATCTACTGGAACTATAGCCTTAGGAATTGAACTCTCATCAAATGTACGCTCCACATAATTATAGCCATAACAATAATCAATCCATTCAACAAAATTAAATAACGCTTGTAGGGAAATAATCGCTGTTCTTGGCAAAATTTTGGTATCAGAATGGACAGCCAAATTCCCCATTTTTACAATTGGTTGTAATTCACGCCACAAAGATTCAGGCAACTCATCTTTAAAGGACTTAGCATGTAACAGTGATTGAAGATTATCTTTATAAGGCATAATTATGCTAGTATCCGCTGTATATACCCATTTGACAGCTAATTCTAACGCCTTACGACAACCAATTGCACACATAGATGGTGATGAGTGAAATACACGCTCCGCCTCAATAGCTGCATCTGCAAAAACTTTATATTCAACTATTTCATTAAGAAAATCAAAATTAGCCATATATAATCCCCTATACATATAACTTCATCTGTTTTATATAATACTTAGTTTAATTATACACTATTTTGGCAAATTTCAATTTGTTGATTTGATAAACTTCTTGAGCAAACTGCAGCTGTAGATTTAAAGCAGGTAACAACACTTTTAAATGTCTAGTATCTGTAATCGATAGGTAAGAAATCGTTGTACCATTATTAGATGAATAAAATTGTCTTCTAAACCAATCCGTTTTTACTAACTCCATAAAGAATAAATTATTTATATAATTATTTTTTCTTTTTAGCCATGTAATCATTCCATCTTGAAAATAAAACTTATCATTTTGTTTGACCTCATATATTTTACCAATGGTACCTCTAGCAGTAATTAAAAAGTCACCAGCTTGAGGAACATATTTCTCTTTTATCAAAGTCATATATTTAAGCTCATCCACATATTGTTTTATATCAACAGGTCTATCATTAATACGATTAATTAAGTCAGTTACCCTATAAAAAGGAATGCCATACGTAGTCAATTCCGATTGCAATATTCTTTTACTTGATCCTACTTCAAATAATTCACCAATTTCCATAGTTTCTATAGAGTGTGTATTCAAAAACAGTTCATCAAATCGGGATTTGACTAATAGATCTAAATTATGAATTAATTTAACCTGATTCTTAATAATTTTATGACAAATATTTAGTATTGTGACTCGTTTATTTTGTACATCAATTGGTGGTATTTTAACATTTATTTGTTCAATAGTTGATTTTCTTACTGAAGGAAGCGTTGTAGACTCAGAATAATGAAGCATATCTATTTTTAATAAATAATAATAAAAATATAATAAATTAATAATATTATCATCAGGCTTTATACCTATTACATTATTATCAATCAAACACTCACAAGATGTAATGGCTCGTTTATTTAACTTTAAAGCTTCACCTATCTTAGCAAAAACTATCGTACCAGCAGGTATTAAGTTACCTTTTAATATAGATAAATCAAATTCATCAATATAATTATTAGCATTATCTAAAAAAATTTTTTGTTGAGTATTACTAACTGATATATCTGACACCTTATAAAATGGATATTTACCATTTTTTTTGCCCTGAAACTCTATTGGAAATCCAGTTCCAGTATAAATTTTACAAAACTCAGAAATATTCATCTATTTCACCAAATATGAATTTGATTATCCGATGAATTTTCTATGAGATATTTTTACATTAGATTGGTTAACCATTGCATAATGCATTGTAGTATCAATTTGTTGATGCCCTAATAATTTCTGTACTTGTTCAATAGGCATGCCTTTATCAATAGCCCTTGTTGCCATAGACCGTCTAAATTTATGAGGATGTACCCTCTGATCTAATAAAGCTAATCGACCTAACTTTCTAAGTCTTATTTCTACACCACTAATTTTTAATCTTTCAAAAGGACTATCTAAGGTAACAAATAAGGCTTCATTATAATCATTTCTTTGTTCCAAGTATCGTTTGAGATGAACTTTAGCTTTAGCATCAAAATAAACCTTACGTTGTTTATTTCCTTTACCATAAACAATACATTCTCTTTCTTCAAAATTAATATCACCTATATTAAGGTTCACTAATTCGCCTACCCGAATACCTGTTGAATATAAAAAATCTATCATCGCTAAATCACGAATATGTAAACATGAATCTCGAAGCCTTTCAATACACTCTTCAGATAAAGTTTCTTTAACCTTACTACCCGTTCTTATTTTATGAATACGTCTAATTGGACTTTTAATTATATAATCCTCAGCCTCAAGCCATGAAAAGAAGCTAGAAAGATTTCTTCTGATATTATCTACAGTAGTTTTACTACAGTTATTTATCAATTGATATTCTGCTAAATAAGCCCTCAAATCATCAGTATTAACCTGGCGTAATGGTGTAACTATTATACTAAGCATATGCTCAATAGTAGCTTTATAATAAGCTAAAGTTCGTTCTGAACACCCTTCAATCCTTTTAGCAGAAATAAACATATCCATATACTCAATATTAGTATATGGATATGTTTGATTATTCTGTGTATTTAAATTTTTTTGTAAAACAATTTGTAAAGTATATAATTCTTTAGCAGACAAAACTTCACTCATATCATGTAAAATATCATTAATTAATTGTTGCATTGGTATACCTCTTTTCTTTTTATATTAGTATACCAAAAGAATATTAACCAAAATATTCTTGCATCAATGAGTCCATTAATAACTGAGTCTCATCAATAGACTTTTGAACATCAGATTTCAATTTGTTGATTTGAGAATGATATAAAGCAAATCTATTTATAGTATCCTGATCAGGCAAGGGAATTACAATAGAATTAAGCATTCTTGTTGTTACCTGATTAATAGTAGTTGTAGATCCAACTGAAATAAGTCGCCTAAAAGCCTGACTCCTAAAATATTCAAACAAATATACATAGTACTTACTAGATATTGCCATCATAAAAGCACCATATGTTGTATTCGATATATCATTTTCAATAAGTGCAACTTTACCAACTAATGATTGGCTGCCATTTCTGGCACACATTAAAATATCATTCTTTTTTAACAACAACTTAGGATCAACCTTACTATTAACATATATAGTATCTTCATAACATAATTGGCTGTTTTGTATGTTTCCTGATCTTAAAACAGCTATTCCACTACTTGATACCGCTTCAGGTTTATAAGTTAAACCAATTCTATATTCTGCTATAGCACTTAATTTAACTAACGGCCAATCCAAGGTATTAAGAACAACATCACCAAATAATTCAACAAATCGGGATTTAATAAGTAAATCATACAGTCTCAATAAATTTTCCTTAACTTCTATTTCTCGTTCCACAACTTGTAAGATATTACTAATCTTAATTTGCTCAGAATAGGGTTTATAGTCAATGATTAAGTTTTCTAATTGAATTCGATTAATAGACTCAAATGTACTTCCTGTTGATATATGTTTTAATTGAGGCTTCAAATATTTTAAGTAATAATATACATACATCATATCAACATCAGGTCTACAAGTTATTGCAGCCAAGCCTCTGCCAATACAACTTTGCTCATTATTTATATTTAAATCTCCAACAGGTGCCCTAACAGAGATTAAGATATCATTTGGTTTGGCCTCTTTTTTAGATTTACTACACCATATTTTAGGTGTAGGATTTATTCTACCAAAATCCGCTTTTCCCTGATAAAAAGGAAGTCCTATTTTATCATAGTTATAGAACTTAGAGTCAGGAGATTGTCCCATTTGAATATCAACAAGGTCTTTTAAATACATATTATCTCACCAAATATGAATTTATTCATTTAATAATCGTTCTAACTCAGCTGTATTAGCCATGATTTGTTCATTTAAAGCTTTAATATTAGCTAATATTTCGCTAGATGGAGGATATTCGACCGGAATATATTCAATCTCTTTATATTTATTAATAGATAAATCATATCCATTATCCACGATTTCTTGTTTTGTTACTAAAAAGCTTTGTTCAGTACGCTTTCTTTCACTTTCACTATCAATATGTTCAAAACGCTCAATAATATCAGCAATGTCATTATCTTCAATAGGTTGTCGTTTATCATCTAAACTAAAACCATCTGCTTTCATATCATAAAACCAAACATTATCAGTTCCACCAGCTTGAGTTTTCGTAAAAATCATAATCGCTGTAGATACTCCTGCATAAGGTTTAAAAACACCCGAAGGCATGGATATAATAGCACGCAAATGATGATTCTCAATAATTTCTTTTCGTAGAGCTACATGTGCTTTAGATGAACCAAACAGAACCCCATCAGGTACAATACAGGCACAAGTACCACCTTTTTTCAAAATTCTTAAAAATAGTGCCAGAAATAAGAGCTCTGTTTTTTTTGTATTATTTGTAATACTACGCAATTCATCATTAATTGTTTCTTTATCTAAACTACCTTTAAATGGCGGATTAGCTAAACAAATAGTATATGCATCATGTATAGTATTTTGTTTTGATAAACTATCTTTATAATCAACCTGAGGATATTTGATAGAATGTAACATTAAGTTCATTGCAGAAATACGAAGCATAGTTGTATCTGTATCAAATCCACTAAACATATTACTTTCATAATGTTTCCAATCAGCTTTATCCATTTTTTCACTATGATTAGCTCGAATATATTCCGCAGCAGACACCAAAAATCCAGCTGTACCACAAGCAGGATCACAAATTATATCCTGAGGTGTAGGCTTTAATAACTTAACCATCATTTTACATATATGCTTTGGTGTTCTAAATTGACCATTCGTTCCAGCTGTAGATAGTTTTGAAAGCATATATTCATACAAATCACCTTGCATATCTAAATTAGCAATGTCATGAGTATATAAGTCATCTAGTCCAGTAATAATTTTTTCAAGTACTTGTGCAGTCGGAACTATAAAAGTAGCTGTCGACATATACTTAGCAAAGAAATCAAAACCATCCTTTGTTTCATCTGTATCAGGAATTGGTATTAACTTTCCATGCTCATCAAAATCTGGCAATTTCCCGTGCTTCATGGCCTTAATCGCTGGAAATATAAAATTTGAAACAATATTATAAATTTCATCAGCATTTCTAAATTTAAAATTACTCCAACGCATAGATTGTCCAATATCCGACTCTGGGAAAATTAATTGCACATCCGCACCAGGTAAAGTCTTACTGCGAATATTATTAATTTCTTGATCATCCAATGCACGTATAAACATCAAATATGTAATTTGCTCGATTACAGATAAAGGATTTGTTAAGCCTGCAGCCCAGACATTTTCCCAAATCTTATCTACTTTATTTTTAATTTCACCTGTTATCATATGTATTCCCCTAAAAATAGATTACATGTTTCTTTCATAATAACATAATTTTTATTCCAATAATATCCATAAAAATAACTGGCTACAATTTATAGCCAGTTATTCTTAAATTAATTATGCCAACTTACCACCTATTCATACTATTAAAATACTCATTCAACTTTAGGCTAAATTCAATAAATGTAACACTACCTGAATATAACAATTAGTATACTAATTTTACATAGCCATTATCCGGTAAGTAGTAATTATCTACAACATCCATTATATGTTGACCGCTTGGATATGTTAATCCTAGTACTTCTACACCCAAAAATATGCTCCTATTTTCATCAACTAGATGTTAATTAGTATGTTCATTAGATTTAGTTTCTTTCGCCACGTCACTAATTAATCGCCCTAAATCAATAGCATTTTTAGAGGTAATAACAGGCTTACCAGTTCTAGCTTCAATCGATTTACGTGCATCACCAGCAATAGAACCACCATCTTGAGCAACTTGTTTATTCTCGTCTAATCCTTGAGGATTAGTTGCCTCCGCAATATCCTTTGTAGCCGTTTCGGCTAACATATTTAAGATAAGTTCTGTAGTAGACATATTATCTCGTAGATTTTCTTTTTTTAGCCCCTTAAAGTCCTTATATTCTCTAGTCGTCATTCCAGACCAAGCTTTAGAGATTTCATTCGTTAGAATAGCATATTCATTACCAGTTTTAACACCATGATCTTGCCAAGTATCGGTTAATTCTTTACGAACCTGAATGGCCTGTAATCGTTGATTAATCCATTCTCGGCTATATCCTTTTCTGGCATATCCTTCTAAGGCTCTATCTATAGTTAACTCTGGGTCAATGATTTCATCAATACGTTCTTTACCAACTTCTGCTAACCACATTTTAAAAGGTTCTGCTTTAGGCGATGGAACAGATTGTATGATACGGAAAATACCTTGCATATCGGCAACATCTGTTAATCGCATTTTACCATCTGGAGCTTTCAATTTTAACTGTCGACAAATTGTCGACAGTTCACTTTTCTCTTCTTCTGACATACGTTTTTTCACTCGATACCAATAATCACGTGGATTATTGCTTTCAGTCAGAGAACCTATAACATCGACTATACTAAAATACCACTCTTCCCTTTCATTATCCCACACAGAACGAATTTGACTACCTTCAAACATCTTTACATCATCACTCATACATCTTCCTC
>ERZ773180.1280-NODE-1280-length-12830-cov-5.603288_pt1 | contig 12830 bp, 14 predicted proteins | sample MGYA00511080_ERZ773180 | MGnify/ENA primary metagenome ERZ773180 (study PRJEB29015, sample SAMEA2738175) | human oral metagenome | biome: human oral; feature: human-associated habitat; material: saliva | place: China | collected 2178 ...
TATTTGCAAAGATAATCATTTGCTTTGAATAACAAGCGTTTTTGATAAGATTTTCGCTCTTTTGCTCCATCTGTTGTTTGGAAAGATTGAAAAATAAGGAGAATGATTATATTCCTCTTCCTCGCTTCTTCTTTTTCTTGATTTGGTTCCTAAGTTTATGTTGCCATGCCATCTCGGCATAATCATCACCGTGGGTCTGTGGATTAATAAGTCCACCTGCTCCCAAAATCATTTCTTCGGCAGCATTCAAGGCGGTGCTTGCTACATTTCCTACGGCTTGTGCAATAGATGAACTTTCGTTTGCTTTTGTAGGCGATATGTATGAACGACTGGGAGGAACAAGTTGATAGCCTGTATCTGATTGAACTTTATTCTTTGTAGTCTTGTCTGCTATTGTGTGAGCTTTTGTTATCGTCTCCTTTGTTTCGGCTTTATTGGCTATCTCAAAGTTCTTTTGCAAAGAGTGGTATCCGAACCCTCTGCCGATTTCGGAAGCCTTGAATGTCTGGGCACAGTAGGAGAACTTCAAACCATATACTTTGCCCTGCTTATTCTTCAAGCGTTCGATGGTTACACCACTCTTGTTTAGGTCGTAAAGAAACATGGAGTGCCCCGTGATGCCTGTGCCTTTGTATTTTTCAAGTAGGGCATAGCAAATCTTCTGTATTTGTTGCTTGGTCTGTTCTCTCGTAGGATTGGCCTTTGCTTTTTGGTGTTGTCTTTCCGCCTTTACTTCCTTTGCGATAGTCAAGCCTTTCGAGCGACTTATTTCCTCCGCTACTCTTGCTGCCCTGTTGCTCACAAAAGTGGTGTCATAGACTTCTCCGTAAAGGCTGATGCGGTTGGCAATGATATGGATATGTCTGTTGTCGGTGTCCTTGTGGGTTACCGCCACCCATTGATGGTTGTCAAGTCCCATTTGTTTGGCAAACAGATGGGCTATCCGCATGAGTTCAGATACGGGCAGTTTCTTCTCGTCCTGTGGCGCGATACCGATTTCGATACGGAGGAACTTATTCCTGCAACGTGTGTTGTAATCGCTGACCATCTTCATTTCCTCGTAGATAGCCTTCGGTTCTCTGCTGCAAAGATTATGGAAGGCAAGCCGACTACCGAGCTTGCCCTCTCTGAAAATATAGTCTAAAGCCGTGCTTCCGTGCGCTATCGCCTTACACTTTCCTATCATTCTCCATCAAATTTAAGAGTTTAATTGCCCTTTCCTCAATGTGGTATTTGGGATTGAAGAAACGCTTAAATGCCTCCCTTGCCAGATAGGAAAGACTTTGAGTAATCAGTACCCATGCATCATCCTTTACCTTGATAAGATTGGAAATATGTGAGAAGAAGTAAGCCGTTCGTCTCAGTAGTTCGATGGCTTCCTTTTCATTGTCGGTCATCTTAGGAACAGCAGTCACTTCTCCATTTAGGAGTATCTCACGGCAGTAGTCTGAGAACTTCCGTCCCGTACTTTCTGCCTTTGACCTAATACGCTGCTTTTCCTCTAAGGTACATCTTACCTTGATGAACTCTGTCTTGTTCATCTTCTGCTCTTCCTTATTCTGTTGCTGCCATTTGGCAGTCTTTCTATTATATCTGTCCATATAAGCTTCTTTGAAAGTTAATCATTGTAGATGATTTGTTATTGCTTAATTCCTAAACACTGACCGATGAGAACGAAGTGATTACGGCCTAATCTCCCCGACAATTAAACGAGGGGAGCAAGCGCAGTTTGTGGGTACAAACTGACGTCTTGCAATGTCAGCTAACGAAACGTTTACGCATAAAGCGTTTTGGTTATTAAAAGCGAATGCCGTGCATTCAGTATCTAACTGCGTTCGTAGCGTTCCTACCATTCAGTGTTTTTAGCAAAAGTTCGTTGCCTTACTCTCTGAAAAGTGTCGAGGGTTTTGAGTGAAAGGGGCGTCCCTTTTTCTAAAAACCGTCAGCCCTTTTCTTACGGCTTACAGTCTTCTCCATTTCTCTATGTCTTCACCGTATTCGTCCAAATGTGTGCGGATGATATTTTCCATGAAGCTTGAGAGATTGCTGCCCCTGTCACCCAACCTGCGTACGATGAAGTCGGCACGTTCCTGTGTCTCCCTGCTCAGGTAAACCGCCTTTCTCTCATATAGCTTTGTCGGAACGAGGAACGCCTGCTTGTATGCGTCAAGTGTCTCTTTTCTCATCTTAGCACTGATGCGTTTTTGAACGGTTGCATGCTCTGTATGCTGTGCAGGCTCGGCTGGCGTGGCATGCTCTATGGCATGCTCTGTTTCTTGTTGTTTTTGCTCTTGAATATTTTTCATTCCCTTTACTCGAAATTCAGCTACGGTTTGTTCACTTGAACTTTCAGCTTGGCTCATACTGAAAGATTTCCTGATGGTATTTTCCATTTCCTCTTTGCTGACTGCTTTCTTTTCCATACCTCTATCTTATTTTAAGTTTGACTTGTTTTCTTTTGTTACTTGTATTTGGAGTTTTCTCCAACTTTTTCTGTTGCTCACGGACACGGCTGACGTGATACTCGTTGAGGTCTTTGAAGTCTTTATAATACACAGCCATATCTTCTACCTTAAAACCTTCGTTTACAAATTCCTGTACTGCTTTTCGCCCTGCATCATCATTATCAAGAAAAGCACGAACGGAGGTTATATTTCTTTTGTTCAGGTAGTGAATACTTCTTGCAACATTGCTCACGGAATTCATCACAAGGCATTGGTTGGTTACTTCCCCTTTCATTGAAAGAAAAGAGAGAAAGTCCATAAAGCCCTCGAACAAACAGACAGGCTGTTCCATGTCCTCAAATATCGGAGTGATGTCTTTCGGAGCAACTGTTCCCTTAAACAAATGATTGTCCCGTAGTTCATAACCACCCGAAGAATTGGCAAAGCCGATGGCTTCATGTCTTCTTCCCCTTACCTCGTAACTGATACATTTAAGAAAGGGTGTTGCCTTTTCCAAATCAATGCAGCGTTCCTTTTTGAGGTACTCCTGCAAATGCGGCGGCAAGGTGTCTGATATGCTTGTCAGTCTCCTTGCTCCGCTTGCCGTTACATCCTTTCTTTGATTTGGACTGATAGATGTTTCTCTCTTTGAAGAACTGTAGCTGTGCGCTGTATGCTCTAAAGCGTTCTGTCCCAAACGGCAGATGGCTTCCGAGAGCGTGCAGCCCTCCAAGCGCATACAAAGGTCGATGATGCTTCCGCCCCTGCCTTCGGCATAGTCTATCCAAAGGTTCTTTTCCGTGTCCACTTTGAAACTCGGATGAGTTTCCTCCCTGAACGGTGAGCGGTACATGGCATAGGCTAGTGTCCTGCGGACAGGCCTGATACCCTTCCTTTCGAGATACTCCACGATGGAATATCGCTTGATAAGTGATAAATCTTCCTTTTTCATTGTTTTGATACTTTAATGGGTTGAATGATAATTATTTATATTTGTCTGTTTTATGGTTTTACCGTTTTCAAAGTTTTCTCCTCCAAACTTTTTCATCTTTCTTCTTACTACATACTATCTTGTGATAAGTAATTGATAATCAGTAATGCTTGATAGTGTAGGACGATACTACACATTCTACTACATTTGATTACTACAAGTGTGAAGGAGTGGGCAGGGCAAGATTTTTCTCATCTTGTAGACATAGATGGGGCTGCCTCCATTTCTTCGTTTGCTCATCTTTATATATCCTGCTTTCTTCAAGGCTTCGCCCATACGCTTGGCAACAAGTGGCTGGTGGGTATAAATACCCAAATAGGTGAGTATCTCCGTAGTGGTCATTAACGAATAACTTTCATCCTCCGTTGGCTTTTCAAAACAACGCAACAAGAGCTCCATCTCTGCGGTTTGTACTTGAAAGTCCTCACTCTCCCTGTATAGTTCGGCTATCTCATCATCGTCAAACCAATAACGGAAACCTGACTTTAACAGGGCTTTGGCTTCAGCATAGACATTGTCCATTAAAATACGCTTGGCTTTCTCTATGTCTATGGAAAGTACTTCAAAGGGCAGGAACCTTCTGCTGCCTGTCGGGTCTGTAAGAAAGTCATTGCCGTTCACTGATGCCACAAAGCTTGCCAAGTGGGGATGCTCCTCTACATACTTGTCATACGGCATACGGTACTTGACCATCGGACAGGTGATGAGGTTTTTCAGCTCATTCTCGTCCCGCTTATTGAGGGCTTTGAGCTGGTCATCTATATTTACGATAAGGTTCTGACCGATATAAGTGAGTGTGTCTTTCTCCTGCGGATATATTTTTCCTGTGTAACTGTAACCGTGCAGTGCTGGGGGACAGAGCAGGTCAAGGAACGTGGTCTTGAACTTTCCCTGCTCACCTGTCAACACAAGGCAGGTATGGTTACGGCACTCACGGTCGTCCATCGCATTGGCGACCACCGCCACAAGCCATTTGGTAAGATACGGCAACCATTTGTTAGAATTACGGACAACAACGCAGCTTGCCAAATCGGAAATTGCTTTTGGTGAAAAGAAAGTAAGAACACTACTACCACTGTAACTACCACCATTGCTACAACCATCACCTATATCTATCAATGGCAACCCTTTTAAATACTCCTGCACAGGATTGATACGGGGAGAAAAGCTGCTTTCAATGATGGAATAAAGGTTCTCGGCAGAAGTCGCTATGTTTTTATCGCAATCAAGTTCCCTGCGAAGCGTATTGATTTCATAACGACCGACTTTTGTAAATATGCCGCTGTTCCTACTTCGGTATTCGGTTCTACCCAATACTGTATTGTATCTGAACTCGTAGTGTGTGGAGAGGTAGTTTTCTATCTCTGCGTTCTTGGATGAACTACCCCTGCGATGAGGATTTCTTCTGTTGTCTATATTGCCTGCATCTGCGTTCTTTTTCATTATTTCCTTGAATTGGTTTCCAAGAGTGAAGTTAGGGTGAGAATGCGTAACTTCCAAGCATTCAAAGCCTTCTTGCATAATGTTGCATCTGTCTGCTGCAAAATTCTTAGGTAAACGGGCAGGCAAGAAGAGTATTTATCGCCTCATTAAGCAAAAAACGGATGACAGGAAAGATAGGTTAGTAGAAATACGGATGTCGTTGTTTGCTTTCAGATGCACTCTTTTGCTTTGATTACCTTATTAACCTCATTTGTGCAGTGGCAAGAACATCAATCTGTCTCTTTTGTCCTTGTCATAGCGCCACAAGCTGCCACTTGAATGAAAAGTGATGGAATAAGAAATGCCCGATATTAATTTTGCATAAGACAAGCTGCGCTCGGCAAAGGATAAGTGAACTTTCCTCTGTACTCGCTTGCATTGTCTTTGCAACAAAAGAAGAAGACGGGGCAGGAAAACGCAAATGCGAACCGATGATGTGGATTGCTTTTTCCTCATTCTTCCCGATCCTTCCCTGTTGTTCTTCACGGCTTTGAGAGGTGTACGCACGTCATTACCTTTGCCGATGGAAACAGGAAGGACCTGAAACAACAAACAATAAACAATAACAAAATATGATTATGAACTATTACATCATTACGGAAACCAATTGGGCAAAGCTTCGGGATGAAATCTTGAGCCTTGCGGAATGCTGCCACAAGGCATTCGGAGAGAAAAGCAAGCACACGGACTGGCTGCACAACGGCGATGTGTGCCAGCTGCTGAATATCAGCAAACGCACCTTGCAGCATTATCGTGATACGGGCGTGCTGCCGTTTACGCAAATCGGACACAAGTGCTATTACAAGCGCGAGGATGTGGAAGCACTTCTTCTTACGAAGTCGAACAAATCTAAAAACAGACAGATATGATGGAAACAGCAAGAGACTTGAACATGGAGACGGACGAGATGCAGCTGGTCGTCTCAGCATTGAGAGGTGTGGGGAAACGGATTGTGGAAGTAGCACAGACGCACAAACCACTCTTTGCTGGCGAACTTTTCCTCACGGGTAAGGAAGTGTGCGAGCGACTGTACATCAGTCCCCGTACCTTGCAGGACTACCGAGACAGGAAGATTATCCCTTACACGCAGTTTGCAGGAAAGATACTCTACAAGGCTTCGGACTTGGAGAAGATACTGGAGGAGAATTACAAGAGTTGTCGAACAGGATAAAGGCTATAAGCGTAATATTGCTGAAAGGATAACGGCACTTGGGCAGAGATGCATCTGCTTCAAGTGCCGTTTTTGATAAAATACAAAGTAGATATTTTTCATTTTGATATTGAAGTCATCTTGACTTTTCCCTCTTTCTTATCTTTTTTAGAAAATTAGTATAAATGCGATATAGTCCAACTGGTTTGTGTGGTATCGAACCTGTTGAACAGGCTCCTGTATGAGTCTATCCACGCATTGTCCTTTCAATGCTGTATCTCTCCTTGTAAAGCAGTTCATCAACGAAGGTGCAAGAGATTTCTTCGTGCGAGATTTTAGGGCAAAGCCCAATATTCGGTTACCATAATATACAGACAGGTTCCCGCTCTTTCTTCTTGTCTTTCGGCGACAATGTACGATTGGAGGTGATGACCAAACCGCAAATGACAGACGGTGAAAAAGAGAGGAACAGAACAGGCTTTATTCACCTTTCTTTCAGCGTGGGAAGTAAAGAACAAGTGGATACGCTAACGGCTCAATTAAAGACAGATGGCTTTGAAGTGGCCGATGGACCAAGAACTACCGGTGATGGTTATTACGAGAGCTGTATTGTGGGCTTTGAGGGTAATTTGATAGAGATTACCGTTTAAATGAAATTTTTCATATGCCGGGAACACCGTTTTCAAGGCTCAAAAACGCGACTTATAATGAGGTAGCCAAGTTCGATATGGATAATCTCTAATTCCTTTCAATCATCGCTTTGACCAAATGTTAAATTTTATACAAAAAGAGTGATTTTTCGTATATTTCTTTGCGTGTTACCGATAAGTAACGTATCTTTGCCGTTACTTAATGGTAACATTTTATTTAAGAAAGAAATGAAAGACAGAGAACTTACAGAAAAGATAATACTTGGAGCGGTCGGGAATATTATCGAAAACGATGGTTTTGAGAAATTAGGCGTGAATGCAATAGCTCAAAGGGCAGGAGTTTCCAAAGTGCTTATATACAGATATTTCGGAGGGATTGATGAATTGATTGCACAATACCTCTTCCGAAAAGATTATTGGGCGAATACGGATATGGACATAATCAAATCGTCTGACATCGGAGGAAGCCTTAAACGCCTGTTCAAAGAGCAAATCATACGGCTAAGGAATGATATTACATTAAAGCGATTGTGCAGATGGGAACTCTCCACTGAAAATGAGAATATTAGCCGTTTACGTGAAAGAAGAGAACAAAATGGCTGTAATTTGATAAAAAGAGTAAGTCAACTGACATGTTCTCAGGATTCAGAAGTGGCTTCTTTGGCAAGTATCATTTCTGCATCTATCAGTTATCTGTCTCTGATGGAAGAACGAAATCCGATATATAACGGTATCGACTTGCGAAGCGATAACGGATGGGAACAGATAACAAAGGGGGTAGATTTAATAATAGACTTATGGATAAAAGAAATTCAACACTGAGAAAAATATTTATAACATTTATTATATTCATAGGAACAATGAGCAACATATTCGCCCAAAACACAGATTATCTGTTTATGATAGAACATGCGGTAAAAGCTCCATCCGGACATAACACTCAGCCGTGGTTGTTTAAGATATTTAAATCGGAGATAGACATTTATCCAGACTTCACAAAATCGCTGCCGGCCGTGGATCCAAACAACCGAGAATTGTTTGTCAGTCTTGGTTGTGCTACCGAAAACCTCTGTATTGCGGCGAGCCATAAAGGATATGGGACAAATGTGACGATTACGGAAAATGGTGTTATAAAAATCAGACTTTCGCAAGAAAAACTAAATATAGCATCATCCTTATTTCCTCAAATACCTATAAGACAAACAAACCGAAGCGTCTATAATGGGAAAATCGTACCTGATGACAGTATAGCCATATTAAAGGGTATTGATACAGGGCCTTGTGTAGGAGTACACTTTTTCAAGAATGGTACACCAGAATATGAAATCATCTCAAAAATGGTTTATACGGGTAATAGCATACAAATGAACAATAGAGAATTTAAGAGTGAATTGCAGCAATGGATGCGCTATAACAAAAAGCATCAGGATACAACGAAAGACGGTTTGAGCTATGCCGTATTTGGAGCTCCCAATATTCCTCGTTTTATTGCTAAACCGATTATCAGTGGAGTCATCAATGAAAAATCCCAAAACAAAAATGATAGGAAAAAGATAGAATCCTCCTCTCATTTTATTCTGCTTACTACTTCAAACAACACGATTGAGCAGTGGATAAACTTAGGCAGGGTATTGGAGCGCATATTACTGAGGACCACGGAAATGGGAATTTCGCATGCCTACCTGAATCAACCTAATGAAGTAAGCGACTTATCTTTGGAAATGGCACAGAAACTGGGCATCTCAAATGAATATCCTACCATACTCATACGTATCGGTTATGGGAAAAAGATGCCTTATTCATTGAGAAGAAATATAGAATCCTGTATCTTACCGATTGAGCATTTACCATGAGTATGTCTCTTTCTGTCGGCAGAAAGTTCGGATATTCTGCAGGCTTCATCGTAGAATTTTATACCTTTGTAACATTACTAACCCTTTAATTCTAAGCGATATGATAAAGTACGTAATTCAAGCGAAGAAGAATCCGCTGAAGAAAGAAGAAGTGAAGTTTTATCCGCAGGCTGCACCGACCACGCCGGTAACGCTGGCGCAAATCGTAAAGCGGATAGAGAAACGCTCCACCATGTCGAGTGCTGACGTGAAAGCTGTGTTGGACGCCTTACAGTACGAAGTTATCGAGGCCTTGGAGAACGGCAACACCGTGCGTCTGGGCGACATCGGTTCGTTCCGTCTCACCATCAAAGGCGGAGGGCGCGGTATCGACGGACGAAGCCAAGGGAATGGGAGCGAAACTCATCAAGCAGGTGAACGTGCAGTTTACCAAGAGTACGGTCATGCGTGATTCTTTCGACGTCCGAAATCTCGACTTCGCCCCGCAGGAAGATATTGTAAACGCAAAATAGCATGGTAGCAGCATTGTAATGTCTTAACAAAAAGCGTGTTTCCGGCATACGAAAAGGAGACTTTCCATGTGTCGGGAACACCGTTTTTAAGGCTTAAAAATGCGATTTTACAACTCGTTGATAATCAATACTTAGCAAAAGGCAAAAATTGTCTTATAAGAGAATTAAAATTGTCCTATAAGACTTTTTGAAAAGTCCTATAAGACAATTTTGAGAATGTACTTCGTACTTCTAAGGGAATTAGGAAATTTGATATTAGCTAAGGCTATAAAGAAAAGAGTGATTATTATACAAAAAAAAGAAGAACATGGTAAATATAGTAAAAAAAACAACGACAGAAATAATTCTTCCTGCTGAAAAAGTTGAATACTTACAAAGAGAACTAACTAATGTAAGAGAAGAACTTATAGGGAATAAATATATTGAAGAAGCAAGACTAGTTTTGAAGGCTGGTGGATTAAGAAGTGCTATTGGATGCTATTGGAATGCAGTAAGTGATGATCTAAGAAGAAAAATAATACATAGAAGTTTGGACTTGTTTAATAAGGAAATGAATAAATCTGCAAAGACTTACGAAGACTTCCAAAATAACATTACTGATTATGATTTAATAGAAGGTGCGTATAAAATAGGTGTTCTTAGTTGGGAAGCAAAAAAAGTCATACATCAAGCAAGAGAAACCCGTAATATATTTGACGGACATCCAGACAGTTCCGATCCAAACCTTTTTAAGGTTCTAAACATGATTGCAGATTGCAACAAATATGTGTTATCACAAGAGTTTCCGATTCCAATAATCAACGTAAACGATTATATCGTTAAAATGGATACGGATACTTATGACAAGCATGAATTAGCTGTTGAACAAGCTTTCATTGATTTACCAGAAGTTTATAAGAAAGAAATGTGTAACAAATTGTTTACATACTACATTGGGGATACAATCTCAACGCGTTTTCGTTCTAACATTGAATTAAGTTTTCCTATTTTGTGGAAAGTAACGCCAAAAGAAATACGACAACAAATAGGACAACGTTTTGATAAAATGTACCTTGAAGGTGATGCAATGAAGAATAAGAAGGGGGTTGATTTATTTAGCTTAATTGACGGCTTAAGATACTTGTCTACGGCAACTAGAAAGTTAATCTATGCCCCCCATATACAAAATCTAGAAAAGAACTTAGATAACTGGGCACAAGAAGCCTTGTCTGTAAGAGAACTTGAATCGTTTGGTTCTGTTATCCCAGACGAATATGTTGAAAGATTAGTAGCAGCTTTAACTCTGACATATGTAGGATATAAAGGTGCAAGTTATAGTTTCAGCAGAACTTCGTTTTATTCTGATGCGGCAGCACCAAGAATTTCAAGGATGTTTGAAAAATTTGACAACAAGTCAGCAGAAGAGTTTGTAAAAACAATAAAGACAAACTCAATCTTGAAATCAAGAATATGTCATGTCGGGCAACTTAGTAGACTTAGAACACTTGGCAATATTCTTCTAAACAAACCAGAAATCACTAGCGACACTAAAATCTTTCTTGAATTACTAGTTGATGAATCTAGAACAAAAGAATTATACAATGAAATAAATAAGTAGAAAGAACTCCTACCAATAAGAGCCTTCAATCAAATGGATTGGTGTGGGAGCATGATTTCGGTAACAGAAGCGACTTAGGTATTGGTATCAGAATCCTTCAAGACTATGGGATAAGGTAAAGGCTCTCTGATATGTGGCACTTGGACAGAGATGCCTCTCTTTCAAGTGCCATTCTTTATCGGATAAATTGATTTGCAGTTTTTTAAAACTGCTCTGTTGTATTGAGTTAGATAAATTCGGATTTACCTGTATCTCTTCATAATGTATTTCAGCCTTGGAGTCTCAATTACTTCATTGATTTCAAACCCAAGTTTCTCATAAATCCTCTTTGCTTTTTGGTTGAAATCAAAGACCGTTAGGGAAATACTTTTAATATTATCATCCTCAAGAATGAAATCTACAAATCTTTTTAGGGCCTCAGTCCCAAAGCCCAATCCTGTTTTTCGGGGATCTATTACAAATCTACCTATGTGTATGTTATCCTTGCCAATTCGTACTTCTTGTATCATTCCGATAAATTCCCCTTGGTTGAATATCGAAAACACATTTCCCAAGTCCTTTATTTTATCATAGTCCAGCGGGTAAGAAATTTCGGAACCCATCCATTGCTCCTGAAACTCTTTTCCTTGTTCGTTAGACCATTCACATAAAAGCAAAGCATTGCCTTTATTGATTCCCTTTTCAATTCTAATATCCCTCATCTCGTTAAAAGTCTCGGTTGTATTGCAAAGATATATAAATTGCTTGAAATATAGAACAAGTACCGCCTTGCTTTTCGCCGTAACTTTGCAAACTGTAGTTTGTTGTAGTAATAGCAATCTCTCCTTTCTGACTACACGCCAACCATTTTTCTTTCACCGTATTACTTTTTCTTGTAGTTATGTAGTAAGATAATATCGGTGAAAGAGAAAAGCATATCAATTGATACTGCCATTGCAGTGTAGGTATATCTGTTCTACCATAGGTGTTGGGTGTTGTAACTCTTGGCAGATGTAGTTCCTGAACAAATGTGCTTCCATGCTGTCCAATTGATAGGACAAAGCGATAATGATTGAAAGTGGATAAAGCGGAGCATATCCTCGCAACCGCCCGTTCACGAATACTTCCACCTCCCCTGCGGCCCTTTCTTCGGGTTGCAGGGGATATGCTTTGAGGAGTAGTTGCAGACTATAATTGAGTTTCCTCCAAGTTACACTAAAGAAGCTTACAAGCTCACTCTCTGTCATCGCTATTTCACCTTTGCCTTTATGAATGATTTGCATCTTGTCGCCCCACTCGAAATAGCTGCGCTCTCTTTTTGTTTGATGGTGATTGACATTCATACGGTTTCCTCCTTTGTTTCCTCTTTTTGATGTTTCCTTATCAACCTATCCATATCCTCCGAAATCTTGTTGTCCGTTACTTGTGCGTAGATTTGAGTGCTTGATATGGAGGCGTGCCCCATCATCTTGGCAATACTCTCGATAGGTATTCCTGCACTTAAACTCATCGTGCCGAACGTGTGCCTTGCCATGTGGAAAATATCATCCATTTAAGGATTTGGAAGAATATAGAGAATAAACCGGTAATAGGTTGTGAATTAGGTATTTTTCTATATTCTGCGAGTGTGGTAGGAAAGCAATTCGGCACGAAATATTGCATCCTTTCGATTACCAAACCGTTATCCGCCAGTTTCCCCAGTGGGATGAGGTAACGAAAAAAGGAGAGATTTCTATAGAGAGGTTTCTATCTCATTGTTCCACAATGTTTTGCTTGTCAAAGAACGCTTTAACAACGGGTAATTTTGCCCATAAAATTAAAGCGTATGAAAATAGAAAAATTCAAAGTGTTGCTCTACCTGAAAAAGAGCAGACCCGACAAGTCGGGCAAGGCGCCCATTATGGGACGTATTACAGTCAATCGTTCAATGGTGCAGTTCAGTTGCAAAATCTCCTGCACACCCGATTTATGGAATCCTCGTGAAAGTCGGTTGAACGGCAAGAGCAATGAAGCCGTAGAGGTCAATGCCAAATTGGACAAGTTGTTGCTTTCCATCCATGCAGCATTTGACACCTTGGTGGAACGCAAGATGGATTTTGATGCAGAAGAGGTCAAGAATCTGTTTCAGGGAAGTCTCGAAACACAAATGACCTTGCTGGCAATGACGGACAT
>ERZ773180.1282-NODE-1282-length-12810-cov-3.904116_pt1 | contig 12810 bp, 10 predicted proteins | sample MGYA00511080_ERZ773180 | MGnify/ENA primary metagenome ERZ773180 (study PRJEB29015, sample SAMEA2738175) | human oral metagenome | biome: human oral; feature: human-associated habitat; material: saliva | place: China | collected 2178 ...
ATTAAAAGATTAAATAGGAGTTAAAAATGATTTAACCATTAATTAGTGTAATTGTCCCAGTATATAATGTCGAAAAATATTTAGAAAAATGTGTGGTTTCTCTGATTCAACAAACCTATAAGAATATTGAAATTATACTTGTTAATGATGGGTCTACTGATGAGAGCGGAAAAATGTGTGAGAAACTGGCTCAAGAAGATGACAGAATAAAAGTATTTCATAAAAAAAACGGTGGGCTTTCTGACGCGAGAAATTACGGAGTAGAAAGAGCCACTGGAGAATACATTGGTTTTGTAGATAGTGATGATTATGTACATGAATGCATGTATGAAAAACTACTTTCAGCTATTTTAAGACATGATGCCGAAATGTCAGAATGTACAGTTACTCGGGTTTATAGGAATACAACAATAGACTTTTATTCTGGCGAAGATTTTGAATTTCAAGTAGATTCTAAAAATTATTTAGAAGAGTATTTATTAAATGAGAGAGTCTATGGGTCAGCTTGGTGTAAATTGATTAAATCTGAAATTGCAAAAAAAGTCAAATTTCCTGTGGGAAAAATATATGAGGATGCATTTTATAGTTTAGAGTTGATAAAGATTCTGCAAAAAATTGTATTAATAAGTGATCCATTGTACTACTACTATATAAGAGAAGGAAGTATTACGACTAAACCTTTCTCTCATAGAGATATGGACTATATAGAAAGTGTAGACAATTTAGAAAAATATGTTCAAAATAATTACCCAGAATACGATCATTTGATGTTGCAACGGAAAAGCTTAGCTTACTTGTCGATATTTAATCAAATTTTAGATCTTAATGAGTATAAAAAATTAGATGATTATAACCATATAAAGACCTATCTATCTAGTGTTAGCGGCAAAATACTTTTTTCTAAAGCTTCTACTAAATTGAAAGTAGCCTTAATTTTATTAAATATTAATGAATCAATTTATAAATATGTTTTGAAAAAAACGAATAGAAGAATCGTTAATTCATAACATAATATAGTTTAAAAACATAAAAATTAATTAGGAGTGATTAAATGTTTGAAAGGATTAAGAAGATATTATTGAAAAATCCTATATTATTTTTTAGTATTTATTTTCTCTTTTCATTAAAACCTAAAATAGAGTTTTTTGTACCAAGTATAGTTGTTTTTTATAAGTACTTTCACTATGGCTTAATGTTATGGGGGATTTCACTACTTTTATACAACTTTAAGTATATGTTGGATTTTTTTAAAGAAAGGAAATATATAGTTTTAGTTGCTTTTTTCGGAGCAGTTATAGCGACTATACTTTATAACATTCAATATATATCTGGTGAATCAATAAAAACAAGTGTATTAACTATTTTTGTTATGTTGATATTTTTACCTGCATATCAACTTTTAGCTAAATATCAGTCTGAATCGGATATTTTTAAAAAGATATTTTATCCATCTTTTATCTTTAAATTTTTTATTAGCTTAAGTTCATTGATTATGTATCTCTTAAATATCAGTATTTTTGTAATTGGAGAAAATAGTACGTTGTATTATGCTGGTGTCAGATATGTAGAATTAGAATCTAAGCAATTTACCTTGCTGTTATATGGACTATATAGCGATCCAAATTATGCAGCAGTTTACTCCTTAACTTTCTTATTCCTAGGTCTTTTTCTATGGAATAAGATAGGATTAAAAACTAAATTTGAAAAATTTTTCTTTTCAATATTTATGTTATTAGAGCTGTCGGTTTTATCCCTAAGCAATTCGAGGGGAGCAGAGTTAGCATTCTATGTTAGCATTCTGTTTTATTTTGTGTTATTACTTTTTAAATTAATTTTCAAAAAAGAACAATCTTCAATTACCAAAAAATTAATGATAAAAGTAGCAGGATTGGGAGTAACATTTTTAGTGTTAACACAATTCTTTAAATTTGCTTCTTTCACAATACTTGAACAGAATAATCCAACAAAAATATTAATTATAAATGAAAGTAATACATTTTTAAGATTAAATGATACGTCAGAAAAAGAAATTTTAAAGCAGTATGTTGATAATGTTAATGAAATTTCACTTAATCTATCTCAAATTAAAGAGAATACGTCTTTATCTAAACAAGACTCTTCTACAGAATTTGGGAATGGACGTTTTACGATTTGGTTAGATGCTATTGAGCTTACTACTAAATCTCCATTTTTTGGTTTCGGCCCAGCGATGCAAAAAAATGCTGCAACCAGATTTGATGACCTAGAAATACCAGAAATGATTGCTGGAAGAGCGTTTCATAATAGTTTTGTTCATCTCTTTTTCAGTTTTGGAGCAGTAGGTTTTTTAACTTTAGCTATATGGTTTATTAAAGAGTATATTCGTCTCTCTAATAGTATTATAAAAAAATCAACAGAAATGGATTTCATTTTCCTAGGTACAATAGCTCTAATTGTAGCTAGTGCCTTTTTAGATTCAATTTTTGTTAACAATGATTATCAACAAATGTATTTATACTTTATGCTAGGATATTTGCTTTTTCAAAATGAAAATATTGAACGTAAGTTGGAATTGACAACGCATTAAAGGCTAAAGAATAAGGAGCTTTTTCATTTTCGCTATAAAATGAAAGAAAGGCTCATGTGTTTAGTATTGGTTTACGGACTGAATTAAAAAAGAAAACTCATGTGTGAAAGGTAAGAATATGCGAACGCAAAAATCAATTATTAATATTTTAGTTGGAGTATTGTTGCAGTTGACCGTTATGCTCTGTGGTTTTCTTGTGAAGAATATTTTTATTGAGGTATATGGTTCAACAGTAAATGGTTTAGTAGGCGCGGTTGATCAGATTATTTCTAGTTTAGCGATTGTAGAGGGAGGAATTAGTGCTGCTTCAGTTGCAATGCTTTATGCTCCTTTACAAGAAAGAAATTATAAAAAGATTGAAGATATTCTCGATTCAAGTAGAAAATTTTTTATTAAATCAGGCTTAATTTATCTACTTCTAGTTACAATAATAGTAATCTTCTATCCGTATCTTGTATCAGAACAAGTACCTATTTTAGAAGTAAGATTATTGATTATAGTTTTATCTGCTGGTGGAGTTATTGAGTTTTTCCTATTTTCCAAATATAAAGTGCTTCTTATTGCAGATCAAAAAATTTATATATTGGATATTTTACAGGCAGTTTCACAGATTGTTAGTACTGTAATTATTTTATTCTTGATTCAAAATAATGTGCATTATCTAATTGTCCGATTAATGGGAGCTATTGTCATAGCCGTACGTTTAGTGCTAGTTTATCTCTATTTCAAGAAAACATATCCACAACTTAAATTTGGAAGAAGTAAAGAAAAAGTGGATTTACCACAGCGTTGGGGAGTTTTGTATCACCAAATTTCTTCTGTAGTTTTATATAATACTGATTTATTCCTTATTACTGTTTTTATGGGCTCTAAATCATTAGTAGAAGTTAGTATTTATGGTGTATATAATTTAATTTCACTCTCAGTAATTAATATAGTTAGCTCGATTACTTCCGGAGTTCAAGCTAGCTTTGGAGATTTACTAGTTAGTAAGAATGAGAAAAAAATCAAGAGTGTTTACAGAAAATTTGAATTAATAACTTTCTATATTATTTCAATTATATATATTTGTTTCATTGTACTATTAGGTCCATTCATTCAAGTTTATACTGCAAGATTTACAGATGCGAACTATAACAATTTTGGTTTTGTATTGTTATTTTCGATTATTGTAATATTTCAAGGCATAAGAATTCCTACAGTAACAGTAGTAGCTGCTGCTGGTCATTATAAACAAACTCAATTTAGAGCTCTGGCAGAAGCGAGCATTAATATTATTGTTTCGATTTCTCTAATTCCAATTTTCGGAGTATATGGTATACTACTTGGAACAATTACAGCATATCTATACAGAAATACAGATTTATTGCTATACGTAAATAAATATTTAATTAAAGGTATCTTGAGTTTAACGTTGAGAAGGATGTTTATGTTTATTGCAACGATTATAGCAACCTCTACTTTACTTCTTCATTTTATGAGAAATATGGTTGTTCATAGTTATTTCCAATGGATAGCTTTAGGGTTTGGAGTGTTCATAGTCGCTTTAGTAATGGTTACTACTGTTACATTTATATGCCATAAAGATGATGTGAAAGATATTATTTCATTTTTAAAACGATTTATAGATTAAATCAAAAAATGTACGTTCAGTTTTTTGAACGTACATTTTTTTTAAAAATAGTTTAATTGACAATGGAAATTTACAAGTGAAAATTTTTATAGCTAATTATTTCTCTAATAAAATAGAAGTGTTCGACGAACTGATAGATTTTAATTGAAAAGGATATAAAAATAAATTCAATATTAAATATTAATAAGTATAAACATTTCCTTATAAATAAAATGAACATTAGACAATTAGTTTAGATTAAGGTAAAATTAAGTGATACAAATTCGGAGGTATTGTATGAATTTAACAATTAGTATAGCTATTTATAATGGTAGCCAATATATCAAACGTTGTTTAGACTCAATTATTTTGGCCTATCGTAAAGTGAATCCAGGAGATATACAATTAACAGTTTTGGCAATCAATGATGGCTCAAAAGATAATAGTTTAGATATATTAAATAATTATTCAAATCATGAATTTATAAAAGTTATAGACAAACAAAATGGTGGTTTATCTTCTGTAAGAAATTTATCTATGAATCTTTGTGACACTGATTATTTGTGGATGATTGATGTTGATGATGAGATTGAGGAGAATTCATTAGAAATTTTATCTAGATTACAATTGGGAGAAATTAATGTTTTTAATTACAGAACTTTTGATAGTTTAGGGAATTTTAAGTTTCATAATAAATGTGTAAAAGCAGAACAAAAAACAACAATTTACGAAAATAAAGAGTTTTTATTATTTGATACAGCTAGTTGGCATTATGTTTTCAAAACAACATTTTTAAAACAAAAGGGCATCCAGTTTTTAAATAATAAACTTTATGAGGACTTTAACTGGAATCTTAAAATTCTAAAAGAAGCAAATGAGATATGTACTTTTAAAGAATCAATATATAAATATTATTTAACTGATGGTTCAATAATGAGAAATCAAAATCTGGAAAGAAGAAAAGAAATTTTTGAAGTATTCGATGATATTCAATCGTTCTATGAACAAGCAGGAGAGCTTGAGGAGTTTAAAAATGAATTAGAATATTGGGCAATCTATAATTTGCTTTATGTCAATTATATGGATGTTTTTCGAATTAATTCAAAAGCGCCAATATTAAAAGAGTATTTAGAGTATTTAAATTCAAAATACCCTGATTGGCAAAAAAATGAATATTTAAAAAATTTATCTTTTAAAAGAAAGATATTGATTTACAGTATTAAATATCAGATTAAACCAATTTTATCTTTAATGACGAGAGTGTTAGGTTAATAGATTATGAAAAAATTACTTTTTATTACTTGGACATTTAGCATGGGTGGTGGCGCAGAAAAAATGTTATCCACTCTTACACGATCTTTGCCTGAGGATAAATATGAGATTGATATATTAGAAATTGGTAAATTTGGAATGCATGAAGAAAAAATCAATAAGAATACTAAAGTTTTAAAACCGATACTGAATGATTTTACTGATAATAAATTAATTAATTTCATAAAATGGCAATGTGTGAAGTATTTTCCGTATCTCTTAAGAGCATTTCGTACAAAAAACAAAAAGTATGATTATGAAATTGCTTTTAATTATTTATATCCAGTGTATTCTTTAAAGAAAAACAGAAAAACTATTGCTTGGAATCACGGTAGTGTTTACAACCTTTTACAGGAAGATGCTAATCGAAAAAAAATGACGAAATCTTTAGCATATGTAAATAAAATTATTGCAATTTCTGACCTTACTTATGCATCACTTGAAACGGTTTTTCCAATGTATTCAGAAAAAATGGTATTGTTACATAATGGATATGATTTCGATGAAATTCTATTGAAATCAAATGAAATAGTAGAGAAACCGATAGAAAAAGATAATTTGATTTTTATTGGCAGAGTGGAGAAAAATAAAGGGATTATAGAATTATTAGATTTATTTTTAGAAGTTGTAAAAATAATCCCGAATAAAAAGTTGTACATATTGGGTACTGGAGAACTAGATAGTTATGTGCAAGAGTTCATCAAGGAACATTCATTGCAAAACAATATTTTCCCACTAGGATATGTTTCAAATCCTTATCCATATATTAAATCTGCAGCCTTTATAATGATGCTATCTTATGCCGAGGGCTTCCCAACGGTATTTGTGGAGGGATTATCATTAGGAGTCGGATTTGTAAGCACTCCTGTTGGAGGAGTTAATGAGCTTTCGAATAATGGTCAGACTGGTTTCGTGGCGAATAATAAAGATAGTTTTAAAAATTATTTAGTTGAAGAACTTCAAAAAAATAAAGAAGATAGAATTATTAAATCGGAGACATGTAAAAAATTAGTTCAGAAGTACGATGTTTCTGAGCAAGTTAAGAAATTTGAAAAGATCTTAGAAGGGATATAGTGGAAATGAGTCAGTCAAAAATCATTATTCCAACAGGATACATGGGAAGTGGATCGTCGGCTATAACAGATTTATTACGAGAATATCCTCGTCTTAATACAAAAAATGCCGATTTTGAGTATATTTTTTTACATGCACCCAATGGACTGTTTGATTTGGAAAAAAAAATATTAGAAAATAATAATGCGATTCGTAGCGATGAAGCTATTAAGTCATTTAGAACTTTAATGGAAAATTTATTTACTTATCGTGGATGGTGGCCTGCTGGTTATGATCATGCTATTTCAAAAGATTTTTTGGAAATTGTGGAAAATTATTTAAATTCTATCTCAACTGTGAAGTTTGAGGGGAATTGGTATATTTACGACAGACCTTCGTATATTCGATATCTAATAAGGGCAATTTTGAATCGTTTAGGGAAAATTGTAAATTTCTCTCCTGCATATAAAAAGAAAAAAATGCTTCTAGAAATTTCGCTTGTGGAAGAAACAGAATTTTATGAGAAAAGTAGAATCTTTATTGAAAATGTAATCAATCAAATTAATACTGAAAATCAAGATATTGTTCTGGATCAACTTTTACTTCCTCATAATTTAAAAGGATTTGAAAAGTATCAATTGAATAATGTATATCCAATTATTGTTGAGAGAGACCCTCGTGATGTCTTTATATCTAATAAATATTTCTGGGAACCTTCAGGAAATGAAGTTCCTTATCCTTTAGATGTTAATGAATTTTGTAAATATTATAAGGCAATAAGAAAAGCTGAAAAAGGTTATACGAGTAACTATCTGCGATTAAATTTTGAGGATTTAATTTTGAATTATGATTCAGTAATTGAGAAAATTGAATTATACTTAGATTTGAAAAAAGCAGATCATAAACTGCATAGAGTGTATTTAGATCCCGATAAATCTAAAAACAACTTGAAATTGTATAGCCGTAATCATGTTTATAAAGAAGAAATTAATATCATTAATAGAGAGCTTGAAGAATTTTTATATGATTTTCCAGAAGATTTTTCTCAAGAAAGTGGGGAAGTTTTTTAAAGGAGTTCTAAAACTATATCTTCGAATAACGATGATAATAAAAAGAAACTATATAGTTTTGTTTTTCTTTATCAAATTCAAAAATTAAGGAGAAAAACTAATGCCATTCACAAGTACACCATTTATTTTTGTATTTTTACCTATAACAATTATTGCATATTATGGAGTTATGCAAATTAAGAAAGTCGATATTCTTAATTTATTTTTGGCTTTTGCAAGTTTAATTTTTTATGCTTTTGCAGGTCTAAAACCTCTTTTCTTTTTATTTAATTTTGCAGTATTTTTATTTGTTTCTGCTAAATTAATTGAGCGTAAAAAAAGTCCTTATTTGCTATCTTTACTAATTGGAATAATATCTTTCACCTTAATTTTTTTCAAATACACCGGATTTTTTGAAGAGTTCTTGAATTTCTCTTTTTTTAATTCTATTGCCATACCACTTGGGATTTCGTTCATTATTTTTGAAGGGATATCTTATTTAATTGATGTGTATTTAGGAAAAAGCAAGGCAGGAAGTTTTTTAGATACTTTGCTATTTGTTTCCTTTTTCCCTAAAGTATCCTCGGGACCAATTGTGCTGTGGCGTGATTTTGCTCCTCAATTAAAAACTAGATCGCAAGATACAGAGTTATTCTTTAAGGGAATTAATCGGATTATGATTGGTTTTGCCAAAAAATCAATTATTGCTGATACTCTCGGTGTGACAGTTTCAAAAATCACGGGGAATTTAAGTTTTGGTATAGATTCTCCCACTGCATTGTTAGGAGCTCTATGTTATTTCTTACAAATTTATTATGATTTTTCTGGATACTCTGATATTGCTATAGGTATTAGTAACATATTTGGATTCAATATTTTTGAGAATTTTAATTATCCTTATATTTCGACTTCCATTGGTGAATTTTGGAGAAGATGGCATATCTCTCTAGGTTCATGGTTTAGAGAATATATTTATATCCCATTAGGCGGGAATAGAAAACATGTTTATCTAAATTTATTTATAGTATTTTTAATTACAGGTATTTGGCATGGATCAACGAAAAACTTTATTATTTGGGGAATTTTGCATGGATGCCTTTCAATGCTAGAAAGAATAGTTAGAAAAAAAAATTGGTATTTAAAGATACCAAAGTTTATTAAATGGATTTTTACGATGTCCTTTGTCTACTTCACATGGATTATATTCATGTTACCTTCCTTTTCGCAATTTATTGAATATCTAAAAGCGATAATAGGTCGTCCCTCAGGAGAAGTATTCTTTGGATTTCAATATTTTATGAGTTTGAAACTTATTGTCATAATTATTATAGGACTAATTGGTAGTTTTTTACCTGAAACTAAATTCTATAAACGAATTAAAGATAAGTTCGATACAAGAATTGAAGGAGTAATAATAAGAGAAATTGCTTTAATTATTTTATTTTTCGTTGCAATCCTATTTATGATTAATTCCTCATATAGTCCATTTTTATATTTTCAATTTTAGGGGATGAATAGTTATGAAAAGAATAAAAAATGTTTTTAATATAATCTTTATTATCTTACTATTAATTCCACTTTTTTTCTTTAATTGGAAAAAGGATTATATTTCAGAAATTGATAATCGAAAACTCTCAGAATTTCCTTCATTAGCACAAATCAATTCTGACACGTTTAAAAATATATCGAACTTTTTTAAAGATCGTCTAGGTTTTCGAGAAGATATGATTACATTGTATACGAATGTGCATAAAAATTTATTGAACACTTTGGTTCATCCTTCTTATATTTACGGAAAAGATAATTATGTGTTTTTTGATTTATATCAAAAAAGTTTTACAGATTATACAGAGCATTTTGTACAATCATTAAATGAAGTTGCAAAGTATATCGAGTCAAGAGGGGCTAAATTTTATGTAGTTTTAAATCCAGAAAAAACATCTGTTTATACTGAAAAGCTTCCAGAAGGAGTACATTATAATAGATTATGGTTAGATACTTTAGAAGAAAAACTTACTGAATCTAATATTAATTGGATTGATAATGTTGATGTTTTAAAAGAAAAAAGTAAGTCTGAGATGGTTTATAATAAACAATATGATGCTGGACATTGGAATGATACAGGCGCTTTTTATGGAACGAATAATATTCTTGAATTTATTTCAAAAGATTTTCCGAATGTTCATCCACATTCGAAGGATGACTTTACAATAACAGAGGAAAACAGACAATATTTACCTACTTCCAAAATAGAAGTAAATGAATTAGTTCCTGTATATTCACTAAAAGAAACTAATGTTGAAGACTTGACAGGTAAATACGATTTGTTTATTAATAGAGATTCTCAACAAAATCATTTTAGCTATTTTAAGAATAATACTGAAGCGGCGAATGATTTACCTAAGGCATTAGTTTTTCAAGGTAGTTATCTAAACGGTAGAGAAAAGTATCTAGAAGATCGTTTTAAAGAATACATTGCTATTCACAATTATCAAAATATATTTGATATTGATTATTATATGAATCTCTTCCAACCAGATATTGTTATTTTTGAAGTAGCTGAATATACGATTCATGACCAATATTTTTCGTATGAAAAAATGGAAGAAATGAAACTTAACCCGCCATTAAATAAAGATGCGTTGTTAGAAAATGTTAGTAAGAAAAATGTTACAATAGAGGGAGAAGTAGTCTCAAAAGTAAGTTTCATGGATGAAAATGATGAGATAGAATTTGCATACTTAAAATCCAATGATGATTACTACGATTTTAGAAATAAAGACAAAATTTTCGAATTATCGACGTTAAAAACGAATTTAAGTTTAGAAAACCTACAAATTGTCTATAAAAAATATAATGATACTAAATTATATACTTTTAAAATAGAATAAATTCTAAAAGTTCCTATTTGTTTTAAAACAAATAGGAACTTTTTTTGTTAAAATTTAATTGAAAAAGGGAGCCTCATATATACAGTTCAAGAATTGTAGGTTATACTAATTAAGTATTAGATAAAAAATAATGGTGAGAACAAATGAAAAAAATATTGGCCTTTATCCTAGCGAGTATTTTATCCGCATTAACGCTCGGAATAGTTGCAGTTTTGTATTTTAAAGAAGTATTTGAATATTACAAAGTTTCAGATAATAGTGTGAGATATACTGTTTCAGATTTAAAAGATAAAAATAGTGAAATTTTATTATCTAATATCACAGAAAATACCTTAGTATTAATGGGGTCCTCTGAATTATTTGTAACAAATCAAAAAGAATATCATCCAAAACAAGTATTAAATTTTTCAGATTTTAATATTATGCAAATAGGTGAGGTGGATTCACAGAATATTATTCATGCTTCAATTTTAGGGTCTATAGGAGAGAAAATTCCAAATAAAAAAGTCGTTTTAATTGAATCTATTCAGTGGTTTAATCGTGATGGTTTTGTATCTCAAAAATTGTCTAATAAAATTTCCAAAGAACATGTTTATCGGACAATGACAAACCCTAAAATTAAACAAGAAACTAAAAAGAAATTTATTGAAAGATTAATTGAATTAAGTGTTGACGATACGGAGTTAAATAATACGTTTAAAACATATAAAGCTGCTTTTGTAGATGGAGAGTTCAATCCTTTTATTCCACTTTCAGCAAGTGTTGAAGCTTACCTATATAGTTTGAAAAATAGAATGCTATTTTATGAAAGAAGAGAGAAAGAAAATTTAGCTTTAAACAGTGGTAGTGCTTATTCAATCGATTGGGAAAATCTCGAAAAGAGTGAGATTCAAAAAAATAAAACAACAACAAATAATAATCAATATGGTATTGATAATGAATACTATTTAAGATTCATAAAAGATAAATATGAGAACTTAAAGAATAGTCATAATATAAATAATGATCCAGGTTATACAGATTTAAATTCTGCAGAATATACAGACATGGAGTTGTTTTTAGAAATTGCTAAAGATTTAGGTGTTGAGGTTCTAGTTACGGTATTCCCTGTAAATGGTAAGTGGTTCGATTATACAGGCTTTACTAGTGAACGAAGAAAGCAAACCTACACAAAAATTCTTGAAATAACAAAACCATATAATATAGAAGTGTATGATGCAAGTCAATTGGAATATGAAGAAGATTATATGTATGATCCAATACATATAGGAGTAAAAGGATGGATAAATCTACAAAAAAGATTACTGGAATTTCAAAATAATAAAAAGTAGTAAAAAAGCTTAATACCTAAATTAAGGTATTAAGCTTTTTTTATTATTTATAATTCAATGCAGTTAAGGCTACTTGTAAGATGATAGCACCTAGTGTACCGATTAACATTAATACTGCTACAACACGTGTAATTTTTTCAACTGTTGAAAGATTACGTTTTTTCTTTGCCAACAAAATCGCTCCTTTTTTCTTTGCTCGGTAATAGTTTACCGTAAATCGGTGTGAATTACTAGAGTTAAATGTTAAAAGGTTTTCTAAGAGTGAAAATGGTTGAAATGAAAAATAGAATAAGTAAAAGAAAAGCATTCAAATGCCTTTCAAAAAGGAGTGATTTTTGATAACATAGATGTGTTAAATAAAACAAATTGGAGGAAGTTTCATGTCAAAACAACAAATTGGTGTCGTGGGTATGGCTGTTATGGGACGTAACTTGGCTTTAAACATTGAAAGCCGTGGCTATAGCGTTTCAATCTACAACCGTACAACTTCAAAAACAGATGAAGTGATTGCTCTACATCCAGATAAAAAATTAGTTCCAACATATTCTGTTGAAGAATTTGTAGAGTCTCTAGAAAAACCAAGAAGAATTTTATTAATGGTTAAAGCTGGTGAAGCAACAGATAAGACAATTCAAAGTTTACTTCCACACTTAGATAAAGGCGATATTTTAATCGATGGAGGAAATACATTCTTCCGTGATACAATGCGTCGTAATGAAGAACTTGCAAACTCAGGAATTAACTTCATCGGAACAGGTGTATCTGGTGGGGAAGAAGGAGCCTTAAAAGGACCTTCAATCATGCCTGGTGGACAAAAAGATGCATACGATTTAGTAGCACCTATTTTAGAAGAAATCTCTGCTAAAGCAGACGATGGTGCTCCATGTGTGACTTACATTGGACCAAACGGTGCAGGTCACTACGTAAAAATGGTTCATAACGGAATCGAATATGGGGACATGCAATTAATCGCCGAAAGTTACGATATCTTACGTCG
>ERZ773180.1312-NODE-1312-length-12599-cov-6.360172_pt1 | contig 12599 bp, 5 predicted proteins | sample MGYA00511080_ERZ773180 | MGnify/ENA primary metagenome ERZ773180 (study PRJEB29015, sample SAMEA2738175) | human oral metagenome | biome: human oral; feature: human-associated habitat; material: saliva | place: China | collected 2178 ...
TGTGATAAAATTAGACATGACAAATATCCTTTCTTAGTTAATTATTTTTCTACACCTTAATTATATTGGATATTTGTCTTTTTGTATATAAAAATTGAAATCCGGGGCTGGAATTTTTCCATGCCCCGGATTTAGTATACAACCAAAAATAATATAAAATAAAAGAATATTATGTACAGCTAATTTTTAAAAAAATTTATTATTTATACAATTATTAAATATAAAGTGCTGTCAAAATGTGTTGTAATGTCAAGGTATGATATTTTCATCATTTATAACGTTTTCAAGATGGTGGAGATTTAATGGAAAATCTAATCAATATATTAAGAAAATAGTAAAAATAAATATAATAGAAACAGTGGCAATAGTTTTACTAAATAATATATTGATATGAAAAAAATTTCAATAATTAAATTAGTATTAAAAAAACACATTATTATTTAATTAGAATCTAGAAGAATAGCGTTTGTATAGATAAAAGTGATAATATTTTAAAGTTAGATGTTGGATAATAAGTATAAAAATTAGTTTAATAAAAGATGAGAAGAGAAAAGGAGAACTCTGATGAAAATGAATAAGAAATATTCAATAAGAAAATTAACGGTAGGAATAGCATCAATATCTATAGGATTGTTTGTTGCTAATTCTATAGATTTACAACAATTAGCAAATGTTAATCTTGCAAATAATATAATTAAAGCAGAAGGCACTGATGTAAAAAATTGGCAACCAGAAGGTAATGTGATAGCGCAGGGAGAAGATGGGGTTCCTTGGGAGCTATATGAGAATGGATATTTGTTATTCAAGCCTGTCGAAGGAAAAGATACGTTAACAAATTATGGGAGAATTGATCTTCCATTATGGAAAGAAAAATATCATGATCAAATTAAAGCTATTGGATTTACTGGTAAGACATATGCCCCTGTGAATAGTTCGTATCTATTCACAGGAGATAGGGGTGAGTGGGATAACTTTCCCGGAAAATTAAGTAATCTATCTTATATAGATGCATCAAAATTAGATACGAGTAAGGTCGAGAGTATGGACTCTATGTTTTATGGAACAAGCGGTTTAACGAATTTAGATATAGGGAAATGGAACACGAGCAAAGTTACGGATATGGAGTCTATGTTCTATGGAGCAAGAGGCTTAACGAATTTAGATATAGGAAAATGGGACACAAGCAAAGTGACGAATATGGAGTCTATGTTCTCAGGAGCAAGAGGCTTAACGAATTTAGATTTAAGTAAATGGGATACAAGCCAAGTGACGAATATGGGGTCTATGTTCTACGACGCAAGCGGTTTAACAAAATTAGACATAGGAAAATGGGACACAAGCAAAGTTACGGATATGAGTGGGATATTCGAACGAGCAAGCGATTTAACAAATTTAGATATAGGAAAATGGGACACAAGCAAAGTTACGGATATGTCTAGAATGTTCTTAGGAGCAAGAGGCTTAACGAATTTAGACATAGGAAAATGGGACACAAGCAAAGTTACGGATATGAGTTATATGTTCAGAGGAGCAAGCGATTTAACGAATTTAGACATAGGAGGATGGGACACAAGCAAAGTTACGACTATGTCAAGTATGTTCCAAGGAGCAAGCGGCTTAACGAATTTAGACATAGGAAAATGGGACACAAGCAAAGTTACGACTATGAACCATATGTTCTCAGGAGTAGAAGGCTTAACGAACTTAGACATAGGAGGATGGGACACAAGCAAAGTTACGGATATGGGTTCTATGTTCCAAGGAGCAAGAGGCTTAACGAATTTAGATATAGGGGAATGGGATATAAGTAAAGTGACAACTATGTGGGGGATGTTCTCAGGAGCAAGAGGCTTAACGAATTTAGACATAGGGAAATGGGACACAAGCAAAGTTACGGATATGGGAAGTATGTTCGCTGGAGCAAGAGGTTTAACGAATTTAGATATAGGGAAGTGGAATACAAGTCAAGTGACGAATATGAGGAGTATGTTCGAAGATACAAGAAGCTTAACGAATTTAGACATAGGGAAGTGGAATACAAGCCAAGTAATGGTTATGGAGTCTATGTTCTCAGGAGTAGAAGGCTTAACGAATTTAGATGTAAGTAAGTGGGATGTGAGTAATGTAGAGTATATGTCGGAGATGTTTTCAAGAACTCCAAACTTAGTTAATGTAAATACAGGTGAAAATCTTAAGTTGATTAAGGCCCTTGTAGAAGCCAAAGGTGATAATATAAGATGGATAAGAGAAGATAAGACATATGGACCATATACTAGTAAGGAATTATATGAAATGTATAAGGCAAATCCATCAGCATTAGCGGGACGCTGGGTCTTGGGGAAAAATAGCTACACGATTAACTTTAATAGTGATACAGGAGAAAGTATTGAATCATTAGATAGTAAAACGAATGAAACTATTACATTACCGACATTGACACAAGATAAACCGGGTTATAAATTCTTAGGTTGGTCGAGAACCCAAAATGGAGAGGTTGTGACAGATAAAGTAAACTTAGCTAACCCAGGTGAAACAATTACCTTATATGCTAAATGGGAAAAAGTAAATAATATAACAAAACAGAATAAACCAATTGAAATAGTTACAAAATATCAAGAAGATGATACTTTAGATAATGATAAGAGTCAAGAAATAGAAGGGAAAGCAGGAGAAAAAGAAGTTGTGACTACTTATACTGTAACGCCTATTACAGGAGAATTAACAAATCCTGTTGTTACTGAAAAAGAAGTTAGACCTATGACACCTAAAATTATTAAAATTGGAACTAAGCCCAAACTAAGTTATTCTAAACGTGGAGATGATATAATAAAATCAACAACTACATACAAAGTAAATCCTAGTACGGGAGAGATTTCAGAGAGTAAAACAGAAGAAATAGCCAAGAAAGGTGTCTTGAAAGATAAAGTACAGGTAATTAACAAAAAAGATGGTACAACAATAAAAGAAATCACTAAATACATTTTAAATGAAAAAACAGGAGAGACAACAGAAACTAAAGAAGTCGAGTTATTAGCTGATAAAGGAAGCGCTAATAAACAAGAAGAATTATCTGAATTAAAAGTTGTGATATTAAAAGATACAGAAGGTAATGTCCTAGATGTTTTAGAATTCAATGAAAAGCCGAAAGAAGTGAAAGGCTATAGATACACAGGAAAAGAAGAAGTAGATGGCGAAGGGAACAAAGTGTATGTCTATGATAAAAAGGCAGAAACATCTAAGTCAGACGATAAAGTTCCAACCGTTGAAGAACCAAAACCATTCGCAGGTGGAGTAAATCCAGCGGAATCAGTAGTGACAGAAGAGTTGAAACCATATGAAGGTGGAGTAAATCCAGCGGAATCAGTAGTAAAAGAAGAGTTGAAATCATTCGCAGGTGGAGTAAATCCTGAAGAATCAGTAGTGACAGAAGAATTAAAACCGTTCGAAGGTGGAGTAAAACCTGTTGAATCAGTAGTGAGAGAAGAGTTGAAACCATTCGCAGGTGGAGTAAATCCAGCGGAATCAGTAGTGAAAGAAGAACTGAAACCATTCGAAAGCGGAGTAAATCCTGTGGAATCAGTAGTAACAGAAGAACTGAAACCACTTGAAGGTGGAGTAAATTCAGAAGAAGCAGCGGTGAGAGAAGAGTTGAAACCATTCGCAGGTGGAGTAAATCCAGCGGAGTCAGTAGTGACAGAAGAGTTGAAACCATTCGAAGGCGGAGTAAATCCTGCGGAATCAGTAGTGACAGAAAAGTTGAAACCATTCGAAGGTGGAGTGAATTCAGAAGTTGCCTCAGCATTAGAAGAACTTCCTGAACTAAAAGTTGCGATATTAAAAGATACAGAAGGTAATGTCCTAGATGTTTTAGAAATTTCTGCGAAGCCAAAAGAACTAAAAGGATATAGATATACAGAAAAAGAAGAAGTAGATGGAGAAGGTAATAAAATCTACATTTATGAAAAAGAAAAATCAGAAGTAACTCTTGGAGATAAGAAAGATAAAAGAGATATACCTGAAACACAAGTTTTAAACGATAATACAAGTCAAAGTAAGAATGTTGAAGATAAAAAAGGTGAAGACTCAACTGAGAAAATTTTACCTAAAACAGGAGAAACACCTGCAGGACATGGCGTGTTAGGTGGAATGTTATTAGCGGCGACAATAATGTTGACAAGACGAAAAATACAGAAATAATATAATGCATAATATGATTGATACTTTAATTGGAGATATAGTTTATTAAAAGTTTTTTAAGTTTAACTAAGGTATACTCAGATAACTTATAAATAATCCTTTAAGATCAATAAATAGAAAATAAAGATCTTCGTCAAATTTTGTTGTCAATGACAACAGGGTAAAAAGCTTGCCCCAAAAATTCTAAATTTTAAAAAATATATATGGAAACTTATAGATGAATAGGTTTATTGATACCTAAATTTGTTTTATAAAACCTATATATCTAATAAACTTTGAGGGGGATGGCTCAACAAAATTTTGTTTTCCGAAACAAGATTTTCGAGTCTTCCCTTTTTCTATTTTTTTGTATTATTTGTTGAAATTAAAGTTAAATTTAGTTCTTGTATGTATGGGTAACTAATGTAAATGAAAAAAATAAAAAATAAGTGTGGACTTAATTTCTATTTGGGTTATAATATAGTTGACAAAATATATTTAAATGATGAAATTAGGTTATTTTATGTTTAAGTTAATAAGAATTTCATTAAGATTGCAGATGAATTAAACTAGGAGGAAATGTAAATGATAAGAAACGAGAAAACTTACGGTTTTTTCAGAAAAACTAAGAAATATGGATTAGTAGGTTGTATAAGTTTTTGCGGAATTTTAGTATATGGGCTTACTGATAATAACCAAATAGTAAATAAACAAGCTCATGCCGCAGTTGTAAAAGGCGGGGCTGATATTGTGGATGCAGATGTTCATAATAAAGAAACTAGTGGTGTTGCTATGACGTATACTAGTTTTGATAGTAATGGATCAAAACAGGTTGCTTCAGGTAGTGGAGTATTTGTAGCACCGAATGTTATGGTGACAGTTGCTCACAATTATTTAGATAAAGACAAAGCTTCTGGTTCAGGTTATGTTCGTGGAGGTAATAGTGCTCAAAGCTATGTTGTTATGAACTCTGATACGGAAAAACGTAACAATACACCAGCGACTGGAACTAGCGATATCATACCAAAAGGAAATATTTATTACTATAATCAAAAAGAATTTGCTAAATCTTACGAAAATGATTTAGCAGCTGTAGTTACAGAACGTCCTGTAGAAGCGATGACAAACGGTGAAGATAAACCACGTGAAATTGGTGTCGCTAATCAAGGTGATAATATTACTTTAGTAGGTTATCCGAATGATTTCTCTTCGAAAAGATTGTCAGAAGCAACGAAAGCAAGATTAAAAGATGGTAAAATGTACAAAATTTCGGGAACACTATCAAGCCTAAATACAACTACTGGTGACGGTACTTATAATACGAGTGCGTTAGGTGGATTCTCAGGAGGTCCAATTTTTAATGATAAAGGTGAAGTAGTAGGTATTCATCAGCATGGTACAAATACGGATGCGGGAACTGATGCCGAGCAACATGGTGGAGGTTTATTTTTCACTGATAAACATAGATCTTGGATAAACAAAATGATAGAAGAACATGGTATCAAAGGTTGGTTTGTTAGTGGTAATGATAAATACTATTATGATGACAACCATAGGGCGTTAGTAAGTACAGAGCGTGAAATAGATGGTGCTAGATATTCATTTGATATTAACGGTCGCGGAAGATTATTATCAGGTACAGAAAAAGGTAAAGTAGTACTTAGAATTAAGAATGAAGCTGGAGAAAAGTTAGTAGAAAGAGTCGTTGCACAAGGTAACGTAGGTTCTGCGGTTAATTACGATTTTAAACAAGATAAGGAAAATAAAGAGCTGTTCGGTAAAAATCCTAATGCCACAATTGTATCTATTGATGGAGAGAAGATCAATAAGAAGTTTAATGAAAATTGGTCTAAAGATTTTGTAAGTAAACTATCATTAGGGAATACATATATTGATGCTGTTATTAAAGGAGAGAACTTCGTTAGAACACAACCTGGGAAAGTCGATACATCTGGTAATGTTACACTTCCTAAACCAAGCGATGAGGTGAAGAATGCACCGAATGGACTTCGTAATTTCGATGCAACAGCTATTATAGTGACGCCTGATGGTACAGGTTCTGGTACACTAATTGAAAAAGATTTATTACTTACAGTCGCTCATAATTTCTTGAAGTTTGAGAATGGTAAGGTGACAGAAAAAGCTACTGGTAATAATGATAAGAAATATTACGCAGCACTTCCGAATGGTAAAAAGGTATTCTTTACAGACTCTGATATTCATTATTGGAAAAAAGATGATTCAGTTGTTGGATTTACGCATGATCTTGCTTTAGTTAAGCTTAAAGAGGTTGTGGATAATGTTAGGCCTGCTGCTGTAAAAAAGGATGTTTCTGTTATAAATAGTGATGATAAAGTGTCAGTTTATGGTTTTCCTGATGGTAAATTAAAGCCAGTTATTGACACTAAAGTTACTGATGTAGTAGACCGTGGTGCTGGTTTGACTGGAATTGGATATACGGGTACTAAACCAGGAGCATCAGGTGGTGGACTTTATAATGATAAGGGTGAAATTATCGGAGTACATCAAAATGGAGTTGTTGGGCAAAGAAGTGGAGGATTAGTCTTTTCTAAAGAACAACTTGATTGGGTAAAATCTTATATTGATGGTAAACCGAAAGAACCAGTGTATAGAGAAGAGGAAAATGTAGACTACGGAATAGTTGAAAAAGAAGAAAAAATTCCTTTCAGTACAAAATATGTAGCAGATGAAGAACTAACTAAAGGGAAAAAATCTGTAATTAAAAAGGGTATTGACGGAATAATTAAGACGACTTATATCAAGGATAAAGATGGGAATTTAACATTAGATAAAGAAACTAAAGAACCAGCTGTTGATCAGGTAGTTAAAGTAGGGGTTAAGTCTGTAGAAAATACAAAGGAAATTTTGTCAAATACAGTATATGTAGCAGATAAAGAAAAAGCAAGAGGGCTATCTAATGAGCGTATAGAAGGTTCTAATGGTTATGAAAAAGAAGTTATAAAATATACACTTAATGAAAAAGATGGAACAATAAGTGAAACTGTAGAGAAAACAGAAAAGAAAGCGACTGATACAATAATAAAAGTTCCGGCAAAGGATAAAGTAGAAGTTACAGAAATACCAAGTCCAATAAGATACGAAAAAGATAGTACGCGAGAAAAAGGACAAAAAAATATTACTATTCCTGGACAAAAAGGAACAAGAAAGGTAACGACAACATACGAAGTAAATCCGAAAACAGGAGAAGTCACAGGAAAAGTAGGAAAACCAGAAGTTAAAGAAGCAACAGAAACAGTAGTGAAAGTTGCCGCGAAGGATAAGGTAGAAATTACAGAAATACCAAGTCCTGTAAGATACGAAAAAGATAGTACGAGAGAAAAAGGACAAAACAATATTACTATTCCTGGACAAAAAGGAACAAGAAAAGTAACGACAACGTACGAAGTAAATCCAAAAACAGGAGAAGTCACAGAAAAAGTAGGAACTCCAGAAGTAAAAGAAGCAACGGAGACAGTAGTAAAAGTAGCCGCGAAGGATAAGATAGAAGTAGTTCAAAGAGAAAATGGGAAAAAGGTAAAAGTAACAACTATATATACCGTTGATGTAAAAACAGGAAATACAACACAAACAGAAAGAGAAGAAGAAATCTTTAGTGAGGTTATAACATCTAAATCAGAAGAAAAAGTTCCAACAATAGAATTAAAACCATACGAAGGCGGAGTTAATCCTGTGGAATCAGTAGTAACAGAAGAATTGAAACCATACGAAGGCGGAGTTAATCCTGCGGAATCAGTAGTGACAGAAGAACTGAAACCATACGAAGGCGGAGTAAACGTAGAAATACCCGCAGTCAAAGAAGAGTTATCTGAACTTAAACTAGCTCTTTTAAAAGATGAAGAAGGCAATATTTTAGATGTCTTAGCTATTTCTGAAAAACCAAAGGAATTAAGTGGATATAAATACACAGGAAAAGAAAAACTAGATAGCGAAGGAAATAAAATCTATATTTATCAAAAAGTTGAATTAGAGAACATTAACAACAAAAAACAAGATACTATTGTTGTTAATCAATCACAAGTATTAAAAGAAAATATTGAAAGTAAAACTGAGATCACCACTGATAAGAATGATAAAAAAACAGTAGATAAAAAACTTCCTAATACAGGAGAGACACCTCTAGAAAACGGACTATTAGGTGGAATGTTACTTGCCGCAACAATGATGTTAGCCAAACGAAAAGTAAAAAAATAATATAATAAAATAATATAATAAAATAATATAATAAAATAAAGAGGAGAGTTAAATCGATTTTACACGATAGGGTTTAATAGACTTCTCTTTATTATAAGTTTTTGTTGTTTGTTAAATTCGGAGAGCTGTGAATAAAGGTTTGTAATCGAGGTATATGGGAGTGACTTAAAAATCGTGATTTCAAAGAAATCGATTTTGTAGAGTCACCCTCGCACAGTTTATTAGATGTCTAAAAAGCTTTTATAAATCGAATTTAGATATCAATAAACCACTGCGTCTATGAGTTCTCATATACACTTTGTTTAAGTTTAGGTCTTTTGGGTCAGCACCTTATTTTAATTTCAATCCTGCTAAACCTGCAAAAGCATTGTTTTCTAATTTTTCTTGTTTCATGTATTTTTTCATGTCTACACGACTTGCTTTGTCTTTTTTACTAGATTTAATTCGTTTATCTACTTCTTTTTGTTTTAATGAATTACCACATTGACAACGATAAGTAGCATTTTCACCATTACCGAATAACGTCATCTTTTTATGACAATTATCGCAACGAAGATTTGTTAATCTACTAATGACCTTGCGATTACGACAGCTTGGATTAGAACATTTTAGCATTTTAGTACCTTTTTTATCTACTTCAAGCATAAAACTATCACATTCTTCACATTTCTTACCACTGATGTTATCATGCTTAAATCTATCTTCACTATCTTTAATTTCTGCAATACATGATTTCGTATAGTCTTTTACATCATTTAAGAACTTATCTTTTGAAAGTTTGTTCCTAGCTATATTATCTAATTGTTTCTCCCAAACCGCTGTTAAAGACGGACTCTTAAGATTTTTAGGTACTAAGTTTAGAAGTTGTTTCGCTTTATTAGTGGTTTTGATTCGACCATTATCTAAAACTAAGTAATCATTTGTAAATAATTTTTCTAATATATCTGCACGTGTTGCTACAGTACCAATACCGTTAGTTTCTTTAAGAATTTTTCTTTCATTCTCATCATCTACAAACTCAAATGGATTTTCCATAGCATAAATTAACGTACCTTCAGTATAGTAACTAGGTGGGGTTGTTTGTTTTTTATTATAAACTAATGATTCCAGTTTATGATTATTATTTTGAAGGTTAATAGTTTTGTCCTGTAATTCTTCTCTACTTAATTCTTTATATCCCTCTTGAATTACCTTTAATCCTTTTGCAGAAAATACTTTATTTTCAATATTAAACGAATACGTAGTCTCTTCATATTTATACTCTGGTAATAAATTCTCTAAAAACCTCTTTGCGACTAAATTATATATTTTAGTCTCCATATCTGACATCGACATGTAATTAGGTCTTTGTTCAGTTGGAATAATAGCGTGGTGATCACTAACTTTTGCATTGTTAATAATTTTCTTAGTATTATAATCTTTTACTTTAAGTAATTTTGCAGTAGTTTCTCTAAAATCTCCACCAATAGCTTGAATACGATCTTTTAAAGTGTTCTTCATATCACTAGTTAAATATCTACTGTCCGTTCTTGGATATGTTAATACCTTATGTCTTTCATACAGACTTTGAACAATATTTAACGTTTGCTTCGGTGACATACCGAACAACGCACTAGCAGTTTGTTGAATATCAGTTAAATTATACAATGGTTTTGCTGATGAAGTTTTAGATTTCTTCTGAACATCATTAAATTTAATTTCTTTGTTAATATTCTTTTTAATAAATTGTTCCACTTTTTCCAAATTAAATTCACTATTACCACAGCTAAACTTCACACCATCTATTTGCGCTTCAAAAGTATAATAGTCTTTTGGTTTAAACTGTTTAATCTTTTCTTCTCTTTCGAAAACCATCTGCAATGTTGGAGTTTGAACACGACCACAGTTAAGTGATGCATTATATTTCAATGTTAATGCTCTTGATGCATTAATACCAACTAACCAGTCCGCATTAGCACGCGCTATACCAGAATGATATAATCCTAGGTATTCTTTCCCGTCTTTTAGATTTCTAAAGCCATCTTTAATCGCCTTATCCGTTACAGAAGAAATCCAAAGTCTTTTTATATTTTTATTACATTTAGCCTTATCGATAATATAACGAGCAACAAGCTCACCTTCACGACCTGCATCAGTCGCAATGATAACTTCATTAACATCTTTCCTGTTCAAAGCATTTTCTACAACTTTATATTGTTTAAAAGTTTTCTTAATTATTTCTGTTTTCATAAACTTTGGAATCATTGGTAAATTCTCTAAATTTACATTATTAAATTCCTTATATTTATCAGGTGTTTGAAGTGTTATTAAATGACCTAATGCCCAAGTAACTACATACTTATCTCCTTCAAGACAACCATTTTTATTATTTTTCGCACCAAGATTCCTCGCAATATCACGAGCAACCGAAGGCTTTTCACAAAGTACTACACTTTTCATCAATAAATTCCTCACATATATATTCTTTACTTCATTAATTATTATAATAGAATTTAGCTAAAATAACTAGTAGGACATATAATCACTATCAATTTCTTTTTACTTTAGTTGTAAAATTGAGGTGATATATATTATAATTTAAATAACAACAAAGGAGGACTATTCTATGAAACTTTATTTAGCTGGAGCGTTATTTAACGAGGCTGAAATAGCTCAACGTTTAAAAGAAGGGAAATTATTAAAAGAAAAATTTGGAGAAAGATTATCTGTCTTTAATCCAATAGAACAACCTTTTAACGAAGATAAACAAACATTACCAACACCAGAAGATATTTTTAATGGTGACACAGCAGCTGTTAAAAACTGTGACATTTTCTTAGCTGATGTTACAAACGAAGATAGTGGTGTAATGGTCGAGTTAGGAATTGCAATTGCACTTAAGAAAAAGATTATCGCTATAAATTCAGATATTCGATTAAAATCTGCAAACAAATACAATATTCCAAGTTATGCGATGAATCACTATGTTCTAGGTGGTATTTTAAAACACGGAACTCTTGTTTATAGCTTTGAAGAAGCACTAAATGAACTTGATAAACTATTTTGTTTAAATAAACACTTATAATTAATTAATAAAATAAGCGAGATCAACTTAAGAATTTTGATTTAAAACAATCAATTTCTAAAGCTAATCTCGCTTTTTACTATTTAACTTTTAACTTTTTATCTTTTAACTCTAATACTACATCAGCAGCACTCGCTAATTGATTACTATGAGTAACAACGATAACACATTTATTATTTTCTACAGCTACTTTTTTCAATATTTCTATTATCTCTTCTGCAGTACTTTCGTCCAAGTTTCCTGTTGGTTCATCAGCTAGAATTATAGGCGCTTCAGATACTAACGCTCTTGCGATAGCTACACGTTGTTGCTGTCCTCCAGAAAGTTTCATAACATTTCGATTAACATGTTCTTCTTCTAATCCTAGCTTTAATAAAATATCCTTACTTGCATTTTTCGAAACAAGTTTTAAATTTTCTAGCGGAGTTAGATAATCAATTAAGTTATAATTTTGGAACACTAAAGAAATATCTTTACGTCTATGTTCACTATATCCTATTTTTTCAATATTAGTATTATTGAATAATATCTCTCCACTTGAAGGACTATCTAATCCCGCTAATAGCGATAATAAAGTTGATTTCCCAGCTCCAGATTTACCTATTATCGCATAAAACTTCCCTACTTCAAAATTATAAGTAATTCCACTTAAAACTTTTGACTTACTATTATCATATAAGTAACTTACATTTTTCAATTTAAAAATCGACATTTCTTATTCCTCACTAATTAATATTCGTTAAAATTTTCTTTGGTTTCATCTTCAAGATTGGTAATAATGCTACAACTACCGAAATAATCACTATAGCTATCATAACTATAACTAGATTAACAATATCTATTCCATTAACAGAAATTTTCATTAATTCATCAGCTATTGTTTTTGGTATATCCTCAGAAAAAATACTTCCCACATTGTTAGCTAGATACTTGATAGTTATCATCTCTATACCGAGTGCAGTTATTAGACCAAATATAGTTACCAATAATACCTCAACTACAAACTGTAACACCAGGTTTATTTTACTAGTTCCTAAAGATAGTAAAATTCCAATTTCGTATGTTCTTTCACGAACCCAAAACATTAATATTAATGATAGTATAACTACTCCAACTACAACACTAC
>ERZ773180.1320-NODE-1320-length-12553-cov-8.521523_pt1 | contig 12553 bp, 15 predicted proteins | sample MGYA00511080_ERZ773180 | MGnify/ENA primary metagenome ERZ773180 (study PRJEB29015, sample SAMEA2738175) | human oral metagenome | biome: human oral; feature: human-associated habitat; material: saliva | place: China | collected 2178 ...
GAAATTGCAGGTTGGTCACCCCATCTTCTTCAACATCGATCAGCGCATACTGGGCCCGATGGTTTTGTAGGGGCATCCAGTCAAAATAAGGCATACCAATCGTGCCGGGATTGATGATTTGCTGGCCCTGACTACCATAGCGAAGCAACTGCTTGTGGACATGACCGTAGATGGCCATATCTGTCTGGTCATCCAGCAATTGGTCAAAGTTTTCCGTCCTATTAGCTGGACGCAAGTCTCCACCATAATTCTTTTCTGGCAAGTTGTGGGTCAGGGAAAAGCGAATGCCATTGACCTCCTTCTTCTCCAGTAGAGGAAGGGAGCGAAGCCAATCAATCCGTTTAGGATCAATTCCCTCCATGACATACTGAGTGAGACGAAGCATCTGGATCTCCTGCGGATCCTCAAGCCCGTACTCGCCATCCAAAGCCTCTAGGACACAATCGTCCCAATTTCCACGAACAGCAGCTGTAATCGGAATCGCATCCAGCAAATCAAAAAGATCTTCTCTTCCTGGACCTGGTAACAAAATGTCCCCTAAAAGCCAGTATTCCGTCGCGCCTTGAGCACGCGCATCCGCAATCACTGCCTCCAGAGCTCTTGTATCTCCATGGATATCAGATAAAATAGCGATTCGATGGTTCATAACTACTCCTTTATGGATTAAAATGCCTTATTAAATTTCTTATTTGTTTAGCTTGTGTTACAGAATTTGATTTTTGGTATCTTCCTGTGATTCTATCACATTATTTAAAAACTGCATAGAAACAATTTCATCATCAAGGAACAATTGAACAGCTCCACCCAATTCCATTATTTCTGCTAGTTTTTTTCTAAAAACCTTCAATTGTTCTAAATTTAAATATTCTGTTTCAACTACAGATGTATTATTGGCCATTTTTTCTTTAATTATTACAATTGGTTCATGACTATAATCCCGTATAATTTTCACGATTTTTATCTCATTACAATCCGATTTTATTTTAGCGATAAATTTATGCATTGTTTCTCCTTTTATGAATCTGTCTATAGAATTCTATTCCTCATCAGAAAACATCAGTTCATCTAGTTCTTCTGTGTCTCTTGCAATCCCCTCATTACTAGAAATAATATTATTCAATATTTCTAAAGTTATTTCACCAGTGACATACTTTATGATCACTTTCGTGCCTAAATCATTTAATCTGTTTATTACTTCTCTAATTTTCTTTAATTCATCTAATTTCAAATCATTGACTGATATGACTGGCTCTTGCTTTTCAATTCTAGATTTTATTTCACTTAAAGAAAATGGAGTAAACTCTCTTAACACCTTATATGTCATTGTTTGATTTGTAATGTGATTAATGATTAGATCTACTGTACTCATTACTAGTTCCTTTTATTGATAATTATCCATCATATTAATTTGTTTTCCAGTTTCCACCATGCCAGCCGTAAAAATCCGATATTAAAATTAGGCTTGTATAATGAACTAGATCTCCCCTGCGTCACCGTTTTCTTCATCAATAACCACAACATTCAAGTGCCCATCATCTAGGTATTCTTCTTGAGTGATCTCACCACTTTTAAGCAAGAATTTTTTATTAAGGTTTGTTAACAATTTATCGGCATCAGCTAGTAAGACCTCCATCCGTCTAAGTCCCCAAACAGTTTCAAGAATCCCATTCGTATAAGACTTGTCTTCTGAAGATTCAATAGTATGCATCTGACTTTCTAAAAGCTCAAGACCAGCTTTTAATTGGTCAACACTTGAATCCCAATCTGATTGAATATCGTCGATAAAATCATCTAAGTTCTCCTGATTAAGTAATTCTCTATTAAATTTATCATTTAACGAAGAACAAACCTGATACAATTTTTCCAATACTTCTTTCATATTCGAATGTTCCTTCTCAATGCACTTTTTGTTTTAATATCATTAACTGATCCATCTGTACGAATTACTAAGATTATTTCAAGTCTACCGATTCTATCTTATCTAAAAGTTCCGTCCACATATTTCACCTCATTAAATCTCAACCAAGTCCATCACTTTACATAGTATATCAAAATCTATAGAAAAAAATGTGATAACACTCGGATATCACATTTTTTATTAGGACTATAGTTTAACAACGACTTGCTCTCGGCCTGCGAATTCGTCAATTTCTTCCTGCCACAATGCTTTTAATTCATCGTCAATTACAATAGGACTTCCATTTCCTTCCATTTATTTAATACGTTCATCAATTCATGGAATATAATATTCACAAAATTTTCTCCTATTCAATCTTGCCAACCAATGCGGTTATTAATAAGATATGCTCATACATCTTGACCTTATCTAGATGATCCACATCTTTAAAGCCACCTAATGCTAACAAGGGTACAAAGCCAAAACATTGGGAATAATCAAGAGGACCATATTCCTCTATCGCTTCATGGTAAAGCGGTAGGTCAAAATGTTTTGTAATATGATTACTATCTATAAATTTCAAAAAATGAGTAAAGTTTTTTATCATGATATTAAAACTGCCATTTTTGTATTTAACAATTCCCACATATTTGTTTTCTTCCCAAGTTATGATATCTCCAAATGCCGTCGCAAATATAGGAATAGCAATATCGCCCCGAAAATACGAATCTCTCACTAACTCACTATAGTCGTCTGGGTTTATGACTTTTAAATAGCCATTCAAAAAGGTACCTAAACCTTGGGTTTCCCAAATTTCAACCAATCCAACAGGGACTTTATCCTTATAATTTTCAATCGCCTCTTTAGGCATGTCTGCAACTTTTACAAAATCTGAAATCATTGGATCTCCTTTCAATAAGTCAGTCTAACATTTAAATATGTACTCTGTAGTTGTTCTGGGGACATTGTTTTAGCCATTGCCTGAATCTGCTCATCAACATAATCAATACGATATCTCCATTGAATTCCAATAGATGAGTTGACACCTGTATCACCCATTCCACCAATCTTATCTGGATATCCTCCAGCTATCTGGTCAGGATTGTGAAGAGCTGCTTGGGTACCTAGCCATTTTTGAGCCTTAAGTTTTGCTTCTGTTTACGATAATTAGATAGTAATATAAAACATATTATACCATCTTCTGGTACAAGAAAACCACCGTAAAAGGTGGCTTTTCTATCTACTCTGGTAAGTGAATATGTAAGGTATATCCAGCTTCAGCTAGTTGTTGTGATACGACATTTAAATACTTCACTGCATTCTCAACTAAATCATACATAAAATGTATTGAAATGATCATTTCATTAAAGTTGTCTCCATACTTTTGAACATACTGCTTACTATGAAGGTAAAGAAGATAATGATTGAGCTTGTCTTCAAGTAAATCAAAATGTTCATCTTCATATTTCCAGTCACAGGTATCTATAATCAATAACTCCAGGTTGCCATTTACAACTCCCATTGTGTCGATTTGGTCTGTTTCAAATACGCTCATTTTTCTAGCCTTTCTTTACAATATTCCACAATGTATTCATTGATCCATTTACCCTTATTTTGGAATCCTCCGAATTTACGATTTGCGATCAAATCTTCAGCCATTTGGAGTGCATCTGCATACTGCTCCCGGTGAATCATTAATAGCATTCCTATTAAATCATAACCCACAAGGCTTGGTCCATTCTCAACTGCATAGGCATAGAAATCCTCAAAAGATGAGAAGCTATTTATAAGTTTTAAGACTTCTTCATGCACTTCTGAGAGCACCTCAAAAACCTTGGATTCTACTTTTTCTAAATCAAGATCCTCCATCGTCCAGTCTTCTTTAACTATCTTAAATGGTAATGATACACTATCGACTGTAAAGGCTCCAACTGCTCGAAGACTCATTGGCTCCCGCGAATTACTTGCCATATCAAAAACTTCCCAAAAGATATCATCAATAATATAGGGTTTTATTGAAGGTTGAATTGTGATAGAAAACTGATTATCTGGAAATTTAATATCGATCATATATTTAACTAGATAGTCTCCTACTTTATCAAAAAACCTTTCACTTCTTGATTTAAGTTTCAATCGCTTAGCTGCTACGCGGACAGATTGATTCAATTCTTTTTTTAATTGTTTATCTATTTTTGAAAATTTAACCATTCAATCACCTCACTAATCTGGTCTGATAACTGGTATTTCAGTTCCAGGTGGAATTTCGAAGCCACCTCTAAATATACCTTTCCCTTTACCAACAACATGAGCATTAGCACCATCTTTAATCAATTGAAATGCTTTTTCTTGGTTTGGAGTAAGTGGAGCGGTAACAGAGGATTTATACTCTTGAATCAATAACTGACCGGTTTCTTTATCATACCCCATTGCATCAACTCGAGTACGAACAATTTCACCATCGGGAGCCTCGACGTCAATCGTTATTTGTTCCTCAACATCAGTAGCAATTTTCTTGAAGTCTTCCAGTCTTTCTAGCTCGTACTGACGACCTTGATTTCGAATATTTGCCATATGATCAGACACTTTTTTCCAATCCATTGGCTCTCTAGGTACTGCGCCTTGTTTTGCTTTTCTTTCTAAGTATCTTTCGTAGCGAGCTTGAACATCAGGATCAGTAAATTTACCATCTAAAAACTCAGGATTTGCATGTTCACCTGCTTGGCCACCTCTGCCTTCAAATGCCGCAATCTTCTGTTTGTGATCGACTGAGATTTGTTGGATGCGATCGGCGAAATCATCTATCTTCGTTGAAACGTTAGACTTTGGTAGATTAACATTTCCATCCCCTGCAAGAGCAAGGGCAGGTTGACGTTGATTTCCAATGGAATCCATCATGTTTTGAACATTTTGTCGACCGGTTTCCATCGCATCATTGAAGCTCCGGACTTTATTGGAAAGTGCCTCTGCTCCTGCCGCAACGGTTTTGTTCTTCACATTTGAAACACGGTTCTTGAAGTGTTCAAAAGCTTCTCCAGCTTGAACCTTGACATCGCCCACCTTGGTCTTAACATCTGTCCAAGTTGATTTGACGCGATCTTTAATACTAGCCTTAAAGCTAGTCGCTTCTCCACTGTGGATGTTGACATTGGCTGCTTGACTTGCTCTATAAGATTTGTATTTATTTCCAAGGTGGCCAATGGTACGTCCAATCATTTGACTGGTTGCTAAACCTACCAAAGCTTTTTGAGGATCTTCCATAAAGTCGTGACCAAACTGTGCGGTATCATAGACATTTGCACTCATCTGAGCAAATCTTTCAGCTGCAAGAAGAGACTCTGAAGCTGTTTTACCAGCAATCTTTGTGGCAGTAGATAAACCGCCGGATAGGAGCGTCGTAGCAGCTTCTGCTCCGGCCCACCAACGCTGTTCTGTTGAGAGTACTTCTCCAGAGATGGTCTCCCCTGCTGCTGCACGATAAAGTGCTTCTCCACCGATGAGACCTGTCCCTGCCGCAAGTGCCACTGGCGCAAGTGTTCCACCAGAAGCAACAGTCCCTACAACTAGAAGAGCAACACCTAAAACTTGGACTCCAGTCTCCACCCAACCAAGCCATTGTTCATTGTCTTTAGCAAAGGTGGATTTCATCCGTTTGTATTCACCCATCTCAGTTGGATAGAAAGCATCCATCAACTCACGGTCACTCAAGTCCTTAAGTTTATTATACGTGTCTCTATCTGAATTTTCAAGTTCTTTTAAGCGCTCCTTAGCCACTTTGAGCTTTTCCTGGTACTTCGCAGCAGCAGCTGGTATTGGACTCTTGTCACTATTTAAGATATCAGACAAGGTGAAATATTTGGTTTGGGTTGTAGTTTGCTCGACTTGTCCAACCATCCCATTATTGATATAAGACTTTACAGTTTCTTTATAAGACAAATGGTCAGATTTGTATTGATTTTTTCCCTCATTGACCTTGTTGAGGGCTTCCATGGCATCTTCTAGTCCACCGATGTACTTGTTTTCTATATTTTGCACGATCTCAGTGTGAACTTCCTTTAAGGCTCTCATAATTTTTAAAACCTTATGCTCCGCATCTAGAAAGTCACTTTCTGGCATGTCTTTTCCTAAGGTTCCTTCACCTTGAGCTACATAAAGGTCTTCAACTTGATTCGTTTTAACAATCTCAGTGGCTTTTTTTATATCTCTCAATAAGTCAACAACTTGTTGAACATTATTCTCGCCCCAGCCTAGGTTATCGCCTTTTTCAAAGTCACTTTTATTTGTATAATACTCTGTCATCAAGCACCTCCCTTATCGGTCCGTCCACTATATAGGATAGCATCTTCTGATTTAGGACCCGTATAGTCCGGCTTAGTTTGGCTTTCTTTGATATTTTCTTTAGTAAGTTCAAAAGCCTGTTGGGGATCCTGTTCCAGTGCTTGTTTTGTTTCTGGATCAATAGTTGGATCTACTAAAGCTGCGTTAACAATGTCTGCTGCTAAGAGTTTATCTGTATCAATCATGGCTCGATAGGTTGTTTGAATATGATTGTACATTAACTCTGTTAAGGATTGGAAGGTTTGAGCTTTAGATGTAAACCGACTCAATTGCAATTCACCTAAACGTGATTGAAGAGATCCTTCCTTACAAACTGCGGGCACTTTTTCTACCAACTCTTGTAACTGAGTTGTCAGATCCATTGTACTCATGACCAATTCACGCGCGGCTAATAAAAGTTCTTCTTGTTCTGTCAAGGAAATACTAATCTTTGGCATGGTTCAATCCTCACTTTCAATTGCTTGATCACTTCTTTTTCCATTACTTCTGTACTAACAGACCGAATCCGTTGTTCTATCATATCGTACTGATAAAGACCTGAAGGAGCATCCAAATATAGATAAGCTGTCGAGCGTTTCTTATAAGAATAAGTCATCACAGTTAATGCAGGTCTTTGACCATAATAAATCAGTAAGCGCTCATCAGAATACGGTTCCCAAGAAGAAGCATTAGGATTTCCTTCTCTTTGGGGATTTTGAGCACTCAAAAAATCATGGAGTTGTATCGTCATCCCAAGGAACTGAAAACTATGAACTCGATTAAGGGTGTATGCATTTTCTCCGACCCGTTCAATAACGATATGGTACCAACGATTTGAATCGACCAACTGTGCACAATAAAATTGCTGATCCACTTCACAGTGGGAAAAAGCTTTCTGGTACTGATCCAGATAGATTCCTCTAGCCATACATGTTTCAGTCGGATCATCATTCTCATCAATCAAGCCCAGGGAGCGCAAATCTTCAAAACCTTTCTCTAAGACTTCTTTTAACAGTTCTAATTTCTCTTTCCCTTCAACTTCAGGAAGAGGAAGGAGAAAGAGATCTTCACTATAACCGTCATTTATAATCATATACAATGCATATAATGCTTCAATTGAAAAAATCATACGCTATCTATTTCCTTGATTCTCTTTGCGTCTTTTATATGATAAAAGAGTGTTTCTAAACCATCTGCTGCTTCGTGTAACTTACCAACTGCATCCGCAAAGTCTGCTTGATATTGTTGGATAAAATCTTTAAGACCTAGATATTTTTCTTTGGTTTCACCAGACCAAAGTGATTCCTTTTGGCCTAAAGCACTCACTTGCGATGGGATGGTGGAATTGATTAGATTATGAACACTATTCAGTTGTTCAATCAATGCCCTTAACTCACTATCCTCATAATGAACGGTATCATGAGTAAAACGTGACTCGATATCATTAATATTCGTATTCATATGCTAAAACCATCCTTTTCCCAACTCCGTCCAATCTTCTTCTATTCCTAGTCTATCCCAACCTTTTTTTCCTTTGTTGTACTCTGCTTTTACAGATGCCATCTGAGAATTTAGGGAGGCAATTTGCGCAACCAACTCATTATATAGGTCTACAAAAGAAGCATTCGAATCATTTACAAAATCAACATAATCTTGCAATTTATCACGATTTGTTTTTAACTTACTGGAAGCAGTATCTAAATAAGCATAACCAGCGTGACCATCAATCTTATCTATAATCCCTGTTGTATACTCAATATACTCGTCCATTTCTGAGGTCGAGCGTTTATGGTCAAGATTACAATTTTGTATTCCATCACGCACTCTTTTATATTTATCTCGTTTCGCTTTTAAACTATCGTACTGACTTTTTAAGGATGCGTCACTTACCATAACAACTCCTGCCTTTCTTTTATATTGTATTAGTTTACCATATTTGAAGCATCATTTATACGATTAACCCTTATTTTTTTACCAATATAAACATATCGCAATTATCTGTTGATTTTAAGCTAAAAAGGATAAGTAACTTCATTACTTATCCCTTATATTTATTCTTTATTAAGTTCGAAATCTTCTCTTTTATTGAACTTTTCTTGCACTGCCTCAGCAACTGCTCGTGGGATACCGACTGTGACAATTTCATCCACAGTGGCTTCTTTGATCTTGGTCAGTGACTTGAAGTGCTTCATCAGCAACTGCTTGCGTTTTGGTCCCAAGCCTTCGATGCCGTCCAACTGGGAGGAGAAGGAATTCTTGGACCGTAGCTGGCGGTGGAAGGTGATGGCGAAACGGTGGACTTCATCCTGGATCCGCTGGAGAAGGAAAAATTCCTGCGAGGTCCGAGAGAGTTCGATGACTTGGAGAGGATCACCAAAGAGCAATTCATGGGTCTGGTGCTTGTCATTCTTTTGCAGGCCTGCGATGGGAATATCCAGTCCCAACTCTTCTTGGATGACTTGCTTGGCAATATTGACCTGGCCCTGACCCCCGTCGATGACGATTAGATCTGGTGGCGTCAGGCCATCCCGCATGACCCGGCTGTAACGTCTGCGAATGACCTCCCGCATGCTGGCATAGTCGTCTGGACCAACGACAGTCTTAATCTTGTACTTACGGTAGTCCTTTTTGCTTGGCTTTCCATTGACAAAGACGACCATGGCAGAGACCGGACTGGTCCCCATGATGTTGGAGTTATCAAAAGACTCAATGCGCACAGGAATTGGGATTTGCAGGAGTTTTCCAAGATTTTCAATAGCACCTTGGGTCTTTTCCATGGATTTTTCAAGGAGATTAAATTTCTGCTCCAGACTGACACGCGCATTCTTAATGGCCAGATTGACCAACTGCTTCTTCTCCCCTCGCTGGGGCTTAAGGACCTTGGTATCTACTAGGGCCTGGACCGCTTCCTCATCGATATCTTGAGGAATCAGGATTTCATTGGGGATCAGGTGAGATTTCTCCTGGTAAAACTGCCCCACATAGGTCAAGAAATCCTCGTCTGGATCATTGTAGTAAGGGAAGAGATTGACTTCGCGCTCGATCAGCTTGCCCTGACGGACAAAGAAGACCTGCACACACATCCAGCCCTTGTCCACGTAGTAGCCAAAGACATCCCGGTTCTGCAAATCCTTGGCCATGACCCGCTGTTTGGTCCGCAGGGTCCCGATGGCCTGGATCAGATCGCGGTACTCGGCCGCCCGCTCGAATTCCATGTTTTGCGCAGCGGTAGTCATCTTGAGCTTGAGCTCATCGATAATCTTGTCATCCTGCCCCTTAAGGAAATCAGAAACCTCCTGCGCCATGCCCTTGAAGTAGGCCTCGTCCTTGTGACAGACCGTATGGGCCATACACTGCCCTAAATGGTAATAAAAGCAGACCTTAGAAGGCGGATTGGTACACTTTCGAAAAGGGAAAATCCGATCCAAGAGTCGCTTGATCTCATTGGCCGCCCCCACATCCGGATAGGGACCAAAATAGAGGCCGCCATCCTTTTTGACCTGGCGCGTGATGATGAGACGCGGATAACGCTCATTGGTAATCTTGATGAAGGGATAGGACTTATCGTCCTTGAGCATGATATTATACTTGGGCTTGTTCTCCTTGATGAGGTTGATCTCGAGAAGCAAAGCCTCAATATTGGACTCAGTGACGATAAACTCAAAATCCACAATCTCAGATACCAGCGCTTCCGTCTTGGTATCGTGGCTCCCTCGAAAATAGGACCGCACACGATTGCGAAGATTCTTGGCCTTCCCCACATAGATGATGGTACCGTTCTTATCTTTGTGAATGTAACAGCCCGGACTCGTCGGCAAGAGCTCGAGCTTAGATTTAATCAAGTTGTTCATACTCTCTATTATAGCAAAAAGGGAGTGGGAAAGAACTCCGATAAGTTAAAAAGAGTTCGTCTTCCCACCCCCGCACAGTTGATTAGGCATCTTTGGAGCTTAAAAAGCGAACAGAGATACCAATCAACCACTGCGTCATATATTTATTCCTATTAATTAAACAGCGAAGGGTGAACAGATTTTGCTCAACCTCTCTATAATCTACTAAATTAATTGATTTTTAACGAAATAAGATCTGAAAAATGACCGATCCAATTTGAACTTGTATTTTTCATTTTTCTTATAAAACCTTATTATATTACGTTCACTTTAATATTGTCAAAATAAAGTAGAGGTGGATAACTAGCTCTACCTCTTACTATAAAAACTCAAAGCTATATTGAAACAATAGGCAATGATTATTGAGTAAAATATAAGCTTTAAAAAAAGGGGACATGTTAATTTATTGCTAAAATAAGCTATTGAGGTCAGGATTAGAAGAGAGAGACAAAATAATAATAGTTTAATTTTATAGCCACGCATTTATGCTTCTCCTTTCTAACCTAAACGAACTATTTTTGCTTTCATTGTAGCATAAAACGTAATGGAAAGCTCAAAAATATCATTACGATTTTTTTTCGTTCACTGCTCTATATCAACATTTTTAATGGCGGTATTATATCAAAGATAGCATCAATATTTATAACTTCATTAATCAGTTGGCAAGGGATAGATCATTACTTGATCTTGTTGGGTCATATCTTCTTCTCCTACAGTTGCTTGTTTTTTACTTCCTCAAACCATTTTTCAAATTCTAGACGTGGAATCAATTCCTCATCCTTGTCATAACGCCCTTCATAGCTATAGCGACTATCAAGACTGTTTTTCTTGGCATCATAAATCAACCACATCTCAGTTGGATGTTCGCGATTGTATTCTTGGCACAGCTTAACCATTCTTTCTATATCTTGTGCACCAATTCTTAATAGACTAAACTGAATTTCATCCGAACTATCTATTTTATTAGGTAGATGATCCGAAATCTCATCTCTATCTAGATAATGATTATTAGTTTTAAAAAATACATCAAATCTATAAAAACCATCCGCAACGCAATAAATAAAAATTTTATCTGCTTGATTTTGGACATATTCCATAGCTAATGAAACCATGTCAATCTGGATTTCCATAAATTTATCTTCAAATTGTGTCATATTATTCTCTCTTTATCTATTTATATTTGGAATTATTTCGTTATATTTTTTTCCATCAATCTTATAATTAACTTCAAAACTTGTTGGTCTCATTGAAGAGCCATCGTAGTTAATCTTAATATCTACTTCAACTTTCTTTGGTGGATTTGATTTTAAAGCATCTGCCCAATCACGTTCAATACGGCGATATTCTTTTAAGTTGACATCTTTAGCTTGTGAAACAAGGTTATCCAACTCAGGTGATCCACCAAATAAATCTCCGAATATATGGCCTGCATGGTCTCCAATTTCTTTATCTGGAGTATTTGAATTATGAGGTAATCTACCTTCATGGAGTTTTAGTTGTAAATCTTCAGCATATGCACGATCGATACGACCAACCTCATCAGTACGATAAAGATAACTATGTTCTCCAGCCTCGTATACCACATTAGGTTTCGGAACTTTTCCATCCATATGGCTTCCGTCTCTCAAGATCTCACTAGCATCTTCCAACCAGTGTTTGGTCTGCGAACCACCAAACCTACTGCCAGATTTTCCTCCTAGCTCCATCACATCATCCACACTGCCATCTAGATTCTTCGCGAAAGCACTGATGTTATCTGCTATATGTGTTAGCTTACCTCCTTCAAATGGAATGGAGCCTGTCGCTGGTTGTAATTTTAGGGGATTTAAACTAAATCTCTGAGCCGCTTCACTAAGAACATTATCCGCATGGCGTAAGCCATCGCTTAAAGCGTCTGCCGAATTCGATAGAATCTTACTTGGGCGAAGATTATCAAGCTGTTTGCCATAGGTTTTCAGCTGGGAAATCATATTATCTGTCAACCCCTTGGTGCTCTTCAGAATCCCTTTCAGGTTGTCAAGGTTCTTAACTCCTTGCTCCACTCCTTCTTTTATACCTGTTTTAAGACTGGTCTTGACAGCAGTGAGTCCTGCGGTCTTTCCTGTCTTGGCTAAGCCACTTAGATATTTACCGGCTGGGATTAAGTCAAGCAGGGCAAAGGCTCCTCGCATGCCTCGTTCGGTATTGTCCAACTCGCGACCCGTCCCCCAGTCCTTGCCTGTCGCTGCTGAATACATATCCGCACTAGCTACAACGACACTTGCAACTGCTCCAGCCGGGGGACAGAAAATGGTCAAGACAACCACTCCTACTCCAAGAGCGATATCTCGCCACATCTCTATATTGGATTTCTCGTCATCAATCGAGACATACTCAAAGGATCGAGTATGATGCATAGCCATCAGATATTGATCCTGGGTCAGCTTGTGATCTTTATAATCCTTACTTTTCT
>ERZ773180.1321-NODE-1321-length-12552-cov-29.060014_pt1 | contig 12552 bp, 9 predicted proteins | sample MGYA00511080_ERZ773180 | MGnify/ENA primary metagenome ERZ773180 (study PRJEB29015, sample SAMEA2738175) | human oral metagenome | biome: human oral; feature: human-associated habitat; material: saliva | place: China | collected 2178 ...
GCTGTATCTCACTGTTTCATTAAAAAGAGGTGCAGACCCCGGAGGTCGCAGGTTCAAATCCTGTCCCCGCTACCACCAAGAACCCGGTCCCGACAGGGACCGGGTTCTTTATGTTTCAGCGCGTATCGTCCAGCGAACGTCTTGACTAGGCGAGTGTCACACGCGATAGAATTGACTGTTCGCCATCAGGAACTGCACTTTCGGGTGCGAGAGGAATACAGATGAGCACCATCGATCCGTTGCAGCTCACTGCTGCTGACATGAGTAACCCGGCGCTGAGCGCTCAGGACCTCGCGGACATCACGGCCGCGCGTGAAGACCTGCGCCCCTACGTTGCGACTCACCCGTCGCTGTACCCTGCCCTCCAGCAGTGGCTCGCCAGCCAGGGTGTCGTTCCCGCTCAGCCGCCCGTCGCGCAGCCCGCGGCTAAGGCACCCGCCGCCGAGGCCTCGGCCGAGAGACGTGAGAACGCGACCGCCGAGGGCGCGCATGAGCAAGCAGTCGCTGAACCCGCTGCAGACACGAATGCTTCCGCCGCGCAGTCGGATGCTCCTCAGGCTCAGCAGCCCTATGGGCAGCCGCAGTATGGTGCACCCCAGGGCGCTCCTCAGGCTCAGCAGCCCTATGGGCAGCCACAGTACGGCGCTCCCCAGGGCGCTCCTCAGGCTCAGCAGCCCTACGGACAGCAGCCGTATGGCGCTCCCCAGGGGCAGCCGCAGTACGGCGCTCCCCAGGGGCAGCCCGGTCAGCAGGGGCCGTCCGCTGGCCAGCAGCTTGGTGCCGCCGCTTCGCAGTTCGGTGCCGCCGCGAACAGCGCGTTCAATCAGTTCCAGAACGCTGTCGTTGCTGAGGCTGGCAAGGTGAGCGGTCGCTCGATTCGCGCGACCTACGCGCTGATCGGCGTTGCCGCTGCGTCGCTGCTTGTGTTTATCTCGATGCTCCTTCCCTATGTCGAGATCTCGTTCTTTGTGACTGAATCGACGTCGCTTCTCGGCGGCGGCGGTTGGTTCCCGGTCACCTTCCTGCTCCTGCTCCTCGCGAACGTCGGCGTCGGCGTCGCCTACTGGCTGACCAACCAGAAGTGGGCATTCATTTCCGTGGGCGCGGGTTCGCTCGCTCTGGGAATCATGTCGCTTATCGAGACGTTCTATATCATCGCCAACGATAACGATCTGATTGACTTCTCGATCGGCTTCTACCTGTTCCCGCTGTTCTCGATTGCTCTGGGTGCGGCTGGCGTGATCCTGCTCCTCGAGCTGAAGGAAGGCAAGGTCGCTCCTCTGAACACGGCCCCCGCCATGCTAAATCAGTTCGGCCAGCCGGGCCAGCAGGCCTACCCCGCGCAACCCGGACAGCAGTACCCGGGCCAGCAGGTCTACCCCGCGCAGCCCGGCTTCCAGGGCCAGCAGCAGTACCCGGGGCAGCAGGCCTACCCCGCGTCGCAGGGCCAGTACGGCGCGCAGCCGCAGCAGGCTCAGCAGGCTCAACAGCCGCAGCGGGCTCAGCAGCCGCAGCCGGAGCAGTCGGCTCAGAACCAGCAGGGGCAGACGGGTGAACAGCCTCAGAACCCCTACAGCCCTCAGGCGTGACGCTCTGAGTGAGGTATACGGGACGGGCCCGCGGCAACAGCCGCGGGGCCCGTCCCGTTGTGGTGCAGTGTGTTTACTCGTCGTCCTCTTCCGTGACGTCGACGCCGGCAACGCCGTCAAGGTCCGCGAGCGTCGTCACGAGCATCGAGCAGAGATCTTGGCGAGTCGACGCTGTGAAGCGCGCGGTGGACGTGTGGTGGGCTGAATCGGTGCGCGTGGAGACGCCGGACACCGACCAGCCCAGGGCACTGACCTGCGTGAGGAGGGTGGAGAGCACTCCGTGTCCGGGAGTGTAGTGGACGCTGAGCGTGACCTTGTGCCCGTGGGTGCGCATGAGGATGAACTGGACGAGCGGGGTCAGCAGGGCAATGACGATGAAGTGCAGGGCAGTGCCCGCAAGTGAGAGCCACCACAGGCCAGCGCCGCAGGCCATGCCGATCGCCGCAGTTTCCCAGATGGTGGCGGCCGTCGTTAGGCCTCGGATCGCTCCGTGCCGAGTCAGGATGATGCCCGCGCCCAGGAAGCCGATGCCCGACACGATCTGCGAGGCGACGCGCGAGGGATCGTAGCGGGTGATGCCGTCGATGAGGATGTCGGAGAACCCGTACTTGGAGATGAGCATCATGAGGCAGGCGGTGAGGCCCACGATGGCCTGGGTGCGGATGCCGGCGCTTTTGCCGCGGATTTGTCGTTCGAGTCCGATGGAGGCAGACAGGACAAGGGCAAGCAGCATCCATCCGATGCTGACGAGTTGGTGCGTCATGGTCTCTTCCTTCCTTAGCGCGGGGAGGATCTTAGTGTAGCGACCGAGTCCGGTGGGGGCGTGGATCACGCACGAGGTCGTGGCTTGTTCCGCTCTTTTCATGCACAGGTCGGGTGCCTGGCTGAGGGCTGACGGGAATCTCGTACTTCGACAAGCTTCGCCTGCGTGCAAAGCCGCCAGATTGCGTGAAAAGTGTTGAGATACTGCGCCGCGTCGCACGCGCGCCGCGAGGTAAATCGCGTGAGCCAGCCACGGCCTCGTTAAAGGCCACGGAAAGAACGTCCCAATCTCGACACAAGAATTTGGGGTTAGTATGGGACTCACGATCGACAGACGAGGAACCCATTTATGGATACCCCTACTCCTGATGACATCGCCAGCGATGTACAGCAGCGCTCCGACACGCAGCTGAAACGCGGCCTGGCATCGCGCCACATGCAGATGATCGCCATCGGCGGAGCGATCGGCACCGGCCTGTTCCTGGCCTCGGGTGCCACGGTCGCGAACGCCGGCCCAGGCGGCGCGCTCCTCGCGTACGCGGCGATTGGTCTCATGGTGCTGCTCCTCATGCAGTCCCTGGGCGAGATGAGCGCGCACCAGCCGGTCGCGGGCTCGTTCCAGACCTTCGCGACGAAGTTCATTTCCCCGTCCTTTGGCTTCGCGATGGGCTGGAACTATTGGTTCAACTGGGCGGTGACGGTTGCCGCGGACCTGGTGGCATCCGGCCTCGTGATGGCCTATTGGTTCCCATCGGTGCCCTCGTGGATATGGGCAGTGGTGTTCCTGGTCATCGTCGTGGGACTCAACGCCCTGTCGGCGCGCGTCTACGGTGAGGCGGAGTTCTGGTTGGCCGCAATCAAGGTCGTCATCGTCATCGTGTTTGTGGTCTCCGGCGTCTTCATGATCGCGGGCGTCATGGGCACGAACTCGCCGGGCCTGTCGAATTGGACGACCGGCGATGCTCCCTTCCATAACGGTTTCGTCGGCGTCATCGCGGTGTTCATGATCGCGGGCTTCTCGTTCCAGGGCACCGAGCTCGTAGGCGTGGCCGCCGGCGAGTCTGAGAACCCGCGCCGGGACGTGCCGCGTTCGATCCGCACGGTTTTCTGGCGCATCATGTTCTTCTACATTGGCGCGATCGCGGTGATCGGCACGCTGTTGCCCTACACGGATCCGAGCCTGCTCAGCGCCGCCGATGACAGCGCCAACAATGTCGCTCAGTCGCCATTTACCCTCGTGTTCGCCCGCATGGGCATCGGCGCGGCGGCGGCCGTCATGAACGCCGTCATCCTGACGTCGATCCTGTCGGCGGGTAATTCGGGCCTGTACGCGGCCTCTCGTATGCTGCACTCGATGGCCCTCAAGCACCAGGCACCCGCGATTTTCGCGCGCGTGACGAAGGGCGGTGTACCCGGTTACGCGATGGCCGTGACGACAGTGACGGCGGCGTGCGGCTTCCTCACGCAGCTGGTTTTTGAGGACGCCTACATCTGGCTGGTGAACATCGTCGGAATCTCCGGCATCATCATGTGGCTGGGCATCGCGGTCAGTCACATCCGCTTCCGTCGCGCCTACCTGCTGCAGGGCTACCGCCTTGAAGACCTGCCGTATCGTTCCCCGTTCTTCCCGGCTGGTCCCATCATCGCCTTCATCATGTGCCTGGTCGTGATGGCGGGTCAGAACTATGAAGCCGTGCTTCACGGTCAGGTGTGGGAGGTTGCATCCTCCTACATCGGTCTGCCGCTCTTTGGTGCGGTCTGGTGGGGCTATCACCTGGTGCGTAAGGACCGGACGGTGCCGCTGGATGAGATGGACGTCGCTCCCGTCGAGATCGAGCCGGTCTCGAATAGCTAAGAACGATGAGAGCCGGGCAGTGCAGACATGCGCTGCCCGGCTTCTTCACTGGATTGACGAGGCCGTGGCTCACTCACGCTTCGCACCTGCTGCACGGCTTGTCATCACTCGGTAACTAACGGCGTGGCGGGGCGCTTGTCCCGCGCATTTTCATAGGATGGGGCCATGATGACAACGCGACGCCTCCTTGCCATGACCGCCCTGTCCGCTCTTGTCTTGGGGGTGAGTGCCTGTTCGCCGAAGGATAGTCAGCCGACTTCCGGTGCCACGACCTCGGCCCCGACTCCGAGCGCCTCCGTTTCGGCCAGTGCTACGCCCACCGCGCAGAGTGGCATGGACGCCCAGAGCGGGGAGACGCCCCAGAGCGCTTCGGTCGATAAAGGCAACGAGGCTCCTGAAGTTGACGTGACCAACAACGAGGCGCGTTGCGACCTGACGAACCTGCAGCCCGCGGTGACGAGCAACCAGCAGATCGGTACCTCCACCTACGTCGAGCTGACCTTCACGAATGAGGGAAACTCGTGCTGGGTCAGCGGCTTCCCGCAAGTTCTTTTCGCCTCGGGCGGAGCGACCGTGTCTGAGGCGGTGCGCGACGGCGAGGATCCCGGAAACGTGTACACGATTCCTCAGGGAGGTCGCGTGGGCGTGACCCTCACGGCCGAATCCGTTGATGGCGTCGACGGCTGCACGCCTGCGACCTCCGATCAGGTCGATATCTTCAACACGGACGGCTCCGGCTCAACCAGCCTGCAGCTCTCGCTGAGCGTCTGCCAGAACATCGCTTCCGTCGCGGTCAGCCCCTACGAGCCGCAGTCCTGAGGGGTTCGCCCGTCGTCGAGCGGCAGGTGCCGACCGGGTTCCACCGCCTGGCACCTGCTGTCTATGTGTGTGACGGGCGCGCGAGGGCGGAACTCTCCGATTTTGTGTATTGCCGCCGACTCAGCTGTCAAGCAACGCCAATATACTGGCTGCCAGAGCTGATGCTGATACGCTGATCTGGTTTGAAGGGCTGCGTACCCTTCTACGCTCACTCGTGCGTGGTGATCACGCGGCGGGCAATACATCAATCAGATATGCAAGGAGACCTCCATGGGGATACGCGAAAACAAGCAGGCGTTCCAGTACGCACTGCCGTACGAGCAGGTGTTCCAGGCGGCGATGGCTGCCGTCCCGAGTGTGCCGAAGGCGACCATGATGGGGGCGGACATGAACGCACGCTACCTCACCTTCGATACGCCCCTGACCTTCATGTCCTGGGGTGAGCGCATCATCGTCGGTTTTATCCCTCACGAGCAGGGCGTTACCGTTGAGGTTTCCTGTGCGACGAAGGGCATGCCCAACCTCATGCAGAATGGCCGTAACCGCAAGATCATCAAGCAGTTCATCGACGCGTTGTCCAGCATCGTGCAGGTGAAAGGCGTCGAGGTCATCGCGTCCTGACGCATCGTGCTGCGATGTGTGCGAGGCATGACGTCGTCGCGTGCCCCGATCATATGCGCACCAACGTGCACGCCAGATGCTCGCTCTCCAGGGATTGTCCCAAATCGCAGACCACCTCGCCCACAGCAGCCCATTTTTGGCATGTTTCGCCGAGGTGGTCTGCGATTTGGGCACATCATCCCTCGCTCTCGATCACCACGCCGGGGAAAATGGCGACACGAGAACACTGACAAGCCAAAAGAACGCTCCTCATGCTGCAAAATCCCTGCGCTTCTCATGCGGGAGCGCAGTGAACACCACAACGAGAACTCGATGTTCTCCCAACACGTTCTGTCCGTCCTCGTAGTTAGTTACCCACCTTCAACACCGACTTTCCCGTACCAACATGCCGAAAATTCGCCTGCCAGCAACACGTAGTGTCCTACACTCCCAGGATCGGGCTGGGTACGAGGGCTGAGTGTCCCGTGCGTTTCCTTGCTCGTCAAGGGTTTGCTTACGTACTACCAGAAGAACCAGGGGGCGCTCGACCGACTGCATGCTGCCGACGCTGCCGACGACGCTTTCAAGGGATTGGCTGGTATTGCAGCCCCAAATAGTGAGTGATCCAGATACAGCTCGGCCCGGCCCCATACGAGTATGGGGCCGTTTCTGCGTGACATGCACCTCGTAATTGCGATCTCGGTTTGGGAGTAATGATTATTTGGTGCCTGTAAGATGATGTGCAAAATTCTTCTATCAGTGTTGAATGAAGGGTAGGCACCATGGCGCGCGGATACCGGGCAATTCTGGAACTGGAAGGTGCGGGAAGCGCGGTGCAGATCGCTGACCGTATCTTCCATGAGTGGGCGCACAAGAAGTATCCACGGACAGGTTCTTCCGTGCGTGTTGAATGCGATGAGGAGGGGATCTATCGTTTCGGCGAGCTCACCTCCAGGAGAGGGGAGAGGACAGAAGTCATCGCGACGAAGATAACGGAGACCTCAGAGGATAATCACTACGAGCGCCAACTTCTCGAAATGGTCGAACGGACGAGCGACGGCAAGCAGTGGACGATGCGCGTCTATGCGATGCATGCGACCAAAGAATCCAACTACGACCAGGTCGTGTGGATTGAGGTTACCCCTCCGCGTAAGGGGGAGTGGGACGCGAAGCCGCCTGCCCTGGTCCGCGATCTTATCACCGAGGGCCACTGCCGTGACCGGGGTATGCCCCTGTCGGATTCTCTCCAATCCGTCATCGATGAGGAGCAAGTGGAGCAACTGATCAGCTGGATTCGCGATGACCGCAGACGCGCATCCGTCGTCGTGGCCGCCCCGCTCACGGATGGGAACGATTCGGAAGCGCTCGAAGCGGAATTCCGGTGGAAAGACATCCTACGTTCCCTGACAAAGGATTCCCTTGGGTGCGCATCCTACTTTCTCCTCACGCCCGAGGCGTACCGTGAGTTCTGCGCCCAGATCGGACAGGGGTGCGCCATGCCCAAGGGGAGCCTGAGAACGTACCTTCCTGGCTTCCGGTCAGACGAACCAGCTGACAGGCTCCGGCACAGGGTGCTCACCGCAGGCACGCTGCTGCGTGGGTACGATGAGAAAAGCAAGCGATTTCGTCCCGAACTGTCAGCCATCATTGCGCGAACGCCCTGCGAATATCTGTGGGAAAACGGCCTTGATAAGGAGCTTCGCCGGGCCCAAGCGCTCCTGGATAAGAAGCGCCTGACAGTGCCGACGTTCTACCCGCTGCGTGAGAGCGCGCGGACGGTGGAACTGCTCGACGAGAAGGTGCGTCAGCGGGTCGCCGAGTCTTTCTCCGTAGCCGCCAGCGACGCGAGGGGATCAGCCGAGGACTCGCGCGAGCCTGCTCACGAGGCGCAAGAAGGGCTCGCCCTCCAGACCCCCGAACGCGAGGTGGGTGCCGGGTCAGCGACGTCCGAGCCCGCCACGCAGCGCGGAGAGTCTTCGCACGTGGCGTGGTATGAGCCGTTACGTCGCCTGATTCGTCGGTTCCTACCCGCGTTCAACCCGCGCTCATACACTGAGCTGGAGAGCGGAGTTACCGCGCTGGAGAACGGCCTGGACGCCATGAACGACGCGCATGCGCAGCTCGCACAGAAACGAAATGAGCTTGAGGATGAGCTACGTGTCGCGGAGGAACTGCTGGAGGAAGCTTCTCATCAAAGCCAAGAGATCGAGGCGCTCAAGGAAGAGAAGAAAGCGCTTGTTGACCAGCTGCTTGAGGTTCAGCAAGAGAGGGAGAGTCTTAGTAAGAGAAACCGCTCCCTTGAATGGAAAGCGCGACAACACGAATCGAGTGGTCATGCGACTGAACCGGACGATTCGTGGCTGGCTGATGCGCCGAAGAGCATGTCGGAGTTGTTTGATCGCATGACGCAGCAGGGCTATGAGACGGTCACGCGTTACGTCGAATTGAGCGCGCCGGATTCAATGGTGGACGATATTCTCGCGATCGACGATCTGGCGGAAAACCACTATGCTCCTGAGTTCTGGAACTACATCTTGGTCCTGCGTGACTACATGCGTGCGCGGGAGACGGGTGACTTTACAAATGGAGATCTTGACCTCTACCTTGCGTGTCCGCCGGAGGGGTATTTTAGGTGTGGTCCTGGCCATCACAAGCGAAACGAAGGGCGAACTGTGAAGAGGGATCGAAAGATGCGCCTCGAGCGTATGCTGCCGGTTCCTATCGAGGTCGATTCACGCGGTTATATTGAGATGTGGACGCATTTTGCCCCACCGTTCTGCAACCGCAAGGCACCGCGCATGTACTACTACGCGGACACAAAGAAGACACAGAAGGTGTACATCGGGTACATCGGATATCACCCGACGAACACGAAGACTAACTGAATCGTTCAAATGCAACTCGGCCCAGACCTTGTTGAAATACGAGGTCAGGGCCGAGTTGTTGAAAAGTAGGGGCGTTGAGTGATGCACGAACTGAAATCTCGACCAGATGACGCCGAGAATACTCAGCAGCGGTTGTGTGCTGTATCAGGGCATCTCTGGCGCGCGGTTCATAGTCAACGCAGGACGGAGTTCGTTTGGTAGTAGTTGCGCATTGCTTGCTTGGTGATGACGGTAGCTGAAGGCTCGGAGGGAGCGAGGCCCTTGCGAGCGTCGAGCCATGGTGACTCCGCGTGGGTTCGCTGGCTCAGATCAGCTCCTGTCGCTTCGCTCATCGCGCCACATACAGCGGCAATGAGTGTGCGCTCCTCTTCTGTCAATCCCTCTGAAGTGCCCGCGTTACCCAATTCACCAGGGCGAATCAGGAACTTGCCGCGGTGAAGGGCATAGAGCTCGGGTGCAACCGGCCCCCCTCGCCATGCTTGGAAATCCTCAGGGAACAGTGGAGTCCCATTATTCACCAAGTGGAGTGCCTGCGAGTAGAAGGCCAGCTTCTGGAGCTTCATTGTTGTGATCGTATCCGTACGCTCCAAGATGTAGGTTGCAACATCGACCACCGAACGTGCCATGTTGGCTCCTCCCTGTGCTGTGCTCACAGCCACTATACTCTGCGTATGGGCAGAGAACAGTCGGAGCGAGTGAGTCGTGAAGCAGCTTCAAAGGCAGGCAAGCGTTTGCAGGCAAGTGAGGGGCTTGATGAGGAAGCTCTCGCTATCGCTCATACGTGGCGAGTCCAACATCTGGAGCCGACAGCTCGCTGTTTCGAAGCACTGAGCAGTTGCTCCCATCAATTTGAAGGTGCTGTTGTCTCGTATCGACTCAAACGGATGAAATCGATTCTTCGGAAGCTCCAGCGGGAAGAGAGTAGATTCAAACTTGGGATCCTTGACGATATTGGCGGCTGTCGTCTTATCGTTAATGATGTTGAAGAAGTATATCGCGCGGCAACGGAGCTGGAGCGAATTCTTGGAAAGCCTAAGGTTAAAGACTATGTCGCAGTGCCTCAACGAAGCGGCTATTGTAGTTATCATGCAATATACAAGGTCCCTGTATCTGGCATTTCGTATCGAGTTGAAGTGCAGATTCGTACGCGCCTTCAGCACCTTTGGGCAACGGGTGTTGAAGCAGTAGGTGAGGTTTACGGTCTTGAATACAAAAGCCCGGATATTCGTGCGAAACTTAGGGGAAAGGAGCAAATGCGTGAGCGTTTTCTGACGCTGAGTTCTCACTTATTTGCTCGAGAAGAGAAAATGCCTGGAATTCCGGGTGTGGTTGATGATGTATCTTCAATCTGTAGTGAAATTGTAGAAATTTGTGATGCAACCAAGATTTTGAAAGAGTTAGCTGTGGCGCGCAGTGGTATTGTTGTCGCATCTGATTCAGACGAGAGTGACGAATATTTCTTGCTCTGTCTCATACGTGATCTCCAGTTTTTCGATATTGTTGGTTTCGTCGATTTCTCCGAAGCGAATAACGAATACCAGCGCATTGAAAAAATATCTCTTGGTGCCGACTCTGTTAATGAGGGCGATAGTCGAGAACCTGAATTCGATAACGTAGTCCTGGTGAAAGCTGCGCATGCAGATGCGATCAAACGGGCGTATCTGAACTACAGTCTCGGGGTTGGTGAGTTCATTACTCGCCTGGAACAGCTGCTTCTGACATACGGTGCGTGTTAGGTCCGCTCCTTGACGTGAACGGCCCCAACGGGGTCCTGGTGTCGCTCGTCGCGATAGGTGCAGTGCGCTCACTCATGGTCATTCGCTTCACAGTGGGAGATTCTGTTTGGCTGAGAGGGGATGGCAAGATTTATGGCTCGGCCCCGGCCTCGTCGAAATACGAGGTCGGGGCCGAGTTGTGGGCTGCGCGTGAGCCCTCGCGCTCCCAGAGGGGAGTCGTCCTACCGGGTAGTGCCTATCCCGGGGAAGGCTCCGCTACTGGCCTGCCGGAGCGGGGGCGGACCAGCGCTGTGACGGCGACGAAGACGAGCACTGCGCGATGATCGCCTGTGTCGAGGTCGTTGTCGTGTCGTTTGGGATCGTCAGGCACGTGCCGGAACCGCGGTTCACGTACTGGCCGGCATCATTGCGATCCCACTGTTGCGAAGGCAAGGCGGGGTAGCAGTCCCACAGGTGCACAACTGAGCCGTCAGCAGTGCCGTTGGCGAGCACGTCCACGCACCGGCCGCCGATCATCAGGTGGTTGTCCTGGTAGGTCACCGTCTGCTCGGCCGTTCCCTGCGCATCACAGTCGCTGTTCCACACGGGGGTTCCGTTCGCGGCCTGGGCATCCTGGGCGCTCAGGCACTGGCCGAGGCCGTTGCGCACCTGGCCGGTGACGGCTTCACTCGCCGAGGCCTCGGTCCCCGCGCGGTCCGCATCCTTTGTGGGGGAGAAGACCACCATGTCCCACGTGGAGAGCCAGCCGACGTTGAAGGTGGCAGTCGCGTTGCCCTGTTCATCCGTGCCGAGCGTGACATCCAGCTGCGTCGGGCGGCCGCGGTCGTTGTCGGGGCTGACGACGAATACGGAGGCAGGAGCAGGCTCGCCCGCGGCGAGGTGGTAGGTGACCGGCGTATCGCCAAACGGCAGGGTCTGCTTCGCGGCGTTACGCCAGTATTCGTCGTTGCCATCCTGGTCGTTGGTGCGCAGGTTGATGAGGTGGAGTGCTGTGCCCGCGTCGGACGTCATGGTGTTCGCCCAGATCGTGTTCGCGGACCCATCTGTCGACGTCGGCAGGCTCACCCCGGCGGTCGAGACCTCGACCTGGCGCTCCTGGCGCGTCAGGTGATCACCGTAGAGCAGGTTCTCGTAAGCAGTGGAGATGTTGTAGTAGTTCTTCATCCACGCCTGCAGGTCTGGGGACATGGAGCGCCCGGAACTCACGAAGAACTCGTTGTCCAGCATGCGCCCGTAGTCGCCGAGCTCCAGGTGGTGTGCTCCGTTCGCCGCGAAGGCCGCGTCAGCGAGCTTGACGGAGGCTGAGTTGAACTCGCGGAAGGTGATGCAGTCGATGTTGACGGGCGTGTAATTCTTGTCGTTGGGTACCCAGTAGGAGATCGTGTGGACACCGGGAGTGAGCTCGACGGTCTCCGTCATGTCCTTCCACGTGTAGTAGCTGCCCGTCTGATCGAAGTGAACGTACGTGATGAGCTTCTGCGTGGGCTGACCCATGTCGAGGATCATTTGGTGGTAGGCGGGGTCGTCGTCCTGCCGGGCGTAGCGCGTTGTGAACGTGAAGGTACCTCCCTGGCCGGCGTCAATCGTGAAGGTGACGGTGCTGCCGCCTGCGGAGAAGTCTCCCGCGTAGGCGCCGCCCGAGGCTGAGTCGTCACCGGAGAGGATATGAGCTCCGCCGCTCACGCTTGCCTGGTCGGATTCGGCCTCGATACGCGTCCCTTCATCCGGTGTCACCTGCGGGTGGATCTGCTTGTTGGAATCACTCGGGTCGGCAACCCACGACGCCGGGTCGTAGTTGTTCGCGTAGGCCGCGACGATCTGCGGCTTGTTTGCCGACTTGTCGCGCGCGCCCTGCAGGTAGGAGGCGACCTGCTGGTTTGTTTCGTTGTGGTCCCACAGCTCGGTGTAGATGTACGAGGCCGAGGATGGGCCGATCTTGTCAGTGCCCGCGCCGTCGGGCAGGTTGATGCCGGTGGCGGTGCCGATCTTGGACGCCGTTTCGTTGACGAGAGCGGTCAGGCCGTCGGTCAGGTCCACGGAGTTGCCGGATGCATCCTTCTTGACGGTCTGTCCGAGCGTGTCGATGTGCGTGCCGTCGAACCCGAAGGCGTCCTTTTGGGTCACGTACTGATCCGTGATGTAGTCGCGCCACCCTTGGGTGTTGACGTTCATCATGGTCATGTGGTTCTTGGGCTTGGCTGTCCCCTCGGGGGTGTTGACCCACCACAGGGGCCACTTCTCGGCGAAGTCACCGGTGGCGACGGGCTGCTCGTGTCGGTACTGCCAGTCGTAGTACTGCAGTGCGT
>ERZ773180.1323-NODE-1323-length-12540-cov-4.054866_pt1 | contig 12540 bp, 9 predicted proteins | sample MGYA00511080_ERZ773180 | MGnify/ENA primary metagenome ERZ773180 (study PRJEB29015, sample SAMEA2738175) | human oral metagenome | biome: human oral; feature: human-associated habitat; material: saliva | place: China | collected 2178 ...
TTAGAAGGTGTAATGGCACATGAAGTTTCTCATATTAGAAATTATGATATTATCTTTGATGTAAAAAATAATAAAATTAAATTTTTAAACTATGACTTCATTGATATAACAAAAGAAACTAGCTTAGAAGAGATGATAGAGTATCATGAAAAGGTAAAAAGCTTAAAATAATTATATATGATAAGGTGAAGGAGGTAAAATAAATGGAAATTAAAAGTAGGGTTTCAATAAAAGAAGCTTCAAAAAAATTAGGTTTACCTGAACAGACATTAAGAGTATTTATAAGGAATGGGAGATTTAGAGAGTTTGCAGAAGCTACCAAGATAAATGAATCTAAACACTGGACTTATTATATAAACAGAAGCAGACTTGAAAACTATTTAAAAACTGAAAATGAGCCTAACCAGGTAATTTAGTTAGACTCAAATGTAAAGTAACATCAAAGGACATTACTTTGACTCGCAATTAAAGTATAACATTCTTTGATGTTTTTTAATATAAAAATTTTAAAAAGGATGTGATAATATGAAAAGACCAAATGGAAATGGAAGTATAACAAAAGTTAAAGGAGTTAGACGGAAGCCTTATAAAGTTACTATTACAATAGGATGGGAAAAAGATAGTGGAAAGCAAATAAAGAAATGTATAGGTTATTATGCAACAGCAAAAGAAGCAGAAAAGGTATTAGTTGATTTTAATATAAATCCTTTTAATCTTGATTTAGCTTCTTTAACATTTCAAGATATATATGAAAGATGGAGTAAAACAAAGTATAAAAATGTTAGTAGTTCTTCTATTGTAGGTTATTCTTCAGCCTATAATGCTGTTTCAAAAATACATAATATGAAATTCAAAGATATTAAGGCTATACACTTACAAGAAGCAATGGATGAATCAAATAAAGGTTACCCTACAAAACGTAAAATAAAATACTTATACAGTCAATTATTTGCTTATGCTATGTCAAATGATATAGTATTTAAAGATTACAGTCCATTTATTAATATTGGAAAGAAAGAAAAAGAAAGTGAAAGAATCCCATTTACAGAGAAAGAAATCTCTAAATTATGGGAATATGAAAATAAAATTGATTTTATAGATACTATATTAATAATGATTTATACAGGTTTTAGAATAGGCGAGTTACTAGAGTTGAGGAATAAAGATATTAATTTAATTAATAAAACTATAACAGGTGGAATTAAAACAGAAGCAGGAAAAAATCGTTTAGTCCCTATTCATCCTAAAATACTTCCACTAATTGAAAAAAGATACAATGAAAGTAATGAACTTTTTATAGTAAATGCTAAAGGAAAAGAAATGAAATATAGTAATTATTATCGTGAAAAGTTTCTTCCAATAATGGAAAATTTAAATATGAAACATCGACCTCATGATTGCAGACATACATTTGCAACTTTATTAAGTAATGCTAATGCAAATTCAACTGCAATTAAAAAGATGATTGGACATGAAAGTTTTATAACTACTGAAAAGATATACACTCATAAAGATATTGAAGAATTAAGAAAAAATATTGAACTCATAAAATAATAATATAAAAATAGCTATCTTATTTCATTATAAGATAGTTATTTTTATTCTAGTCTTAAATAAAGAAATATTGCCAAATTGAGAGTTATATTTTTGGGTGCTACTTGGTATCTACTTGGGTGCTACCACAATAAATTTTATAAAATTTTCATAAATTTTTTTATATATAAAAATCCCACAAACTTTGGATTTGTGGGATAAATAAATATTGTATATACTTTTGGTAATTAACGTTTTGAGAATTGTGGGCTTCTTCTTGCTTTTTTCTTTCCGTATTTCTTTCTTTCAACCATTCTTGAGTCTCTAGTTAAGAATCCAGCTTCTCTTAAAGCAGCCTTTAAACTATCATCAGCAAGTACTAAAGCTCTTGCAACACCGTGTCTGATAGCCCCAGCTTGTCCAGAGTTACCTCCACCAACTACATTTACTTTAACTGCATATTTGTCTAAAGTTTCTGTTAATGCTAAAGGTTGTTCAACAATTCTAGAAAGAATTGCTCTTCCACCGAAATATTCGTCCATACCTTTACCGTTTATTTCTACTCCTTGTCCACCAGGAATTAATCTTACTCTTGCTACTGAAGTTTTTCTTCTTCCAGTTCCTAAAAATTGAGTTATTTTTTCTGCCACTGTTCTACCCCCTTATTATAATTCTACCTTGTTTGGTTTTTGTGCAGTATGAGAATGTTCTGTTCCTACAAATACTCTAAGTCTTGTTAGTTGTTGTCTTCCTAATTTGTTTTTTGGAAGCATTCTCTTAACAGCTAGCATTAAAAGTTCTTCAGGTTTTTTAGCTAAGATTTCTCCTAGTTTTCTTGCTCTTATTCCTCCAGGGAATCCAGAGTGATTGTAGTAAACTTTGTCATTTAATTTTTTACCAGTTACAACTAGTTTTTCAACATTAGTAACTACAACATAGTCTCCACCATCTATATGTGGTGTAAATGTTATTTTTTCTTTACCCATTAATTTTTTAGCAATTTCAACTGCTAATCTTCCTAAAATTTGTCCTTCTGCATCATAATGGTGCCACTCTCTGACAACATCTTCTTTTCTTTGCATAAAAGTATATTTTTTCACTTTTAAATCCTCCTAATATGGTTATATTTTTTTAATATAACGCAACGGTCCTTTGTGGGAAAGGCTTACATCTGATTATTATAGTCTTTTTTTTAGATTATGTCAATATATTTGTTTAATTTCATGCTCTTTATTAAAAATATTTTCAGCTATAAGGTTTCCAGCCTTGTCATAAACTTTTACAGCTCTACTATTTTTATCTCTATCTTCCGTTTGCATAACTTGTCCATTTTCATAATATATCTTACTACTTACAGAGCCATCTATGCTAGGTGAAAGCTCCAATAAAGTTTTTCCACTTGGATAGTACATAATAGCAGTTGTACCCTTTAATTCAATAGATGGTTTTCCACTTTTATATTCAGCTTGAATAGTATCAGAAGTTAAAAGAAAAAGAGCAGTTTTTACTAAATTTTCTTTTGAGAACATATCTAAAAGAGACTTTTTAGCAGGTTCACCATTTATTCTAATACCTTCATCCGAATTAGAGAAAACTTCTTTTCCATTTTCATGATATACAGCTATGTTAGTTTTATCCATAGAGAATAGTTTTTTACCACTTGAATAGAAGATAGTTATTCTTTTACCTTCAATTTTAGATAATAAATCTCCATTTTCATAATATATTTTTCCTGAAATTAATTTTCCTTGAGTGTAATTTAATTCAGAAATGATTTTTCCATTTTCATAGTAAGTAGTTTCAGTACCTTCAACCTTGTTATTGATTATATTAATTTTTCCATATAGTTTACCACTTGGATAGTATCTTTCTTGAAGTCCATCAGCTAGACCTTCTTTATAGTTTCCTTTTATGATAACACCATTTTTTTCTTTATATTCTTGTTTCCCATTGGCAAGAACATTGTCTACATACAAGCTACCATTTCTTTTTTCATAGTTTTTACTTGTACTTACATTTGTAGTTTTTACTTCTTTAACTTCAGCTCCTGAGTTAGCACCTATATTATCTAGGTTGACACAGGCAGTAAAAATTAATGCTAATAATATAATTCCCTTTTTCATAAATCCTCCTATAATCCCCCCTTATTTAATTTCTTAATCCAATTTTTTTATATCTGTAACTAAGTCAAAACCACCAACGATTTTATCCCCTTCTTCGTTGTAAATAGTTTCTGAGTCCCCATTTATTTCATATAATGGTTTACCATCTCTATAATTTAGAATGCTTCCACCTTCTTTTCCTTTCATAAATGTATTTCCATTTTTAAAGAAAAACTCAGTTTCTCCCGTACTCTCATTTACTTTTAGTAAAGGTTCACCTGTTGAGTATAAATAATTTATGATCTCATCATTAGCATCTATCTTAGCAATAACTTCATTTCCTTTTACAAGTTCAAATGTCCCATCATCTAATTTTTTTAGAGTTGCACCAATGTCTGTTAGATCATCATCTCTCAATTTAGAAATTACTTCATTATTTTCATTATATAGAGTTGTTTCATAAGAGTTACCAATCATTAAAGGATTTCCATTTTCATGATAATAAATAGATTCTTCTTTTTCAGCATTATAACTTAAGATTAGACTTCCATCATCATAATAAAGTTTTATGTCATCATTTTCTGTAAAATTTCCTAGTAAATTACCATTTTTATAGAATAATTCTTTAGATGTCATCTCACCATTTACAAAATTTTCTTTTGCCATGATACTACCATCTGAATAATATTCTTCAAATGCTCCATCAGGCAAACCATTTACAAAATTTCCCTTTACTTTGTATTTACCTGTTTTAAATTCAAATGTTCCAGTAGCTTCTTTTCCATCAGAATCATACATAAGTCCATCTTTTAATTCATATTTTACTCCACCACAGGCAGATAAAAGCATTGCAAAAATTAATAATAGTGCTGATAATATTTTTTTCATAAAAAACCTCCAATTTATTTTTAGCTTTAATTATATCTAGCAAGAAGCTCCCACTTCTACAAGTGGGAGTAGTTCACTTATATCACAGTATAAAAAAATTAAACTAATCTATTTTTTTAATATCTGTAATTTCTTCAAAGTTACTCATGATTTGTTTTCCTTCTCTATCAAAGAACTTCCATTCTCCATTGTTTGATTCATATAGCAATTTTCCATCTTTATAGTAAAATCTACTGTTTACTCCATTTACTATAAAGAAAGTTTGTCCATTTTTAAAGAAGATTTCAGTGTCTCCAGATACAGAACTAGATGTCATTAACTTTTCTCCAGTTGAGTATAAATAAGTTAAAGTTTCTCCCTTAGCATCTACTTTAGCTATGATTTTATTATCTTTTAGAATTTCAAATGTTCCATCTTCTAATTCTTTAAAAGTTTTCTTGGTATCTATTGATTGACCATTTACTGTCTCAAATAAAACTTCATTATTTTCATTATATAGAGTTGATTTAACTCTAGTCATAACAAATAAAGGATTCCCATTTTCATGGTAGCTTGAACTTTTTCCCGTTTGAAGATTAAAACTCATAACTAATTGTCCATCATCATAGAAAATATCCATTCTTTTATCTTTTAAATAAGTGAGCATTAATTTTCCATTTCTATAGTATACTTCATCTTTTAAATGCACACCATTTGAAAAAAGAGTCTTTGTCATAATGCTTCCATCAGGATAATATACTTCAAGTAGTCCGTTAGCTAAACCATTTATAAATTTTCCTTTAGATTTAAAACCATTAATTGTTAGCTCAAAAGTTCCACTTGCTTCTTTTCCATTCTCATATATAATTCCATCTTTGAATTCATATTTTACTCTACCACAAGAAGATAAAGGTATTAAAAATAATAATAAAAGTATTAATAAAATTTTTTTCATAAATCCTCCTAAGTATAAAAAAGGATTAAAAGCTTTTCAACTTTTAACCCCCTTATTTAATTTTAATCTAATTTTTTGATATCTGTAATATTATCAAAATTACTTATGATTTCTTCTCCATCATTACTAAAGAATTTCCAATTCTCCCCTTTAGCTTCATATAATGGTTTTCCATCTTTATAGTTTAGAGTAAAGTTAGTTCCGTCTGATTTGAATAAAACAGTTCCATCTTTAAAAAGAATTTCTGATAAGTTATTAGAACTATTAAAACTCATTAATGGCTCTCCTGTTGAATATAGATATGTTCCTATTTGTCCATTAGCATCTATTTTAGCTAGAACTTTATTATCTTTTACAAGTTCATATGAACCATCTTCTAATTGATTTAAAGTTGCTCCTAGATCAACTGGTTGTCCATTATCGATTCTAAATAGCATTTCATTATTTTCATTAAATATAACAGCTGAATTACCAAGAATAGCCATTAAAGGAACTCCATTTTCATGATAGACTACAGTTTCTCCTGTTTGAAGATTAACACTCATAACTATATTTCCATTTTCATAAAAAAGTCTTAAAGCTTCAGTTTCTGAAAAAGCACCCATTAATTGTCCATTTTTATAATATAACTCCTCAGCTACATTTTTTCCACCTACATAAGCATCTTTTAACATAATGCTTCCATCAGAATAATATTTTTCAAATACTCCATCAGGTAATCCATTTACAAAGTTTCCTTTTACTTTATTTTTTCCTGATTTAAATTCAAAAGTTCCACTTGCTTCTTTTCCATCTCCATATAAAACTCCATCTTTTAATTCATATTTTACTCCACCACAGGCAGATAATAACATTGCAAAAAGCAACAACAATGTTGACAATATTTTTTTCATTAAAACCCCTCCATTTTTTAATTTTTAATTAATATGTAAATTTTTCAATAAAAAATCTATATAATTATACCATATTATTAAAGAAATTAAACTAATCTATTTTTTTTATATCTTCAACTTTGTAAGAATTTATAAGAATTTCGTCTCCATCTTCATTATAGAAAATAAGTACCCCTCCCCTTAATTCATGTATTGGTTTTCCATCTTTATTGTAGATAGTAAAATCACTTCCCTTATCTTTATAAAGAATCTTTCGATTTTTAGAGAAAATTAGAGTTTCAGAAGTCGTAGCATTACCCATATACATAGGTTCTCCGGTTGGATAGAAAGAAATAAAAAAACCTATTTTATCATCAAATCTGAGCATAACTTCATCATCCACTATTATTTCAGAGAGACCATTCCCTAAATTTTTTGTTATTACATTTGAATCTACTTCTTTTCTGTTTTCAACTTTAGGCAAAATTGCATTGTTTTCATTATATGTAGTAGGGTCTGCATATGTAAATATGAATGGATTTCCATTTTCCTGATATAAAATAGTTTCATTCTTATCAGCATCATAACTTTCAACAAGGCTTCCATCTTTGTTGAAAATTTTCATATATTTACTGTCTGCAATGATTGCTAGAGTCTCTCCACTTTTATAATATACTTCTATTTTTGAAACTATTCCATCTTTTACTTCATTTTTTATCAAAATACTTCCATCAGGATAATATCTTTCAAATAGTCCATTAGCCAAACCATTTATATATTTTGCTCTAGTTTTATAACCATTTAATTTAAATTCAAATATTCCAGTAGCTTCTTTTCCATCGGCATATAAAAACCCATCTATGAACTCATATTTTACTCCGCCACAGGCAGATAATGGTATTACAAAAATTAATAGTAGTACTGATAATATTTTTTTCATACAAACCCTCTATTTTAAAAATTTTTAATTAATATGTAAATCTCTCAAAAAAATCCATATAATTATATCACATTATTAAAGAATATTAATAAAAATATTATAAAATTTTTTTCATAAAACCCCTCCAATTAATTTTTACTAAATCTTAGCACTCTAAAAAAATACTGTCAAATAAAGAAAAAAATATTTTATAGATTTAGCTATGATTTATAATTATAAATTTATAAAGATTGTAATTTTTACAAATTTATATTCTAAAAAATTTTAGTATATTTAAATGATGAGTTTATAAAAAAACATTTATAAAAGTAATATTAATATTCATATTTAAAAAAAATAAATAAATGAGAATAAAAAATAGAAATAATGTGAAATAAAATAAAACATATTTAACAAAAATAAAAAAAATAAAAGCTGTTATTTTATTTTTTTAAGAGTAAGTTTCAAAATAAAATAACACTAAAAAATTTTAAAAAATCATCAAAAAACTCCCTGAAAAAAAAGCTTGAAAATGATTAAAAGATATGATAAAATTAATGTCAACAAAATTAGTATATTGTAGCTGTCCGAAAAAATAAAATAACAGCTGTAATAAAAATGGAAAGTGGGAAAATACATAGTCTAAAATACATTAGTTTATACCTAAAAGGAGAGAGAATGAATAACAAGGAAAGAGACGAAAAATTTCTGAAATCTTGGTTAAAAAAGAAAATCAGTATAACAACTTCGACGGTTGTTAGTTTTTTAATTACTGGTGCTATTGGAGGAGGGACAGCTTACGGGGTTAACAATCCAGGAACAGGAGGAAATGATGCAGTAGCTATTGGTACAGGTTCAACTACTACTGGAGATGGGATAGCAATAGGAAAAAATTCTACTACTGGAGGACCTTCTTCTAGTATATCTTTAGGTGTAGGAGCAACTAGTAAATATGGTGGAATAGCAATAGGTGAAGATGCTACAGCTCAAGGTAAAAGTATTGTAATAGGTTCAGAAACTAGAACACCAGGATATGGAACAGTTGTTATAGGAGATGGTGCTGGAGTAGGATCAGCATCAGGAAAGTCTGCAAATGGAGATTTCTCAATATCTATCGGTAGAAATGCAGGTAAAGCTACTGATGCTAATACTTATCTTTATAATACAATTACAATAGGAGCTAATACAAAAGTTGGAGAAACTGGAAAAGCAAGAGTTTCTCAATCTATAGCAATAGGTGGAGCACACGATAGAGATTCTAAACCTGGAGCTTGGGCAGCAGGGGATCAATCTATAGCCTTAGGATCAAATACTATAGCTCGTGGAGATTCATCTGTAGCAATAGGTGGAGATGACCTAGATAGTGTTGCTGGGTCAAATGCTACTTATATAAAAAAGACTTTTGATAAAAACGGAAATCAAACAGGAACTACTACAGTAACTAAAAATTTAAATCAGTTGTTTGGAGATTTAACTGGTAGAGGAGCTATTTTAAATGCAAACACAACTATCGATGGAGTTCAATATAGTAGATATAAAGAAACTGAAGCAGGACAAGGGGCAGTTGCCTTAGGGGTAAAAGCTATATCAGGAGATATAGCTCTAGCTATAGGTACTATGTCTGAAGCAAGAGGAATAAACTCAGTTGCTATAGGTACAGGAGCTCAAACTCCTCAAGCCAATGCTGTAGCGATAGGTGGAGGATCTACAACAAATGGTATACAAGGAAGACAAGTAACTGATGCTGATATAGCACTTTCAGATGGAACTACTATGACTTTCACTAATTTTGCTGGTGCAGCCAATGTTGAAGAAGGAAGTATGGTTTCTTTTGGTAGATCAGGTAAAGAACGTCAATTAAAACATATAGCACCTGGAGAAGTTACAGCTACAAGTACAGATGGAATCAATGGTTCTCAATTATTTGCAGTAGCAAAAAAATTAGGTGATGATATCAGCAAATTTAAATATGTTTCTATAAAATCAAATGATGCAGGAAACAAATTAAATGATGGAGCAACAGCAAATAATGCTATTGCTATAGGACCTAATGCTTCAACAAAGGTTGAAAGTGCAGTATCTTTAGGAGATGGAGCTAATGTACTTCCAGGGCCTACAAAAGATAAAGCTGGAACTTTATTACAAACAGTAATATCTTCAGGTTCAGGAGTAGCTATTGGTAAAAATGCTACAGCAACACAAGCTGGGGTAGCTATAGGAGATACTTCTTCTACAGTTACATCAGGTATAGCTATAGGTAGAGAAGCAAAAGTAAATAATAAATATGAAGCAGCTTCAGGACCATATGTAAAAGGGGACAGCCAAGATGGGTATATGAATTATGATCGTGTACAAAACCCTGATAATTTACAATATAGTAAAACAGAAGCTACAGGAAATAATATATTCAGTCCAGACAGATATAATGGACAAGGTATTGCAATAGGATATAAAGCAGAATCAAATTTATTTGGTACAAGTTTAGGTAATAGTGCAGTTGCAAAACTAGGAGGATTGGCTTTAGGAACTTTTGCTAAGGCTGAAGGAGCAACAGCAACAGCTATAGGTCTAGGTGCTAACTCTAGTGGAGCTAGAGGAATAAGTATGGGTAGACAAGCTTCTGCAACTACAGCTGATTCAGTAGCTATAGGTACTGGAGCAAGAGGTGGAGCAACTAGTGCAGGAGGAAGTGTAGCTATAGGGGGAGGAGCGGCAGCGACTGGAACTCAAGCTATAGCAATCGGAGGTCTTTATGGTAATGACCTTTATTCATCATCTGCAACAAAAGATGGAGCAGGAAATTTAACTAAAAATACACAAGCTAGTGGAGCAGGTTCTATAGCAATGGGAGTTAATGCTGTTGCTGATAAGGATAATGCTTTAGCTTTAGGTGGAAGTACTCAAGTTTTCAAAAATGAAGATGTAGCTTTAGGTTATGGTTCAAAAGTAACATCAGCTCCAACATCAGTAACTAGTGCTACTGTAGGTGGAGTAACTTATGGTGGATTTGCTGGAACAAACCCAAGCTCTTCATTATCTATTGGTAGTGCAGGAAATGAAAGACAAATTAAAAATGTGGCAGCTGGAGAAATTTCAGCTACAAGTACTGATGCAATAAATGGTTCTCAACTATATTCAGTAGCTAATAAACTTTCACAAGGATGGACTGCAACAGCTGATGGAAATAAGATTGGAACAGCTACACCAACTGCAGTTAAACCAGGAAATACTGTAGTTTATTCAGCAGGTTCTAACTTACAAGTTAAACAAACTATAGATGCTACTAATGGTAAGCAAACTTATGAATATAGTTTAAATAAAGATTTAACAGGATTAGATTCAGTAACAACTAAGACTATAACAGTACCAGGGGCAACACCAGGAACAAATGATGTAGTGATAGGAAAAGACGGAATCAATGCTGGAAGTAAACCAATAACAAATGTAGCACCAGGAGTAAATGGAACTGACGCAGTTAATAAAAATCAATTAGATCAAAAAATTGGAGATAACACAATAAAATTAGGTGGAGATACAGGAACAACAGCTACACAAAATTTATCTAAAGCTGGAGGTCTTCAATTTAATGTAGTAGGAGCTAATGGAATAGAAACATCAGCATCAGGAACAGATGTAACAGTTAAATTAGATGCAGCAACAAAAGGAAAAATAGATAATGCAGCAGATAAAAACTTATCTAATTTAACACCAGCAGGAAAAGATGTAATAAAAGATACAGCAGCTTGGAAAGTAAAAGCTAATAATAATACAGCTGAAACAGTAAAAGGTGGAGACGAAGTAGTATTTAAAGATGGAGCTGGAGTAACAATCACACAAAGTGGTAAAGAGTTTACAATATCAGCAGATACATCTAAGATCTCAAAAGATACTAAGATAAGCTACACAGCAAATGGAGATGCACCTAAGAAAGAAGTTTCATTAGCAGATGGATTCAACTTTGAAAATGGAAACTTAACAACAGCAAGTGTTGATACAGCAGGAAAAGTAAAATATGATGTAAAAACATCAGCGCTAACATCAACACCAGATGGAAAAGTAACAGTTCCAACAACAGACGGAGTAGCAACAGCTAAAGATGTAGCTAATGCAATAAATAACTCAGGATGGCAAGCAAATGCAGATGCAACAGGAACAGGTATAAAAACTGGAACTCCAAGTGCACAACTAGTTAAAAATGGATCAACAGTATCTTATGTAGCTGGAGATAACTTAACAGTGGCACAAGATGTAACAGCTGGAGATCACAAATATACATATAGTCTAAATAAAGTATTAAAAGACTTAACATCAGCAGAATTTGTTAACCCAACAAGTGGAAACAAAACTGTAGTAAATGGAGATGGATTAACAATAACTCCATCAACTCCAGGAGCTAAAAATATTTCTATCACAAAAGATGGAATTAGTGCTGGTGATAAGAAGATTACTGATGTAGCAGATGGAGATATTACTCCAACATCGAAAGATGCAATAAATGGATCTCAATTATATAAACTAGCATCTAATACTATAAGTTTAGGTGGAGATAATTCAACAGTAACAGCTACACAACAATTGAATAAAAATGGTGGAATTAAATTTAACATAGTTGGAGATAATGGAATCATAACAGAGGCTAAAGATGATAAGGTAATAGTAAGAGTAAATCCTGCAACTATAGGATCTAACATTACTTTAAAATATGCAGCTAATGGTGCAAACGATCAAACAGTTAAATTATCAGATGGATTAAACTTCCAAGATGGTAACTTCACTAAGGCAAGTGTTGATGCACAAGGTAAAGTAAAATATGATACTGTTACTCAAGCTATAGCACCAACAGCAGATGGAAAAGCTCAAGTAGCACCAGGATCAACTCCAGGATTAGCTACATCAGCAGATGTTGTAAATGCTATAAATAACAGTGGATGGAAAGCTACTGCAGGCGGAAACGTAACTGGAACAGCTACACCAACACTAGTAAAGAATGGTCAAGAAGTAGAATTTAATGCTGGAGATAACTTAAAAGTAAAACAAACTATAGATCCTACAACAGGAAAACAAACTTATGAATATAGTTTAAATAAAGATTTAACAGGATTAAATTCAGCAGAGTTTACTAATGCAGCAGGAGATAAGACTAAGATAACTGCAGGAAATACTGAATATACAAATGCAGCTGGGGACAAAACAGTTGTTAATGCAGATGGATTAACAATAAGTTCATCAACTCCAGGAGCTAAAGATATATCTGTAACAAAAGATGGTATCAGTGCAGGAGACAAAGTTATT